>Ga0214917_10000354_pt1 | contig 59754 bp, 81 predicted proteins | sample LL_1208_BB_MetaG_FD_177983 | JGI IMG/M metagenome (GOLD analysis project Ga0214917, IMG submission 177983) | Freshwater microbial communities from Lake Lanier, Atlanta, Georgia, United States - LL_1208_BB | ecosystem: Environmental > Aquatic > Freshwater > Lake | place: USA: Georgia | collected... | reverse complement strand
GAGATTAGAAAGGAATCAAATCCTTACCGAGCAATGATACCTGAAAGTATCGCGCGCGCGTACGGGCACATCGTATTATGAAAATATTAATATTTGGATTACCAGGATCTGGTAAAACTTCTTTTGCAAAGAAATTAATAGAAGGCAAAAAGATACCACACTTTAATGCTGATGAGATTAGAAAGTTATTTGAAGATTGGGATTTTACAGAAGCAGGAAGAAGAAGACAAGCTAACCGTATGATGACTATGTGTGATCTTGCAGTAAATCATGTTGTTATAGATTTTGTTTGTCCATTTGAATCTTATAGATCTTTCTATGATATGAAGATTTGGATGAATACAATTGATAAAGGAAGATTTGAAGATACCAATAAAGTATTTGAGAAACCTAAAAAAGTAGATTTTGAAATAAAAGATTTTAACTACGATAATATTATAAAGGAGATACATGGACTACTCTAAACCAACAGCACAGATGCTTGGAAGATGGCAGCCATTTCACGATGGACATTTAGCTCTATTTAAAGAGATATTAAAGAAGACTGGCCAAGTTTGTATTATGGTTAGAGATCAAGTTACTACAAAAGATAATCCATTCGTATTTGATGAAATTAAACAACGAATTGAAGAAAAACTTAAAGACTATGCAGGTCAATTTGAAGTTATAAAAGTTCCTAATATTACAAACATTTGTTATGGTAGAGGTGTTGGTTACAAGATTGAAGAGATTGTATTGCCAAAAGAAATACAAGAAATATCTGCTACTAAAATTAGAAAAGAAATGGGACTATGAACTTTAACTTTACATTCCTTGGACAATCTATTCTACGATATGAAACTCCATTAGATATATTTCATGCAATAAATCAAACGTATGAACAAAAATTTAATAAATTAGAACCAGCTAATAAACAATTAGTAGGTAAGATCAAAGATGAACATTCTTTATTTTATGATGGAGAAGATGAATCTAAAATGAAAAGACATAATGAATTACCAAGAAATGTACTTGATTGGTTTATGCAAATGTTTCATCATTATTTAGAATTTAATCATATTAGAAATTATCAAACACATTTAAATTCAATTTGGGTAAATGAAATGAAAGCACATGAATACAATCCTGTGCACGTTCACCAGGGAAATTTGTTTACAGGTCTATCTTCAGTTATGATTTTAAAATTACCAAATACTTATGGTGTAGAATATTCAGCAAGTGAGGCACCACAAAATGGTAAATTACAAATATTAGGTGCAGCTAATGGTCAATTTGCTAAAGTTGATTATGAACCACCAATGAAATTAAGAGACTTCTATATATTTCCATATGATATGCGCCATTGCGTTTATCCATTTAATGGAACAAATGACACAAGACGAACATTAGCAGCTAACTGCGATGTATTATATAACCCAATACAGAATAGAGGAGCACAATGATAATTACAGAACCGCGCTGGAAATCTTTAATAGTTGAAACAACAACTCCATTATTTACACCCGAACAATGTCAATTAATTATAAATGCAGGTAGATCTGAACCACAAGAAAGTGGGCAAGTTGGAGGAGGTGCTAAAGGAGTTGTAGATACTAAAACTAGAACATCTCATATTAGTTGGATTCCATTTAATAAGATGCCTGAAATGTATGCAACATTAGAACGTGTTATGAAACAAACTAATGGTAATCATTTTGGATTTGAAGGAATGCAAATAACAGAACCAGCACAATATACAGAATATCCAGAAGGTGGATTTTATGATTGGCATATAGATTCAGACGTTAATTGTGCAAATGAACCACCAGTTAGAAAGATTTCTATGACTTGTTTATTATCAAATGAATCAGAGTTTGAAGGTGGTGGATTAGAACTTATGTCAGATGGAAAGATTGCAAGACCTAAACAAGGACAAGCTATCTTCTTTGCAAGTTACATACGACATAGAGTAATACCAATAACTAAAGGTACACGAAAATCACTTGTAATGTGGTTTGGAGGAACTCCATTTAAATGAACCGAGAATTATATTTCGCAACACCTATTTATGTCAAGGATATTGGATCACAGGAATTCAATAATCGTTTAGAACAAAACATCATTAACTGGTCAAACCAAGATAAAGGTTTAACTAGAACTAATATGAATGGATGGCATTCAACAGATGATATGCATACAAAACCAGAATATAAAGAATTAGTTGATTTATTATTTCAAGCACAATTTCATATTTATAAAGATCAAAATTTAGATTCAGAACCATTTTTAGGTAATATGTGGGCAAACATTAATCCACCCGGTGGATATAATAGACCACACATGCATCCTAATTCATTATGGTCTGGAGTTTATTATATTAAAACTCCAAAGAATTGCGGACATTTAAAAATAGAAGATCCAAAGTCTGTATCTTTAATGTCTATGCCAAGACGGAAAGACGGACCACTAGAATCTTATTTATGGAGAGAAGTTCACTTTGAACCAGTTGCAGGAAGACTTATAATGTTTCCAAGCTGGTTAAATCACTGTGTTGATCCTAACCAAAGCAATGATATAAGGATATCAGTATCTTTTAATTTTATGCAAAAGTGTATGATCACATGAGCTTTCAAACTAACAAATACCAAGTAATTAAAAAAGCAATACCATACGATCTTGCTAATTTTATATTTAACTATTTCCTACTCAAACGTGATGCTGTTAATTATCTATATGCAAATAATATTGTTGCGGAAAACGGGATGCTAGGAACGTGGAAAGATCAACAAGTTCCAAATGTATATTCTCATTATGCAGACTTTGTTATGGAAACATTATTAATGAAAGTAATGCCTATAATGAAACAACAAACTAATCTTAATTTAATACCTACGTACTCGTACGCGCGCGTGTACGAGAAAGGATCTATATTAAAGAGACATAAAGATAGACCTTCTTGTGAGATATCTACTACATTAAATCTAGGTGGAGATCCATGGGCTATCTATTTAGATCCAACAGGAAGTAATAATGTAATTGATGAATATAAGAATATAATGAAACCAGATGCTCCTAAAGGTATAAGAGTGGATCTAGAACCTGGTGATATGTTAGTATATTCAGGTTGTGAATTAGAACATTGGAGAGACGAGTTTCAAGGCAATATTTGTGCGCAAGTTTTCTTGCATTATAACCATGTAAATGGACAGTTTGCAGATTCAAATTTATATGATAAGAGACCTCTATTAGGATTACCACCATTCACTAAAATAGTGTAAATCAACAAATCTGGTGGTATAAGGATATCTTATGCCATTACAAAAAATACAGTTTAAGCCTGGATTCAATAAACAACAGACAGCAACCGGAGCCGAAGGGCAATGGATTGATGGTGATAATGTTAGATTTAGGTATGGAGAACCACAGAAAATAGGTGGTTGGCAACAACTCGTTTCTAGCACCTTAGCAGGTCCTGTTAGAGACCAGCATACGTGGACAGCATTAGATGGCAAAAAATATGCAGCTTTAGGGTCTTCTAAATTATTAGTTATTTACTATGAAGGTTCTTTCTATGATATCACACCTCTTGGTACAGCTTTAACTGGAGCCACTTATACATCAACAACATCTTCTGCAACTGTTACAGTTAATTTAACAGCACATGGATTAATTGCCGGTGATTATATAATATTTACATCTGTTACAACTCCAGGATTACCTACAACAAGTTTTACATCAGCAAGTTTTACAACAAATACATTTCAAGTACTTTCAACACCTACAATAAATACTTTTACAGTTACAATGCCAACAGCTGAAACTGGAACGGGTGTTACTGCAGGAGGAACTTTAACAATGACTCCTTATGTTACAATTGGTCCTACATTTCAAACACCTGCTTATGGATGGGGAACTGGATTATTTGGTGGAGTAGTTATTCCAAGTGTAACAACTACATTAAATGGAGCAATTAATAATTCTGTTACTACTATTACAGTTACTTCAACTGCAGCATTTCCGTCAGCTGGAAGAATAGATATTGATACTGAATTAATTACTTATACAAGTAAAAATGCAACACAATTTTTAGGATGTACAAGAGGTGCTAATGGTACAACCGCAGCATCACATTTAACACTTGCAACTGTAACTAATGCAACATCTTGGCAAGATTGGGGTGAAGAATCTTCTGTAACAACTGTTAGTTTAGCACCAGGTTCCTGGTCGCTTGATAACTTTGGCCAGATACTCGTTGCTACAGTCAAGAACGGAAAAACTTATACTTGGGATCCATCTAACGCACTTAGATTACAAACAAGAGCAGCCGTTGTAAGTGGAGCACCTACAAAATCTATTATGACTATTGTGTCTGATCGCGATAGACATTTATTTGCAATGGGAACAGAGACCACAATTGGAGATACTACAACCTTTGATCCAATGCTTATAAGATTTTCAAATCAAGAAGATATTAATACTTGGACTCCAAAAGTAACTAACACTGCAGGTACATTTAGATTAGATACTGGAAACACAATTATCGGTGCTGTGCAAGGAAAAGATTATCTTTTAGTATTAACGGATCAAGCAGCTTACACTATACAATTTGTAGGTCCACCATTTACATTCTCTATTAGACAGGTGGGTACAAACTGTGGATGTCTTGGCCAACATGCTATGATATTTGCACAAGGTGCTGTGTTTTGGATGGGATTTGGAGGAGGTTTCTTTGCATTTGATGGTACAGTTAAACAAATACCTTCTTTAGTTGAAGACTTTGTATTTACAACAGATGGCGATAATTTAGGAATTAACTATGATGCAAATGAAATTTCTTATGCATATCACAATTCATTATATAATGAAGTTGGGTGGAATTATGCAAAATATGGTTCTGCTCAAGTAGATAGAAACGTTGTTTATAACTTTGTTGAGAATACTTGGGCCGTTGGATCCTTAGCCAGAACAAGTTATCAAGATTCAATTACTTATGATTTACCTTATGCAACTCAATATAATGCAACAGGTACTCCAACATTTCCAACCATTAATGGTGTAACAAATGCTGTTGGCTCTTCTATATATTGGTCACATGAAACAGGTGTTAATGAGGTTGATATTAATGGAGCTGAAACTGCAATAGCCGCTTATGTTAGATCAGGAGACTATGATATATCTGAACAAGGTTTAGGTGGAGATGGTCAATTAATTATGCGAGTTAAAAGATTTATACCTGACTTTAAAAACTTAGAAGGAGATGCAATAGTTACTTTATTCTTTAGAGATTATCCAGCGGACTCTGATTCAACACCTTCAACAACACCACCTTCTATCACAGGTCCCTTTACTATTACTTCATCAACTGATAAAGTAGATACTAGAGTTAGAGGAAGACAGGTAAGTTTAAAAATAGCAAATGATGCAGTAGATAGTAACTGGAGATATGGAACTTTAAGACTAGATATTGAAGCAGGAGGAAGAAGATAATGGCAAAAATTACAGCATACATACCCGAACCAACACAAGAATATAGTGTAGATAATCAAAGACAAATATTAGAATCAGTTACTACAATTAAAAATCAACTTAACTTTGGATTTCAAAAAGATTTAAAAGATGAAATGGAAGCATTTACTTGGTTTCTATTTAGTGGACCAAAAGACTAATGGCTATCAATTATAAAAATCAAGGTTACGATTTAACCACATCAAGTTTAACAACTGTTTTAACTATTAGCACATCAACCGTTGCAATTATAAAAGAAATATCAGTGGCTAATGATGATAACTCAGCTCATAAAGTAGATTATTCTTTTCATGATATATCTACCTCAACTACTTATAAATTTTATCATACAAATGTGCCAGCAGATTCACACGACAATGCAGTACATAATGCTCTTATATTAGAAGAAGGAGATTACTTACTATTTCAAGCAGATACGTCAAATGTCATCTCTGGACAAATCTCTTATGCTTTGTTAAGTAGGACTGGAGAAAATGGATAATATACCTAAGATAGAATGTAAGACAGTAGAAATAATAAAAAGTAAAAAAACTGGAAAGACATATAATACTATGGAAGACTTTTTAAAAGAAAACACAATTGAAGATTTACAAAAAGATTTATCTATTACTATTTCAAATGAAGGATTAGAATTATTGCAGAAAGTTATGAATAAAGAATGAATCCAAGAGGTGGAACAGAGTTACAGGTAGAATTACTGCATAAATATGCAGATAAAGATTTATTAGATAAGGTACAAATAACTACATCTGTACCGGAGAAAATACCATTACATCCAGATAAACCAAACATTCTTTGGCAACAGAATTCATATGATCAACCTAATTTAGCACCTTGGTTTCAAAATAAAGAAAATCATAAAAAATATGATTGGTATGTATTTAACTCACATTGGTGTTATGAAAAATATAGAATGTCTTTTGATATACCAACTACTAAATGTTTAGTTATTAAAAATGCTATAGAGAAAATTGAACCTAGAAAACTAGAACATACTCCAGGGGATCCTATTAAATTAATTTATACCTCAACGCCGTGGCGAGGATTAAATGTACTTCTTGCTGCTATGCAACTTGTTCAAAATAAACACGTTCATTTAGATGTCTATTCCTCTACTCAAATATATGGAAATCACTTTAGAGATGCCCATGATACGCAATATAAAAGATTATACGAACAAGCAGGATCATTACCTAATGTAAGTTACGTTGGATATAAAACAAATGAATTTATTAAAGATAATTTAAAAAATTATCATATATTTGCCTATCCTAATATTTGGGAAGAAACATCTTGTATTGCAGCGATAGAAGCAATGGCCGCTGGACTTTATTGTCTTGTAACTGATTATGGTGCATTGTTTGAAACTTGTGCAGAATTTCCAGCTTATGTTCCTTATGAAAAAGATTTTATAAAATTAGCACATACATTTGCATCTGTAATTGATGCAGCTGCTGATCAATTACATCAAGAAACAATTAGAAATCATTTAAAATTTCAAATTGAATATACTAATAGATTCTATTCATGGGATCTAAGAGGTGGTGTTTGGAATAAATTTTTAGAAGGAGTAATAAATGCAAGATCCAAGTAAACCTATTTGGTTTAAAAAACCAATGGATAAGTTAGGTGCAAAATTAGAAGAACCAAAAGTTAAAATATATGTAGCAACTCCGGTACATAGTGAATGTTCAATTCACTATACTCAAGCATTATTAAAATTTCAACAATCTTGTTTCATGAATAATATTTTAGTTTCTTTTGCACTTCTTAAATCATCTTTAGTTACACAAGGTAGAAATTTATGTGTTGCTGGTTTTTTAAGTGATCCTATTAAACATACTCATATGTTATTTATAGATTCAGATATTGAATTTAAATTTGAAACAATCATGAAGATGTTAAAGTTTGATAAAGAAGTTATAGCAACTCCTTATCCAATGAAGCATATTCATTGGGAACAAATATGGGAAAGATTACAAAGAGGTAAAATTAAAAGTAAAGATGAATTAATGAGAGCTGGTTTTATTTATCCAATAAAGATGGAAAATTTAATGAAAGAAGATACAAAAGAAATATCTGTTGTGAATGGTGTAATAGAAGTCACACACGCGCCGACTGGATGTATGTTAATTAAAAGACAAGTATTTGATAAAATGATTAAAGCGTATCCAGAAGATTTTATAGATCAACAAACGATTGTGAATGGAGAAGCTAAAAGTAATCCCTATATGTATAATTTCTTTGATACTATTCATGAAAAAGAAACTAAAAAGTATTATGGAGAAGACTTTGGGTTTTGTAAAAAATGGACTAAAATTGGTGGTAAATGTTATTGTTTAATAGATGATTTTATAACTCACGTTGGTGAATATCAATATAACGGTAGATTAAAAGATAATCTAGAATTCGTTAAAACCGTTGACGATACTGATAAAAACAAGTAAAGTATACGTTTTCAGGACTTTGTGCCTGCCTATAATAATTAATTAACTACAAATATGGATTCTATATCTAACGCACGAAATTATTTTATAAACCAACAAGGATTGAGCCCTGACCAAGCTGACATAATAGTTAGCAAAGGAATGGAAGCTTATAATCAACAAAATCAACCTCAAAACATGATGCAAATGGCGTCAGGTGGTATTGCTAGACTTGGTTATCAAATGGGGGGAAGCCCAATGGGTATTCAATCAATGCCTATGGATACTGGACAATCTTTACAAGTTCCACAACAAATGCCTACTAATTTTTCTTCAGCACAAAGCATTACATCTAATCCATTATTAAATTATGGACAAACTCCACTTTCAAATGGTGGTGGAATACCTTTAACAATGCGTAGTGGTGGTATAGCAAGATTAGGTTATGAATCAGGTGGTGTAACTAATCCATCACAAGGATCAGAATTAGCACAACTTGGACAAATGGATCCAGCACAAGCAGTAGAAGTTATTACAAAATTATTAATTGAAAATGGAGTTCCACCAGAACAAGCAAAACAATTAGCATTACAAATTATACAAATATTTGCACAAGGTGGAGAACCTGCAGTTGAAGCATTTGCAAATCAATTAGAACAACAAGAAACGCAAGCAATGGCATCTGGCGGTATTGCAGGGTATGCTCAAAGACAAGGTTATTTATTTGGTGGAATAGGAAGAGCAATTGGAAGTGTAGTAGGTGGTATTGGTAAGGCAGTTTCAGGGGTTGTTAAAGGAGTAGCTAATGCAGTTAAGTCAGTTGTTAAAAGTGATATTGGTAAATTAGCTTTATTAGCAGGTGGTGCATATTTAATGATGAACCCAGCAATATTTGCAGGAGTAGGAACAGGAACAGCTGCAGGAACTGCAGCTTTAGAAACAGCTGCTTTAGAATCAGCAGGATTAGGTGGACTTGGAGCAGGAACATCTTTAACAGCTGGAACTGGATCTTTAGTAATGCCTACAGCAGCTTCTTTAGGAGCAGGTGCAGCAACAACAGCAGGCGGATTAACAACGGCAGGATCACTTGCATTACCAACAGCAACATCAATAACAGCAGATGCATTAGCATCAGGAGCTCCAAGTTTATGGGAAACTACAAAAGCTGTAGCTTCTAATCCATCATTTTCAGGTGTTAAAGCATTAGGTGAACAAGGTCTTTCTAGTATTGCAAATTTAGGTTCTAAAGCATTAGATTATGCAAGAGAAAATCCAATATCAACTGCTCTTTCAATTGCAAACATAGGTGCATTAGGTGCTCAATTAGGTATGCCTAAAAATGAAGGTGAATCAGATGCAGATTATGCTAAACGATTACAAGAAGCACAAGGTTATATAACTAACTATGGAAGAAATTTAAAAATAACTAATCCTTATTTCTATCAAAGAGAAGGTGCAGTAAATCCATTTGCTCCAACTATGGCAGCTAATGGCGGTATTATGGGATATAAAAAAGGAGGATCTATGGTGCCTCCTGCTAGACAAATTGAAGGTGGTATATTAGAATTAGATGCAAGAAAAACTGGTGGATATATTCCATACGGTAAAAAAGAACGTCATGATGATGTTCCGGCAATGCTTGCAAAAGATGAATTTGTTTTCACATCAAAAGCAGTTAAAGCTGCAGGTGGTGGAGACGCGAAACGAGGAGCTGCTAAAATGTATGCACTTATGAAACAACTTGAAGGAGCTAGAGCTTAATGGCTGAAATTACACAAACACAAACACTACCAGCACCATTTATAGAAGCTTTAGGCAAAACTTATGGCGAACAATTAACATCAGCTATTGGTGGTTTAAAAGATTTAGATGTATCTAAAATTTATGGTCCACAATTTGTGGCACCTCAAGGAGCACTTCAAGAACAAGCACAACAATTAGCAGGTGGACTCGGAGCATATCAACCTTATTTACAAGCAGCACAAGCTGCAACAGGTCCTACTGCATATCAACAGTACATGTCTCCATATCAACAAGATGTTATTAATACAACTTTACAACAATATGATATTCAAGCACAAAAGGGATTACCATCATTAGCAGCGCAAGCAATTGGAGCTGGAGCTTATGGTGGAGGAAGAGAAGGAGTTCAAAGAGCTGAATATCAAACACAATCAGATTTAAATAGAGCTTTACTTGAAGCACAATTAAGACAACAAGGTTATGGACAAGCCCAAGGTTTAGCAACTAATCAATTTAATCAACAAATGCAATTAGCAGGACAATCTCAAGGTTTATTAGGACAACAAATATCTGGTCTTAGTGCATTAGGTGCTCAACAACAAGCACAGCAACAAGCTCAGTTAGAAGCTCAAAAACAATTAGAGTATCAAAAAATATATCAACCTTTACAAACTGCTCAACAATTTGGTCAAGGTATTACAGGACTTATTGCAGGATATCCTCAGCAAACTCAGCAGCAAATTGCTCCTTCTCCTTCAGCTTTACAAACAGGATTGGGTGCTGCTTCAACGTTGGCTGGTATATACAAAACACTATTCCCAAGTCCATTGCAAATTCAAAGGATTTAATAAATGTCTAGAATATTAAGACGACCAATGTTTAGAGGAGGATCTACAAGCAGAGAAGGTATTATGTCGGTACCTAGAAAAGGTTATGCTCAATCAGAAGAAGGTGGAGTACAAGGTTTTGATTTATCCGGTTATCCTTATAATATGGAAGATGATAACGAAATGATTGCAACTGGTAATAAAGATGAAAGTTTATCAATAAATCCAAAATTTGTTAAATCTGAAGTTGGTGATATACAACAAAAAAATAAAACATATAAAGCTTTAGGACAAGATATAGAAGAAGGATCTTATGGTGATGTATTACTTAAAGAATATTTAGGTAATAGACCTGATCCTATGGGTAAATTTTTAATTAATTTTGGTTTAAATTATATGTCAGCTAGACCAAAAGGTGGAAAATTTGGTGCATTAGCAACGGCAGCTGAATCAGCTAAAAAACCAACAGAGCAATTATATGCTGACATAGATACTGATAGATTGTTAAAATTAAAATTAATGGGAGCTCTTTCTAAGAGTGAATCTAAAGTTGCATTAGAAAAAGAAGCTAATTTACTTGTACAAGAAGGAATATACAAAACTAAAGGTGAAGCTTTATCTGCTTTAGTAAGAGGTAGATTAGAAAAAAAAGAATTAAGTATCTCTGATAAAATCAATGAACAATACAAAGATTATAGAAAAGGTGCTTTAACACAAGGTGGAGAACTTAAAGATAAAAATAAAGCTGAGATAGTTGTTAGAGACATAGAAAAATTAGGAAAAAGTAAAGAAAAAGTTGATTTAGATAACCCATGGTTAGAAAATATTAAATTACAAACAAAACCAAATTCAACAGATGTTGAAATACCTGGAGCAACAGAATCTGTATTAAAAAGATATACGACAGGAAATATTTATATAAGTCCCAATAATAGAATGTCGTATGAATATTTAGGAAAAAATACATTTAGACCAGTTACAAAACTTTAGAAAGGAACTCATATGTCAGATGAGAACTTTGATAGCATAAAAGAACTAAAAGATGCAGAAGATAATCAAGTATTTTCTAAAGTAGATAAATTAATACCAAGAGATGAAATTGAAAAACCTGTTGATGTATCTGAAAAAGATTTTCCTCAATATAGTGAATTTCCTGTAGAACCTATTCCTGAAGGTTTATCTTACAAAGCTCCTAAACCAATAGTAAAAGAATTAACTATTGCAGAACGATTATCAAAAGTTCCTAAATATAAAGATAAGTCTAAAATGGAGACAATTATATTTGGACCGGATATAGAATTACAAGGTGATTGGGGCATACCTGCAGCAAGAGTAGCTGAAAGACTTTACAGAAAAGCAACAGATAAAGAAGTAGAACCAGTTGATAATTTTTCAACAACTGAAGCAATGGTTGCTGGAATAGCAGATTTTAATATTAAATTAATAAAAGGTCCTATTAATGTTGCAGCTGAATTAATTGATTTTGCAAGAGGAGCTGGTGTTGAACCCGATCAAAGTGCTGTTGCTAAAGTTGAAAAATATTTTACAGATAGTGTACTTGGAAAAATTGGAACTGAAGCAGAAAAAATTGCATTTTCCGATGCTGCAGGAAAATTAACTTCTGCTATTGGACAAATACTTGGATTAGCAAAACCAACTCAAGCATTAACTGATTGGGGATTTAAAACTGCAAATAGGTATTTTGAAGCTGCTAAAATTGGAAAAGTTGCAAGTAATAGTAAAAATGTACAAGAAGCCTTAAAAGAAGTTAAAAAGTTAAATGGATTAAGTGGTAAACAAAAGTTTGCATCTTTTTTAATTGGTGGCGGACTTGGAATGGCTGTTGTTGCAGATCCAGAAGAATTTGGAACTTTGTCTGAATGGTTTAAAGGAACAAGATTTGAAGGTAGTTTAGGAAGACTTGGATTAGATAGAGAAAAGAAAAGCGATCCCAGAGATGAGGCTGCTAGAAGATTATATAACAGGGTTAAGTTAGGTGTTGAATCTGGAATAATTTCTGCACCGATTATTTTTGCTGCAGGTAAAGTTGGAAATATAATAAAGAATCAGACAAAAGATGTAGCGGCTAGCAACGAGGCTCTGGATCAATGGATTGAAAGATATTTAGTAGCTCCTATGAGATCAAGGGGATTAAAAAGTGAAGAGATGTTTGAAGGTATTCAAAGAGTTAAAAATAAAATAGCTTCAGGACAAGTAAGTGCTATTGATGCAATTAAAGATATTGATGCAGCATTATTTAAAATTTCAAAAGAAGCTAATATTAATAAAGGAACACCAGAATTAAAAAGATTAATTGGTCGTTTAGATGAATTATTAGTTACTGGAGATGATATTGTTAAAGGAAATAAATTTTTATTTAAAGGGTTTGATACAAAAAAATTAGCTGAATTTAAAAAATTTGCAAGAGATGAACTTGGATTAACATTACCACAAATTGAAAGATTAGTTACCGAATTAGCAAATACTAGAAATATATTTAATAATTTTAAAAATTCATTTTTTGCAGGTGGTAATATAAATGTAGCAGCAAATGATTTTGCTAAAATTATGTCTGAAAGAATGCAAAATTTATGGACATCTGAATATAGAATATTTGAAGATAATTTTAAATTATTTCCATGGACAAAGTATGAACCAATTCAATCTCATGTAGATGAAGCAAAAACAGTTCTTAGTCGTTATGCTGCCAGAAATGGTGTCAAATTAACAGAACAAGAATTAGATGATCAATTACAAACTATAATAAAAAATGCAAAAAAAGATCCATTAACTGGATCACCGGAATTTCCATTATATAATCAAAGTGCAATGGCTGAAGATGGAGTTCAATATATTAATATGGCTAAAAGTTTTGAAGGTGGAAAATTTAGACCAGGTGAATTTTTTAAAACAGAAAAAGATATAAGATCGTTTCAAAGATTATTTGGTCAAAAAAGAGATTTAAGAAATACAATTATTAATACTATGACTGATCTTGCAACACTTACTTCAAAAGATGAATTTTATAATAACATGTTAAATATTAATGATAAATTAATTAAAGAAGGAAGACCTGGTATATTTTATCCAACACCTACTGCGGCAAGAACAGGATTAAGAAATGTTATTGGTGGACAAGATATTATAACTACAAAAGGCGGATTAAATATTAAATCTCCAATAGGAGAAGATTATTATACAAATCCATTAAATGGTAAATATACATCTAAACCATATGCAGATGCTTTAAATTTTTCTGAAAAAATATTATTTGACAAACTTGCAAAAGATATTGTTTATCAACATCTTGTTCTTATTCCAAAAGGATTAACACAAATTTCAAAAACAATTTTAGGACCTTTTACACATACAAGAAACTTTATAACACAAGCTGAGTTTGCTTTAATGACGGGAAACTTATTTAAGGATCCTAGAAAAATAGCTGAAAATTTTAAACGAGCTTTTAATACGATTCAACCACAATTATTGTACAGAAATTTACCGAAAGACCAAGCAATGGCTAAATTTTTAATAGAAGAAGGTGTTATGAGCACAAGTGCTGTAGCAAATGATTTGGGTGGCATGTTAGATGATATGACTAAAACTACAGATGTTTACCGAAGATTATTTGGAAGATTTGGTAAAGGAATGGAAAAATTATATAAATTTGCATCTGACTTATATGTTGCAGAGGATGATATTTGGAAAATTTATAATACATTTGCTGAATTTGATACTTATAAAAATGCTTATACAAATGCATTTAAATCAGGGGCAATTAAAACACTTCCAACTGATTTAGAAATAATGAGAAAAGCTACTAAAATTGTAAGAGATACTGTTCCAAACTATGCATATGTTGGAGATTTTATTAAAGCAACAAGAAGAACTCCACTTGGAAACTTTATGGCATGGTCTGCATCAGTTATAAGATCTGGAATGAAAACATTTGAACTTGCTCAAAATGAAATTAAAGATCCTATTCTTCATTCACAAGGTGTAAAAAGAATGATGTCTTTTGGAACAGGTATCGCAGTAGCGCTTCCTTCTATTCAAGCGGCGGTTCATGGTGCATATGGTGTAACAAATAAAATGGTTGCAGCAGCAAGATTCTTTGTCCCTGATTTTTCTACAAATTCAACACTTATTCTTACAAGAGATGAAAATGGAAATTTTAAATATATAGATGGAAGTGGGGCATTTGTTTACGATACATTAACATCACCTTTTCAATCTATTATTGCAGAAGTAAATATGAAAACTGCATATGATCCAAAAGCTCCAGTTATACCAGCAACATATAAAGGTTTAATTAAAGGAATTGGAAAATTAATGGAACCATTTATTAGTGAATCTATTTGGTTAGAAACATTTAATAATTTAGTTGTTAGAAATGGTGTAACAAAAGATGGTAAAAAATTATGGAATGATCAAATGGATCCACCAGATAAAGTATTAGAAGCAGTAAAATATTTTATAGGTCAAGTAGCTCCAGGATCTTATAAACAATCAGAACGTTTAATAACTGCAGTTCAAGGTAGACCTGGACCTAGAGGAGAAAAATATGAAGTTAGTGATGAAGTAGCTGGATTTTATGGATTAAGACAAATTAAATTAGAACCATTGAAATCAATGGATTTTATTATTGATAAATATCAAAAAGGAACAGCTGATGCTAGAAAACTATTTACAGTTCCTGCTCAAAAAGGTGGAGAAATGTCTGGAGATGAATTTATAGAAAACTTCTATTACGCTAATAGAAAAAAATATGAATTAATGAATAATTTAAAAACAACAAATGAAATGGCAGAAGTATTAAATATTCAAAAAAATGATTTAGCACAAAAATATAAGGATAGAGATATTTTAAATCATTATAAATATTTGGAAGGAGGGTTATTTAGACCTTATACAATTAGTAAACCTTTAATGCAAAAGACAGAAAAAATATATCAAGAACTATCTACTAACTTTGATAATATTGAAATAACTAAAACACTAAGTAATGATACATTATATAGTTTACAAAGAATGATTGGCGATATGTCTAGAGTTCCACTTGGAGAAAATTTAAGTAACTATATTAAGCTTGAAGATTATTTAATTGGGGACAAGAAAACTTTACTAGGACCTAGAAGCGAGGGGCCAACTAATGTTCAACCATTACCTTTACAACCACAACCAGATGCACAGATAGTTTCAAAACCGCCAATGCCTATGAATCAACAAACAGGCTTGACAGCAATTGAAACTGGTTTATTAACAGATGCTGAAAAAGCAATTAGATTAAGACAACAAGGATTAGCATAATGGCAAACGGTAAAGATCCAAAGACAACGGGAGAACATATTATAGCTCTTTATGGCCATATATCTGGTATTAAAAGAGATCTCAAACATTTAACAGATGAGTCTTGCCGAAACCATTCTAAATTTGAAAGACAGTTTGATAAATTAACTTGGTGGATCATTGCTGGACTTGGTTCAACGATAGCAATACTACTCACACTAGCTTTCAGTTTATTAAAATAAACTATTGCATTAGTTTAAAAAAGTTGTATTACGCGTTTATGGAAGTACTAGTTCATAAACATTTAATCATTCGAGCAGAAGCAGTAAGTCCTCCAATGGACGAGGAGTTTCTTAGGCGTTGGTTAGAAAAATTTATAGAAGAAATTGGAATGAAAGTAATGATGGGTCCTTATGTTAAATACTCTCATATGATTGGAAATCGTGGTATTACCGGAGCTGCAATTATTGAAACATCACACATAGTAATGCACGTTTGGGATGAGCCGAACCCAGCCTTGCTACAGTTTGACGTTTATTCCTGTGGAGAATTTGATCCTGAAACAATATGCGATAAAATAAAAAAAGATTTTAACACCACAAAAATAGAATATAAATTTCTTGATAGAGAAAATAACCTTGAAATTTTAAAATAAATCATTATATATCTGTCAGGTTGCATCATGTGGGTGGACCTATTAACTTGCTTAACAAAGGAGATAATAATGACATTCAATTCATTATTCCCAAATAACGGTATGATTAAAATGGATGAAATCCACAATCATTTCGTAAAACACACTACAGATATATTTGATAATATATTTGATGGTTGGTCTAAAGTACCTTCATTCCCTTTTTACAACGTGGTAAAATATGGAAAAGGTAAATATGGTCTAGAAATAGGACTTGCTGGATACAATAAAGAAAACGTTCTTGTAGAAGTAAAAGACGGTATCTTAACTGTAGAAGGTAAAGTTGAAGATAAAAATATAGACTATGTTCAAAAAGGACTAGCTTATAGAAAATTCATTAAACAATTTGAGTTAGCATCTGATGTAATAATCGATGAAGCTGAAATGATTGATGGTTTACTTAAAATTAAACTTGGTTTTAAAAAACCAAAAGAAGTTGAAGGTATTAAAGTAGAAGTAAAATGATGCCTTACAACGAAGAAGAAAATGATTGGTTAAATCCAATCCTTTAATTCCTCGCCCATAACTTCTGTAGCGATATTAACTTTAGTTCGAAGGGCCTTGACGATTTTTTCGTCAACGGTTCCTTCGGCTATAATATCAATATAAGTCATATGTTTTTTTTGACCTATACGATCAATTCTTGCTTCAGATTGTTGACGTTTTTCTAAATCATATCCATTAGAATAATAAATCATAGTAGATGCACCTGTTAATGTAATTCCATATCCACCTGTTTGCGGTGTACCCACAATAAATCTAACTTCACTTTTGGGATCTTGGATTAATTTAATTGCTTTCTGTCTATCATCTGTAGAAGTATCTCCATAATAAGTAACAACAGATTTGTCCCCATATTCTTTTTTAATAGCTTCAACAATAACTTCTATATCATATCTATAGTGAGCCCAAATAACAGCTTTACCTTCCATTTCAGATAAAACATCCATTAATTCATCTAAACGATTTGATTTTAATGTTTGTGTTACACCATCATCAGATTTAAAATGACCACAAGTTATTTGATGTAATCTCATTAATTGAGTTATAACATTTACAGTAGTAATCATTTTTCCATTAAGTTCTGCAAGTGCTAATTTTTTCATCTGATCGTACACTTTCTTTTGTTCATCCGTTAATTGAATAGTTCTCTTCATAAAAGTTTTAGGTGGTAAATCTAAACAATCATCTTTTAATACTCTATAAGAAAAAGGTTTTAATTTTTCAGAAAGTTCTGGAAGATTTCTATATCCAACAACTAACTGAATCATACGACCTGACACATTAATTTGTTTAGTGATAGCATATCTAGTTTTAAAACTATAAAAAGATTGATGATCTAATAACCATGGATCTAAAAAATAACATTGTGTAAATAAATCTAATGGAGATTTAGTAACAGGCGATCCTGTTAAAATTCTTTTATAGGAAACATTACGACTGATATCTACAATTGTTTTAGTTCTAATTGCTCCTGGATTTTTTATTGTAGTAGATTCATCTATTGCCATTAAAGTTTTATGACAACTTAAAAATTTCTCTGCAAATTGTTTGCCTCTTTTAGTTGACAAGGCTTCTACGTTCATAATTAAAATATGAAAATCGTGACTTGATTTAAATAATGTATTTAATTCTTTTTCTTTAGTTTTACTTGCAGTAGATTCCCATAACACCATAGTTTTTTCTACATGATCTGCCATGTGATTTGGTATTTCAGAGTCAAACCAATTCTTGTAGACACCTTTAGGAGCTATGATTAAGGCGCCATTTATAAGGCCTTTATCATAAAGCATTGACATATTATCTATTAATACTTTAGACTTACCGGTCCCCATTTCCATAAAATAGGCAAATACCTTTTTATCCCAAGACATCTCTAATGCCTTTAATTGATGCGCAAATGGCTTTGTTTTAAACTTATAATGCATATATAATACTTAGTTCTTTCTATTGATTACTATAATACATTAATATACACATTGTCAAGAATGGAAAAAAATAAAGTTTACGTTATTCAAGATGTTCCCGGAACTAGAGAAGGAAGACCAAAAATAAATATTATTGGGGCTTCACAGTTTGGTACACTAAAAGTTCTACTTCCAGAAAATGCACAGATTATATTAAGTGCAGGACCTGTTGTATTTAAGTTACGACAGTTGCTAAAAGACTACACTTCAGAAGATTATTTACTACTTACAGGTGATCCTGCCATAATTGGTGTTGCATGCTCAGTTGTGTCTGATATAACAAATGGTAAATATAAATTATTAAAATGGGATAAACAAGAAAGGAGATATTATCCAATTGAAATTGACCTGTATCAAAAAACAGATTTGGGCACTTGACAATATTAATTTAAGGGATTATAATATACAGAATAGAAAGGTAATAATATGACAATAAACTTTGAGCAAGACAGAGTAGAATCAGTAACACAAATTGATGCTGCAAAAACTTTATCAGATAAAGTTTTAAGATTAAAAGAATTAGAAGATGAAATTGCTAACGCAGAAGAAAGTACAAATAAATTAAAAGAACAAGCTAGAATACTTTCTCAGGTAGAAATACCTTTGATGATGCATGAAATGCACATAACAAAATTAAAGCTAAAAGATGGTGAATCTGTAGAAGTAAAACCTTTTTACAGTGCATCTATTTCTCCAGAAAATCAGGAGAAGGCTTTTGAATGGCTTCGTAACAACGGTCTAGGTGATGTTATTAAAAATGATATCACTGTTACCTTTGGTCGTGGCGAAGACAACAAGGCGGCACAATATGCTGTCCTTGCACGAGGTCAAGGGTTTGAACCAGTTCAGAAAGTTGGTGTTCATTCTCAGACACTCAAAGCGGTGGTCAGAGAGCGTATCGAATCTGGACTTGATATGCCCTCTGATCTATTTAAAACGTTTGCGGGTAACCAGACAAAAATAACAAGGAGATAATAGAAAATGGAAACGAGAAACGAGAAACAAGTAGCAACAACAAAAGAAGCGCCTCTACCTTCTAAAGTAATGTTTGAAGATGATGCACATGCAGGTTTTGAAAATGTAAAGCAAGGAAGTTTAGCTTTACCAATTTTAAAACTATTGCAAAATGGTTCTGCAGAAGCACAAAAGCGAAATCAAGCTTATATTGAAGGTGCTGAGCCAGGAATGTTACTAAATACAGTAACAAAGAAAGTTTATGATGGATCAAAAGGAATAGACGTTGTTCCTTGTCATTATAAATTAGAGTATCAAGAGTGGTCAGATTTTGGAACAGGCTCAGGAAGACCTGAACAAATCTATCCAGATACTTCAGATGTCTTAACTAAAACAACTAAAGATGCAATGGGAAAAGATAGATTACCAAATGGTAATTATATCTTAACTGTTGGTCAACATTTTGTTTTAATTTCAGATAATGGTAGTTCAGAAACTGCTTTAATTTCTATGAGTTCATCTCAAGGAAAGATTAGCAGAAAATGGAATGCTATGATGATGTCTATAACTCTAAATGGAAAAAACGGTGTTTATACGCCGCCATCATTTAGCCACACTTATAAGTTAAAGACCGTATTGAATTCCGGTAAAGGAAATCAATGGTATGGATACAATGTAGAAAAAATTGGTCCAGTGCAAGATCAAGCTGTGTATGAAAGAGCTAAACAGTTCTATCAATCATTAGCTAACGGAAAATAAATTAAACCTACAGGTGGTAGAAATACCACCTGTATAAATAAGAGTGGACAATGTTAGAAAGATTTAAAGAGATATTTGCGGGTTATGAAAAAGCCTATGGATATACAAAATTAAAAGGTGAGATTTCAGAAAAAGGAAAGAACGAAGCACAATCTTTTACATCTAGAGATCCTGTTACAGATTTTTTATGGCAAAAACATTTAAATGGTGAAGAACCTTCACTTGGTATCTTTCCAATAAGAGAAGATAATAAATGTAAATGGGGATGTATAGATGTAGATGTTTACCCATTTGATCACAAAGAATTAATAAATAAAATAATAGAAAAAAAATTACCATTAATAGTATTTAAATCTAAATCAGGTGGGGCACATGCATTTTTATTTACAAAAGAATTTGTTCCAGCAAGTTTAATTAGAGAAAGATTAAAAAAGATGGCCGCAGTATTAGGTCATGCAAAAAGAGAAATTTATCCAAAACAAGATTATGTAAGATTTGATAGAAATGATTTACCAAGTTGGTTGAATGTTCCTTATCATGGTGGAGATAATACAACTAGATATGCACTAGATGATAACGCAAATAAATTAAGTTTAAAAAATTTTTATAAAGTTTATGATCAAAAAGTAGTTTCTGAAAAAGAATTAATACAACAAACAATAGTTCAAGTAGATTCAAAAGACGATACTGATTTATTAAAAGGAGCACCTCCTTGTTTAGTTAGTTTATTAACTGATGGAATATCAGAGGGTGGAAGAAATGATATGATGTACAATGTAGGTGTGTATCTTAAAAAAAGATATCCAACTGAATGGCAAGGAAAGATACATGTTTATAATGATAAATATATGCAACCTCCATTAATTCCAAGTGAAATGAAAGGTTTAGAAGGTTCATTAAATAAAAAAGATTATCGTTATAAATGTAAACAAGAACCTATTTTAAGTTTTTGTGATTCAAAAACTTGTGTTACTAGAGAATTTGGTGTTGGGGAAGATGTTCCTATTCCAGAAATAGAAGAAATTAAAGTATTTAGATCTCATCCTCCTATTTATATTGTGTATATAGATGCTAAACCAGTAGAAGTAGATGACCAAACATTACATGATCCTGAAAAATTTTCAATTGCATGTATGGTACAATTGGGCCAACCTATGCTTCCAGTAGGTAAGTTACCTTGGAGAAAACTATTAAGAAAGTTTATGGGAGGAAATATGAAAGAGATTGAAAACGTTCCTGAATCATCTAAGTTAGATGTTCAATTAAGAGATTTGATAACTGATTTTATTTATAGAGCGCCGGGTAAGAAATTTGAAGATGTTAAAAGAGGTCTTCCTTATTCTGAAGATGGAAATACTTATTTTAAAAATGAAAGCTTTTGGAATTTTTTACAAAGAACTAAATCTTGGAATGTTCAAAAACAAAAAACACAAAAGATGTTGATAGATATTTTTGCAGCCAAAGAAGAAATTACTAAATTAGATAAAAAATCAATTAGAGTTTGGAAAATGAAAACCCCAGAACATGAAAAACTAGAAATTAGAGAAGAACAGATAAAGGAGCCACCATTTAGAGCATGAATAGAATAATTATTCCAGGACCTCCAGGAACAGGTAAAACGCATCATTTAATTAATAATTATTTAAATAAAGAATTGAATGAATATAAAACATCTGCCGATAGAATTGCATATTTAACATTTAGTAATGCAGCAACTGATGAAGCTGAAACAAGAATACTTTCTACATTTCCAAATGTAAAAAAATTTCCATTTATCTGTACAATGCATTCTTTGGGAACAAGACAATTGAGTATAGACACAAATACAAAATTATTAAAAGGAAAAAAATGGAGAGGATTTAAAAACTATTCACAGATTTGTAAAAATTTAGAATTTGATAGTGAAGTTAATGAGACCGGATATACGGTACATAAAAATAGACATATGAAAATAATTGAATTAGCAAGAAATAAAAAAATAGGATTAAGAGAAGCTGCAGTAGTTTTAGATTATCATCATTACTCTTCTCTTAATTTAGATTTAACAGAACAGATTTATGCCGATTTAGAATCATATAAAAAACAAACAGGGATGATTGAGTTCTCTGATATGATTAAACAGTTTGTTGAGAAAGATAAATGTCCTCCACTCGACGTAGTCTTTCTCGATGAAGCACAAGATCTGAATCCTCTGCAATGGGATATGTTCTTTTACATTGAGTCAAAATGTAAGAGATCTTACATAGCAGGGGATGACGATCAAACAATATATACTTTTCAGGGTGCTGATGAAGATATATTTATGAATTTAAAAGGTGAAATGGACCCTAGAGTTGAATCAAGAAGGGTTCCACGAGCTGTACATAAAGTAGCATTAAGTATTTTAGATCAAATAGATAAAAGAATGATTAAAGCATGGCTTCCAAGAGATGCGGAAGGAAATGTATATAGAGACCAATTACTTGAAAATATAGATTTTAGTAATGGAAATTGGATGGTTTTAACTAGGACCAATGATATGTTAAAGCCAATAGCAGAACATTTAGCATTTTTAAATTTAAGATTTACTGCAAAGAAGAATGAATTTTTACCTAATGATATTTTAAAAGCATATAGAATTTGGGTAAGATTAAATGAAGGTGCTTCGGTTAGTGGAAAAGAAGCTAAACTACTTTATGAAGAATGTATAAGTTATAAATTAAAACATGTTGAAAGAGGTTATTCGCAAGGTACTTCTTTTAAAGATGTAGATTCAGTAGATCTAGATGATCTTAGAATGGATCATGGTTTAAAAATATATGGAAGTTGGGAACAATTAAACATGCCAGACCATGTTAAGTCTTATATGAAATCATTAATAGCTAATGGTGATAATCTATTTTCAGAGCCAAGAATTAAAATATCTACAATACACGGTGTAAAAGGTGAAGAATGCGATAATGTTGTATTATTTACTGATCTAGAAAAGGTCATTTATGATTCAGCATGTAGAAATCCTGATCCTGAACACAGGTTGTTTTTTGTAGGTGTAACCAGAACAAAGGAGAACTTATACATTATGCGACCAACAATTGATAAAGATTTTTTTTATCCGGTAGGAGATCCAATCATATGAGTAACAAAATATTTTTTAAACAGGTAGGTGGTAAACATTATAAGACAATGAAGATACAGCCATCTGTTTTTATTAACGAAAATAATTTACCTTTTGCAGAAGGCAATGCAATCAAATACATTTGCAGACATAGATTAAAAGGTAAGAAAGAAGATATATTAAAAGCAATACACTACTTAGAAATGATATTACATAGGGACTATGATGTTTAATTGGAAAAGAACTTTAATTGGAGACATGGGTTTATTTACTTGTATGTGTGTATTTCTATTTTTAATTATGATACTATAATTTATGTTTGAAGCTCAGAAAGAATGGATTTGTCCAGATAATTTTCCAAATTTAAAAGGTTATAGTCATGTAGCAATTGACTTAGAAACAAAAGATCCTGGACTTAAATCTATGGGATCTGGAGCAATTAGAGAACATGGTAATATTGTAGGCGTAGCTGTAGCCGTAGAAGGTTGGTCAGCTTATTATCCAATAGCACATGAAGGTGGTGGAAATTTAGATAAAGATAAAGTGATGGCATGGGTTAAAGAAGTTTGTTCTGCTCCTAACATTAAATTATTTCACAATGCAATGTATGACGTATGCTGGCTTCGAGCGGCGGGCATCAAAATTAAAGGTGAAATCATAGATACTATGGTTATGGCATCATTAATTGATGAAAATAGATTATGGTATTCATTAAACAGTGTTGCCTTTGACTATTTAGGTAAAACAAAAAATGAAACTGCATTAAATGAAGCAGCTCAATCCTGGGGAATAGATCCTAAATCTGAAATGTATAAACTTCCGGCAATGTATGTTGGGTCCTATGCTGAAAAAGATGCTGAGCTTACTTTAGAATTATATAAAGTATTAGATAAAGAAATGAAAAATCAAAGATTAGAAAAAATATTTAAAATAGAGTCAGATCTATTTCCTTGTCTAATAGATATGAAATTTAAAGGAGTCCGAGTTGATATAGAAAAAGCAAGACTCCTGAAACAACAGTTAACAAAACAAGAGCAAGAGATATTATTAAAAGTAAAACAAGAAACAGGGATAGACCCACAAATTTGGGCTGCAAAATCAATTGCCACAATTTTTGATAAACTAAGTTTACATTACGAAAGAACTGAGAAATCATTAGCGCCTTCCTTTACAAAGAATTTTTTACAAGAACATAAACACCCTATAGTTCAAATGATAGCTAAAGCAAGAGAAATAAATAAAGCTCATACAACTTTTATTGACACGATTTTAAGATTTGAACATAAGGGAAGAATACATGCTGACATCAATCCAATCAGATCTGATGTTGGTGGAACAGTCACGGGTAGATTTTCTTATTCTAATCCAAATTTACAACAGATTCCAGCAAGAGATAAAAATTTAGGACCAATGATTAGATCTTTATTTTTACCAGAAGTAAATCATAAATGGGGATGTTTTGATTATTCTCAACAAGAACCAAGACTTGTTGTGCATTTTGCAGCAGAAACAGATGAAATTAATTCAGATGATTCAGTGGATGAGATAGTAGAAGAGTTTAAAAATAACTCTGTAGATTTCCATCAAACAGTTGCTGATATGGCCGGAATATCTAGATCACAAGCTAAAACAATTAATTTAGGATTATTTTATGGAATGGGAAAAGCTAAATTACAGGCCGAACTAGGTTTATCTACTAAAGCTGAAGCTGAGAAATTATTTAATCAATATCACGATAACGTTCCCTTCGTAAAACAATTAATGAATATAATAACTAGAGAAGCAAATGAATTTGGAATGATTAAAACTTTATTAGGTAGAAGATGTAGGTTTGATAAATGGGAAGTAGATGAATTTAAATTTGGAGTTATGTCTACACCTTTGACTAAAGAAGAGGCAACACAAAAATTTATAGATGGTTGGTTAGCAAAATATCCAGAAGCTGATGTTGAAAAATTAAAAGCAAATCCTAAAATTAAAAGATGTTTTACATATAAAGCATTAAATAAATTGATTCAAGGATCAGCAGCTGATATGACAAAGAAAGCTATGTTAGATTTGTATAAAGAAGGTATTATACCTCATATTCAAATACACGATGAATTAGATATTTCTGTTGTAGATGACGATCAAGCAAAGAAGATTGTTAAAATAATGGAAAATGCCGTTACTTTGGCAATCCCCAACAAAGTAGATTATGAATCTGGCGAAACGTGGGGAGATATTTATGGTTGATTATGTCTTACTTAAATGCAAACATACCACCCATATACTGTAAAATACGAAGGGAGTATTTATATGACTTACGAGAACATCAAGGCGAAACTGAAGACTGTGTGGTATTCGGTTTGGGGAGTATTAGCGGGCGTGCATTATTGTTTCACTGTTTACTTACGAACGGTGCAATCTATTGGAGACTTCCTATCTCTGCTTTTGTTCAAAGAGGAAACGGCGCTACTTTGTATCAAGGACAAATGGAACATCAAAATCTCGAAGATCTTCAGCTATGGAATTCATTTAGTTATTATCCTGCTGTTACTTGTTTTGATTTTTTAATCGGACAACGTTGTAAATATTTAAACAAAGATAAAAAATTTATTCATGGAGAATATTTATTTACAATTGATTGGGCACATCCGGAACCTAATATCATTGATACCGAACATTCCGAAATACCTGATCAGCATAAGTGTGCTCACATTTTGGCTCTTGATAACGGTAATTATGCAGCTCAGCCTAATAATCGTATTTTGTGGAGTATTCCTAGTTTTACCACTTCAAAACATTGGCCAGATTATAAAGTTCAAACTACAGAGTGGAATGTTGAAAATAAAAACTGGCAATTAGAAGACACAGATGATATGTTTTACCAAGTGGAGGACAAAAAATGAGTAAAGAAAAATTAACGTTTGTAGTAACTACTTTTGTTACAACTACTTTATGTATTGTTGTATTAAGTATGGTTATGACTCTTATGACTGGTCTATTTGATGAAAAAGTAGACAATGCCGAAATATTTAAATTAATATCCCCTGCCTTTCAAACAATCATCGGGGGCTTTATTGGTCTTTTAGCTGGTGTAAAGTTAAAAGCTAACGATGACGACAAAAATTGCAACTGCAAATAATTGTATTAACAACTTAGCAGTAGGATGCTGCTTACAAACTCACTGTAAATGCTATGACAATAAAGAATTTATTAATAAAATATTTGATAGTAGCTCTACTAGCGTTTGTATTAGGTACATTCTTCCCCAATCCAGTCGCCAAGAAGAAGACTGAGAACGCCACGATCGCCTGGGCGAAGAGTCTAGGCTTTGGTCCCCCGAGGTTTGAATATCATAATAATCAAGAATTCATTACCTCACTTAAAAAGTGTATCTCCTACCTCAATTTCGACATCCCTAAAAATAAACACATAAATACTGAACTAATAGTGGCTCAAGCTGTTGTAGAAAGCAACTATGGAACGTCAAGGTTTGCATTAGAGGGTCATAATCTGTTTGGTATAAGAGTATGGTCAAAAGAGGGAATGCTACCATATAAACAACCGGATACTATAGAATGGCGTGTCAGGGTCTTTAAAAACAAGTGCGAATCTGTTAAGTATTACATAGAAATTCTAAATACAAAACAAGTGTATACAGAATTTAGAAAAGCTAGGGATATGTCATTCAATAGAGATCCTATAAGAATGGCAAAAGCATTAGATAGTTTTTCTACAAACAAAGAATATGAAAAACATGTTATTGAGGTTATACATAAATTAAGAAATGAAACTAAGTGAAAATTTTACATTACAAGAATTAATTTATTCAGACACAGCAATTCGTATGGGGATAGATAATAAACCTAATGATGAAACTATAGAAAATTTAAAAATACTTTGTGAAAATATATTAGAACCTATTAGAGCTAATTTTAAAGCTCCTATCGTAGTGTCTTCAGGTTATAGATCAGCAGCTGTCTGCGCGGCCGTAGGATCGAGCAGCAAGAGTCAACATATAAAAGGACAAGCAGTTGATTTTGAGATTTTTGGTATACCTAATAAAGAAGTAACAGATTGGATTGTTCAAAATCTTAATTTTGATCAATGTATACTTGAGTTTTGGAATGATAAAGAACCTAATTCTGGTTGGGTCCATTGTAGTTATGATAATGAGGGTAATAATAGAAAACAATATTTGAATGCACAGAAATTAAATGGTAGAGTTGTTTATACAATAATGTAATGCAAAAATTAAAATTTAGTTCACAGTTATATGTAGATAATGTTCTAGGTATTTGCCCAGAATGCCATGAAGAGGCATTTCTGATAGCAATTGTACAAGACTATTATAGATGTACTAATTGTGGAGAAGAAACTAGACAATTTGTTAATGGAGTTATAAAATATTTAAAACTAAAAGAAACAGATAAAGAATACATAAAGAAATATGGCAAGAAAAGTTAATCTAGGTAACGGTAAGTTCATAGAACAAAGCAATAAGAAACGTCCGGGACGTCATTCTAAAAGCCCTAATAAACGTAATACGCGAAAAGAATATAAAGGTCAGGGAAGAAAACAATAGCTTGACTTGTTTAATGTAATATCCTATATATTAGGAAATAAACAAGAAAGGTAAAAATGACTGACTTTAGTAAATATAAAAACATAACTGTTGATAATGACACTTATGGGTTAGTTACAAGACTTCAAACTAAACTTAAAAGAGATGTTAAGTTAAGTAGAAGCCAAGTAATAAAAACACTAGTAAACGAGAAAGCAAGAACATTAAATGGCAAGCTTTCTAAATAATATAGAGTTCGACGAAGTTCGTATGTCTCCAGAGCAAAAACTTTGGCGTGCGGTATTTATGCAAGCGTTGCAAGATGCTTTTGGCATATGCACGATTCCAATGAATAGAGACGAGCATCGAGAGACGAGCAACTGGTACAAATATTTGAATGATGATTTTATTTTAGTGTGTGAAAACGCTGGATTTGATCCTATGCAAACATTTGAAAAACTTCAACGTTATAACTTAATAAAGAAAGGAATAATTTGGAACTATACTGCAAATGGTAAAAGAAAATTTGCTGATGTCCAATTTAAAAACTAATATGAGCGGAAAAATAATTTGCCCAAAATGTAATGGTAATGGATATGTTAATTCATTTAACCATGATGATAGAAAAAAAATGCCAATAGACTGTGATTACTGTAATAATCAAGGTGAAGTTGATATCACAGAAGATGTAATGAAAGACCTTGAACAAATAAAAAGTGTAAACTAATGACTCTTACAAACTATAAAAAAGCAATAGCTAAACTATTAAAAGTTTATCATAAAAAATGGGATTGTTTTGGTAAACCTATTTCTAAAAAGAAAAGTAAAAAAAGAAATAGAAAAAGAAGTAGATTGAGCAGGACTTGTTAATGGACCCGTTTGTTCAAGCTATTATAATAATAGTAATAGTTATTATAATGATAGAAATATTTAAATGGTATAAATGATTTATAAATTTAAGGCATTTGAATTTTTTAAACATCATCAAATAGAAATTAATTCTGTTTTAGATATTGGTGCTTGCAAAGGTAAATGGATACAAGAATTTAAAAAACATTATCCTGATGTTAAAGCATTAATGATTGAACCTAATTCAAATCATATAGATGATCTTATAAGAGTAGGTCCTTATATGACTGCATTAATTGGCAAAAATAATGAAGAAGTAGATTATTACATGTGTGAAGATATGAATAATCAAGAAGGTAATGGCATTTATAAGGAAAATACAAATGTTCCATTTAAACTAACAAAACGTAAATGTAATACATTAGATTCATTACTGCCCGGACAAAAATTTGATTTAATTAAAATAGATGTTCAAGGAGCTGAACTTGATATCATTCAAGGATCTCCTGGATTTATTCATAATACAAAATATCTATGGTTAGAATTACAACCTCACAACTATAATATTGGCGCCCCATCAGCAGGTAAAATAATAGGTTATTTAAATCAAATAGGATTTGAGATGATAACAATAGATGAAATGCATGTAGGTGATGGTGTTATTATGAATATGGATATAATATTTATTAACGTAAGAAATAAAGATATAAAAACAGGTTACGATATAAATAAGAAAGTTATCTGGGGAGGATATCCAGAATGAGTTTATTTTTTATAATTATAATTGCATTATTAATCTGGTTTGTGGTGTCTAGACGATGACAATTAAAACAATTAAAGGTGTATGTTCAGAATTAATAGCTGCAAAAGAATTTTTAAATAAAGGTTATTATGTTGCTAAATCATTGGACCCACAATGTCCGTTTGATCTTATCGTTGTTGATAAGCAAGGTAAAACTCGTTTACTTGATGTTAAGTCCGTATCTTATCGTAAGAGCCAAAGTTATAACTGTAAACCAGGAGACACAATTAATCGTTCTATATCGAAAAAACAAAAATCGTTGGGTGTTGAGATATATTACGTGGATGGAAATTAGAAATTTTATTATTGGAATGATTATATTATCTTACATTGTTAGAGTATTTATATGAAATGGAATAAACTATACGAGTACCCTAAATCTATGCGCTCTCTTGTTAAAGACGAACGTCATTATGAAGTTGGTTCCTCGAAGCTCCCTTCTGTGACCACGATACTAGCAGCTACACAAAGTGACGAGAAGCGAGCGTCTTTAGAGGCTTGGAAGAATAGAGTGGGTGGCATTGAGGCGGAGAGAGTTAAGAATACTGCTGCTTCACGTGGAACTGCAATGCATTCTTATTTAGAGATGCATTTAAATGGTAAGGGATTACTAGATTTGAGTGACGAGGGGCGAGCAGCGAGAGGCATGGCACAGAAGATAATAGATGAAGGATTAAAAGATTTAGAAGAGATATGGGGCAATGAAGTTGTCCTATACTACCCTGATTTGTATGCTGGACAGACTGATCTGGTCGGAATCTATCAAGGAAGGGACAGTATTATTGACTTTAAACAGAGCAATCGGCCAAAACAAGACTCTTGGATTGAAGATTATTATCTACAGGGTGCGGCTTACGCCACAGCTCATGATTGTATTTACAATACAAATATTGAACAAATCGTGATTCTTATATGTACACCAGATCTATTTTTTCAAAGATTTATAATTAATGGACAAAGATTTAGAGACTACAAATCAATGTGGTTGGGCAAAGTTGACCACTACTATTGGTTGAAAAATAACAAAAGTGTGACATAAATGTCACAATTGTGGCAACATTGTGGCTTTTGCCTTAATTCTGCCACAATTGTCTACGGTTTTGAAATCGCTAGAACCATTGGTATACAACAAGAATTTTTCAAAAGTGTAGAAACGTAGACGATTTGTAGACAACTATCCCATTGTTCTATATAGCGAATATGGTATATTCTACGGTTTCTACAGTTTTGAAAACTTTTAAGAAGGGTAATATACCAAAAACTTTAAAAAGCTCTATAAGTGTAGAATGGATTTAAAATTTAAATACGAGCTGTATAAGATACATTGGGAAGACATTTGTAGTGATTCAGGATGGGCTACTGATACAGAATTTGATCGTATGGATGTAAGTCATTGTATTTCAATTGGTTTTATTTATCGCAAAACAAAAGATTATATCTGGATTTTTTCTAGCTATGAGATAGACACTCTTGGCGAAATTACATTTGGAGATAGAACTGTAATACCCGCATCTAACATAAAAACAATGGAGAAAATCAATGGCTAAAAAACCAAAGAACGAAAGTATCCAAGATATCCTTGATAGAATTCAAGAGGATATTGATAGAATCAGAGACAAAACAGATGAATTAGAGAATCAAGATTATGATTCTGATTCAGATGACGATGATTTTGAAGACGATGATGAAGAGTAGTCTTCATCAATAAGTTGTTTAGATTTAACCTCATTTACATCATTTACAACAACACCTTCTAGGATCGGTGAATACTCCTCTATGATTTCTTTCATACGAGTTTCTAACTGTTCCGCAGTTAAGTCGGATAGACTGCCGGTCCTTATAATCTTTTGTTCAACGTAAAGCCCCGCCGCTTTTCCTCTCGCTACTTCAGCATTGACTGCAGCACTCCATGCTTTTGATTCTCTTGCGTTGTCTCTTAATTTTGCAAGTTCAGATATGTGACGTCCAAATGTTACATCATATTTCTTTTGGTATTCATCTCTTAACTGTCCAATGTATTGTACAACAAGAGGATATCTTTTAGCGTTCTGTAATTCAGAAGCTCTTACGACTGCAGAGTCTTGTTCATATCCAGCAGCAATAGCACATTCAGTTGCAGTTTTTCTGCCTTCATTAGTTACTAATTCGTGTGCAAATTTCATTTGCATTTCTGTTAATTTTTTTGGTAAGCCCATTATTGACTCATAAAGTAATTTAGAGTAAAAAGCAATATATGTTAAAAGGAAAGATGTTAAGGCAAACACTAGATAAATTTCTGAAAAACTCAGAAGTTTCAAAAGAAGCTCGTGTTCAGGTTTGTTTACCTAACGGAGATTTATACGATATTACCGGAATGCATTTAATGGAAAATAAACTGTTGGGTTATCGTGAAACACATAGATTAGTTATTACAATTGACACCGAAAAATGGACAATGGGTAAGGTACTTAAAAAGCTCTAATTACTTTGAAACCTGAGACTAAATTTTGGCATAAAGTTAAAAATTTTATGCCTGAGATATTGTTCACAAGGCTAGAAAATCTAAGCAGTTTAGGCACTCCAGATCTATTGTGTTATAACAAAAAAGGCACCTTTTTTACCTGTGAGCTTAAAGTTACTAAAAGTAATTTTGTTCGCCTCTCGCCACACCAAATTAGCTTCCACGTGAAACATCCACACAATTCTTTTATCCTAGTCTCTCGCGTCTCGCCTCTAGAGACAAAACTTTATGAAGGTAAAGATATCTTGCAGCTTGTCGCTTGCGGCTTGAAGCTTGACGCTTGTTGCTTGTCGCTTGAGGCTTGCTACGAGAAGTTTCGGAGCTTGTAGCTTGCGGCTTGTTGCTTGAAGCTTGTCGCTTGACGCTTGTAGCTTGCGGCTGGTGACTAGAGGAAAGATGGGGCAATAGCGCGGCCAGGTATAAGGGCCGCACTAGTGTTTACCGTAGGCAACATTTTTAACATTAGGATCCCAACACGCCCGGCACTCGCCGCAGGCATTGTTCTGATCAGGAGCTGGACACGTGCGACCGGGACCCGATACAACCGTTGACGTATGAGACCAAGATTCAGCTGCTGGCTGATCAACCATCGGCATGCTAAAACGAATTACTAAATTCTTAGGAGCTCGTGACAAGTACGGCTTAACCCAGGCTTCCCGTGTAGGCAGCCAGTGATTAACATCAGGTGTTAAGCGTGCTACAGCAAAAATTTTTGCTAAGTGTTTTAATGATTGTATATCTCCAGAATCGTGCCATCTAAAAAATTTTGACTTGTGACGTAATATCTGGGCCGCCATTGCTTTGACCCAAAGCGGTTTTCTAGTTGCTTCTAGTCTCTTGTATTGTGCTGCCTGTACATTAGGGAATACATAACAACCTTTTAAAGCATAACAATTAAAACAAGTTGAACCCTTCACCTCCCGAAGCTTCGCCCCAGTCTGGCATTCCTTTGCAGGTATACCATAGGCGAAACCTGGCATCTTAGAAGGTTTGCTGAGTGATCCTGTTATATTATCTAATTCTGTTACTTTCATACATCCTATATAATCCTTTATTTAACTTTGTCAAGCCGCTTGTTGCTTGCAGCTTGTTGCTTGCAGCTTGTGGCTTAAAATGAGAGTCGAAAGCCTGCAGCCTGGCCGGGGTTAATTCATACATGTGGAACCCTGGTTCGGTCCCGCGCACTTTCTTAAATCCCAATTGTTCTAGTTTATTTTTTGTTTGCTTCATTAGTAGCCTCCATATCATTGTTAAATTTTTTACATGTATCGCAGCGCTCAATATGAGGATTTAAATAAGGATGGTCCTCCTGGAGACCCTGAGATATTACGTCTGTGAAATACCCTAGATTATCGCATTCAATACATTTCATTTCTTTTCTTTCTCCCTTTCTAAATCGTATTTTCTTCTAAGTTCATCGCTTTGTTTCATTTCTTTCTGGATGAGATGTAATATCTCAGCCATCGTTTTATTTAGTCTTGCTAACTCTAGTGCTATTTGTTCCATATTATACCTTTCATTGTTTATATATCCTATATTATCCTACTATTAATCAAGTGTCAAGCGCTTGTTGCTTGCTGCTTGTAGCTTGCAACCAACAGTGGCAAACGACCCAGACCGTTGGTTGCAATAAATCGGTAGTTACCCGATTGTGGTCCCTGGGATTGATTAACCAATTTATAAGGCCGCGTATCCCAGGGGTTGTTCTTAAACCATCTATACAAGCTGTTTTCATAATTTTGCAATTATAAATTCATAAGAACTATATCCTATATAATCCTATTGACAGTAATGTCAAGTCATAGTAAAAAATAATTCTAACAAACATAAAGGTATAAAATGACACAAAGCAAACTAAGACTAAATACTGATATAAGAAAAAAAATCGGTGGTTTAATTCTATCTCATTTTGAGAGTGAAAAAACTCCTGAACTAGAAAACTTTATATCAGCGAAAGAGGATATAACTACTGCTTACAATACTGCATTTAAAATTGCTAGTAATGTAGTTAGTAGAGCATACCCAAAAGAAGATGTTGCAACATTACAAACATTTAAAAAGAAATATGGGAATGCTTGTGATGTAGTTGCTAAAGACAGTTGTTTTTATTTTGCTAATACAGCAGTTGAAACAGATACTTTAGCTAATGATAATAACTCCGAACATTTTGATTTTAAACTAGACGCAAGTATGAGTGGGCGATTTGGTGGTCAAGATTTTGGTATTGCATACTTTAGAAATGAACTAAAGAGTGCTGGACTAAATCCTGAAATCAATGTTCAACACCAAGAAAATCGTAGCAACCCACACCATACTCAAGAACTTGATAAGATTAAAAAGTTTTTGGGATATAGTGATGAGAGTGGAATATACGACCAATGGAAATCTAAATATTCTTTAGATGTAATTGGAACTAGCTATTGTCGTTCAAGAACTATTCCTTGTACTGCAAAAGAGTTTGAACAGATGAGAGCATTTAAAAATGCTAAACAATCTTTTGTTCAATCTCATTACACTTGGGCTGAAATGATACAAAAGGATATGCGAGATATAACTTTAGCATTAAAAGATTATAAATATGTTAAAGACGCAATCGATTTGTGTGGTGCTTTAGGTTTGGATATTAATGAAAATGAATTGCAAAGAACTGCTGGAGTATCATTAACTATCTATCAACCAGAAAACTTAGCTAGTCTTATTAAGTCAAGACGAGCAAAACAAGATAACAAATCTGTGATTGAACAGTTTAAGAAAGCAAGACAATCTGCAGTTGCAACACATTAAGTATTGACACAATAGGGGATATTGTAGTAATATCCCCTATATAAACAAATCAGAAAGGTATAATATGTTTAACTTAAAAGAGGGAACTAAATTTAATATAACTTACTTTGCTAAAAAGTATGGCAAGTTTATTACTCGTGCTGGAGTATGGACTGAGAAATCTAAACAATGGATATCTAAAAAGAATGAAAGTCTTTTTACTTATTATGATTTAGACAACGAGGGATATAGAACTGCAAGTGGCGATGTCACTATTGTAGAAAGAAAGGATAATTAATATGAAACATATTTGCCAAGGACCTGAGTGTCATACATACGATACTCACTCAAGAGTGAGAGGAGTAAAAGGCTCTAAGGTTTTGCGAACTCGCAATGCAAGATATGACATCTCAGAACAATCACATCCAAGACATGATTGGGCAATGAGTTGGGAATATTATTTTTGTGATGAGCGATGTATGAACAAATGGTTAAATACACACATGACTCAGTTAATTAATTATGTAGGTATTAAAACTAAACCAAATGAAACTCCAATAGATATTGTAGAAGAAACAAATACAAATTGGCAAGGAGAAAAATACACTCGTACAACTATAAAGTTCTTGAGTGAACCAGATGTTAATGATAGTATAACAACATAACTAATAGAAAGGTATAATATGACTAAACCACTACATGTAATAAACTGGCAAGGCAAAGAGTATCGCATACCCTTTGATGTTAATCTAAACCTTGACGCAAAAGATAAACTAATTGAAGTACCGAATAGATTCAGCGGTGCGACTGCATCACTACCTTGGTTTGCAGTAGCTGTGTTTGATTTGATTATAGGTTCGGAACAATTAGAAGATTATGACACAATGCAGAAAGGATTGAGTTGGTTCCGCAAATACTTTCCTAATGAATACATGACAATACTAGACTGAGTCTAGCAGCTAGCCTCGAGCCGCTCGTGACGAGCGGCTTGGTGCTTCACTCTTAACACACATCGTAGAGGTCCCAAGACCTCTGGCTTTCTTAATCACTTCCTATTAAGTCGATACCCTTTTTTTAAATTGGGTCCCATAACTTGTCCCTTTAGCCCTTGATTTAGACATAAGTAAGCTGTAAATACATTGGAAGGTTCCAAAATTAATCCTAAAAAATTTTGCAAAAAAATTTTATGAAATTAACTTTAGATAAAATAAATTTATTACCACCTGACATTCAAAAAGAATTCCTTGAGGCTGGTGTCTTAGCAAAACAAAAAAGAAGTATAGAAAGAGCACAGAATGATTTCATGACTTTTGTTAAAAGAGTCTGGCCTGAATTTATAGAAGGTAGACATCATAAAGAAATTGCAAATAAGTTTAATGATTTGGCAAATGGTAAAATAAAAAGATTAATTATTAATATGCCACCAAGGCATACTAAATCAGAATTTGCATCCTTCTTATTACCTGCTTGGATGATAGGTAAGAGACCAAAATTAAAAATTATACAATCAACTCACACGACAGAACTTGCTGTAAGATTTGGCCGCAAAGCTAAAAACTTAATGGATAGTCCTGAGTACAAAGAAATTTTTCCAACACGTCTTCGAGAGGATTCTCAAGCCGCTGGTAAATGGGAAACAGAACAAGGTGGCGAGTACTACGCAGCGGGTGTCGGATCTGCTATTACAGGACGAGGTGCAGATTTATTAATTATAGATGATCCACATTCTGAACAAGATGCAATGAATGTAGATGCTCTCGAGCGCGCGTACGAATGGTACACATCAGGACCTCGTCAGCGACTTCAACCTGGCGGAGCTATTGTCATGGTCATGACAAGATGGAATGTAAAAGATTTAACTGGAAGCTTGCTGCGAGATACTGGCAACGTGAAGTCAGACAAATGGGAAGTGATTGAGTTTCCGGCAATACTACCTAGCGGTAAAGCAGTATGGCCAGAGTATTGGAAGCTAGAAGAATTAGAAGGTGTTAAAGCATCTCTATCAATTCAAAAATGGAATGCACAATGGATGCAGAATCCAACTTCAGAAGAAGGAGCATTAATTAAACGTGAGTGGTGGAGGAAATGGGAGAAGGATACTATACCACCTCTTCAACATGTCATACAATCTTATGATACGGCGTTCATGAAAAAGGAGACTGCGGATTACTCGGCAATAACAACTTGGGGTGTGTTCTATTTAAATGAAGACTCAGGACCACAACTTATTTTGCTTGATGCTATAAAAGATAGATTTGAATTTCCTGAGCTTCGAAGAATAGCATATCAACAATATCAGTATTGGCAACCAGAAACTGTACTTATAGAAGCAAAGGCATCGGGTCTTCCATTAACATATGAATTGCGTAAAATGGGCATCCCTGTTATAAACTATACACCATCTAAGGGTAATGATAAGCACACTAGAGTTAACTCTGTTGCACCTTTGTTTGAAAGTGGCCAGATATGGGCACCAACAGATAAAGCATTTGCACAAGAGGTAATTGAAGAGTGTGCCGCGTTTCCCTATGGGGATCATGACGATCTAGTGGATTCAATGACACAAGCAGTCATGCGTTTTAGACAAGGTGGCTTTATAGATCATCCAGAGGATTATAAGGACGAACCAATAATTAAAAACAATAGAACATATTATGGATAAAATATTAAAACTCTTAGAGATCGCCAAAAAGTTTGGTGTAAAGCCAAGCAAAGTTATAGGCACTCAAGGAAATGTTGTTCCATATAAAAAACCATCTTTGGTAGATATCTCAGTTGATGAATTTAAATTAAAAGAATCCATTGATAAAGGCACGTTGACAATGGACAAAGTTCAACAAGAAATGGAAGAGACTGTTAGACTTGCATTAAGTAAAAACTTAAATGATGTTGAATTAAATAGAGCCCTTAACAATGCAGTTAATATTGAAAGACAATTCTTTCCACCAGTAGCAGATGTTATAGCGGCGGGTAGCGGGAAACAAGTAACTGGAAAAGGTTTAGAAGAAATAATTGAAAAAGGAGGATTAATGGCTCCTCCCAATACACCTCTTGGAAAAGCTGATTTTCAAATTAAAAGAGCTAAACAAAGTATGGAAGATATTAAAAATGAATCTGACATAGGTAATTTAATTAAAGGTGCAGGTAGGGATCAATTAGCTCAAATGAGATTACATAATGAAGGTTTAGTTAGAGCAGTTACTAGACAAATTTTATCTGAAGATATTAAAGCTGGAAAAATTAAAAGTCTTACACTTGACGATTTAGGAACTAGTAGAGAACCAATAGATTACTTTAGAAAAATATATGGTGAGAATGCATTAGAACAATTGGATAGTTTAATACCAGATTTTAATAGATTAAATACAGAACAAGAAGCAGCAAATTTAGCAAGATCTAAATTTAAATTTGAACCTGATGAATTTAGATTAAAAGGATCTACATCTTATGAAGATGTAGAAAAAGCAAAAACAACTGAAAAAGAAAAAGGTTTTTTTGAAAGATTGTTTGGTCCTAAAAAAGAACCAGCTGAAGTATTGGATATTACAACTGAAGGTAATAAAAGAAAAAGTGTAGATGAATTAATTGATGAGTATAATGCAAATCAAGATAGAACAAGATTATTAGATGAAGAAGGTGGAAGTAAAATAAGTTATGAAGAATTTCAAGACATACAAAAGAAAAATGAAGAGATAGCAAAAGAATTAGAGAAAAAAGGAGTTAAATCTACTCCGGAACCAGAAGAAGTAAAACCAGAAGGAATAGTTATTCCATTTAGAAAAAAATTTCCAAAACCAGAACCTGAAGACAAAGCACAAGGTGGTATTATTGGTTATGCATTAGGTGGAAGAACTGGTTTTGCTGGTGGAAAAAGTAAAACTATTTTAGATTTAATTGCTAAAGCAAATAAAAAACTTAAAAGCAAAAAATCTATGGAATCAGTTAATCCAAAAACTGGAGAAGTAACTGTTCCTGAAGAACCTATTAAACCTGCAGAAGGTGTAACTGTTATGAAGCAAGAACCTATTGAAGGTGGATTTAATTTTAATGATCCAGATATAAAAGCACAAATGGAAAAAGCTATGCAAGAAGGAAATAAAAGAAGCAAAGAGATGCGTGCTATGGGATTAGATCCAGCTAAAAGTAAAGACTACGATGAATATATAAAAATTAAAGAAGAATCTGGTGATAAAAATTTTAATAAATATTTTGAAGATCTTGAAATAAAAACAAAATTTAAAGGTGTTATTAGCGACGATCTTTTAAATAAAATTTTAATAGATGATAATCCACAAAGAAAAGCAGAAGTAATTGCAACTATTGAACAAGGATTAACGATGCAAGAAAAAGGAATGTCTCCAGAAGAAATTATTAATATTATAAAAAATACTCCTAGAACCAAACAAGCAAAAGGCGGCTCAGCAGGCGGACTTGATTACTTAATGGGATTCTAATGAGCGTTATTAAAAAATATCAAGCAGCACTTCGTCATCGTACAAATCCTCGTTACATGACAAAAGATTTTGTTGTGCCGTTATACACAGGAACAGAACCTGATATTCTAGATGATAGCAACACGCAGCGAGAGTCTAGTGTCTATAAAGAATTTCCAAATGACATGCCTATTATATCTCCAAAAAGAATACAGAACCAACCGTATGAACAATTAGAACTTGCTGACGGAGGTAGTGTCGAGCGACGAGGGTTTGGACTAGGAGGATATATAAGAAAAGCAGGTAATAGATATGCACTGCAAATAGGAGATAAAAATTCACCTATGTTTTTTTATAAATCATACGAAACAAAAGCCGAAGCTGAAAAAATTAGAAAATTAAAATTAAAAGAAATTGAAAATAAAATTAAAAATACAAATAAAGGATATTTTACAGGGCCAGAGTTAGTAGAATATATTAAAAATAAAAAAGGAATAGATACTTCAATAAGTAGTATTTCAGGAAGAGCTAAAAGAGTTGGAATAAAATTTAAAAAAAATATATTTGGGACAGGAAATTCTTTATTGTATAAAATACCGAATGATAAACAATTAAATCAAATTTATTCTAATCAATTAAAAGCAACTGGATCAACAGAAGCAGGAAAAAAAGCGTTTAATGAAAGATATTCTAGAATTAAAGAATTATTAAGAAAAGGAAATAGTCAAGCTGAAACAAATAGAATTATTTCAAAAGAATTTCCAGAAGTGTCTAGTGTTAACTCTTCTTTAACAAAAGCATCAAAAGAACTAAGAAAAGAAGGAGTTAATATAGTTAAAGGAACCACTCAAGAAAAATTAGGTATTAATGTAGTAAATAAATTAAAATCACTATACCCAGATATAGATTTTAATTTTAATGAATATAAATATGGAGTACCTGAAACAGATAAAAATTTTTATAAAATAAAATCAGCAACAGGTAAAATTGCAGAATACTCTGCTCAAAGAAATAAAAATATTAGAACCACATCTAGTGGTGAAGCAGAAAAAAAAATAAGAGAGGCAAAAAAAATTATATCTCAAGAAGAAGGATATCTCACAAAAAAAGGAATATCTAATTTAGATTTATCTCATAGAGCAAGTTTAGATCAACTTGTAAAATTAAAAGAAGATTATCTTAGTTCTAATTTAGGAATAGATCCTCAAGATATAAATAGAATTATAGTAAAACCTGTAGAAAATACATTAAAAGATTTATATTCAGAACAAAGTAAAATTTCAAAAAAAGCAGCTAAGGTTAAAACAGCTACGGGTGAAATACCAAAAAGTATTCAAAAAGAATTAAGTGATATTAATCTTAAAATTAATAATCTTACTGCTTCAATAGATAATAGATTAAATCCTGTTTTGATAGATGAAATAACATTAGAACCGAAAATTGTAGGTGTTGATTATAGTAAATCAGTTGACTTAGGAATATTTAATAAACCAGTAAAAGAATTAACAAAAACTGAATTAGAATTTATAAAAACAAAAACATTACCAGAAGTAATGAAAACACAATCAAAAGTTTCTAAAGAAGAAATGAAAAAATTATCTCTTAATATTTTAGAAAATAAAGATATTCCTGAAAAAAATAAAGAAGCAACAAACAAATTTATAAATTCGTTGGGATGTCCTACTACATATGCAATTGGAGGTAGAGTTAATTTTTCTAATGGATCTAATTGTTTTAATAAAGGTTTAAAAGCTTTAGAAGAAGGAAAATTAACAAGAGAACAATTAAATGTAGCAGGAAAAATTATTGCAGAAGCTGGAGAAGAAGCTTCAGTACTTAAAAATATTTTAAGTAAAGCAGGAAGTGGTATTAAATTTACAGGTAGAGGAATTGGAGAATTAGTTTCTCTTGGAACAGGTCCAATTGGTATTGGATTAGGAGCTGCAGTAGAAACAGCATTTGCTGCACCTTATATTTTAGAAGGAGATTATAAACAAGCTTTAAGACAATCTATATTTGGACAAATACCTTCATGGTTAGGTGTAGATGTTGGATCTAGAGATGAAGATATTGTTAAATTAGCAAAAGAAGCTGGAGTAGATCCAGATTCAGTTAAAAAATATGTAGAACTTAAAAAAAATTATATTGAAAATGAAGAGTATGGACAAAAACTTAATATGTTAGATACAATGTATAAACGTGATCCAAAAAATCTTGATTACGCAGAACAAATAAGAAGATTAGAAAATAAAATTAAACCCTCTGCAGATTATTTAGAAAAAAATGTATATTCCCCTAAAGATTTAAGTAAGTATGAAGAAGATTATTTTAAAGCAGCAAAATATTTTGTAGACCAAAACGCTGAAAAAGCACTTGTTACAAGATCAGAAGAACAAAAAAAATCTTCTTTAAAAAACATTGTTGAGGAATCCTCTTCAGCTATAAGAGAGCCAGAAGATGTTCAAAATATATTAAAAAGAAAAAATCTTCTTCCACAAGAACAAAAACAAATTGAATTGCCAAATGTTGTTTCTCCTGATGATTATATTAACGAACTACAACAATATAATGCTGGAGGAAGAGTTGGATTTAAAGACGGTAGTGGACCTAAATTATCTAGAAGGGGATTTTTAGGATTTTTAGCTGGTGCAGCTGCGGCTCCATTTGCAGGTAAATTAATTAAAGGTGAAAAAGCAGCATTACAAGGAACAAAAGTTGCAGCAAAGATTTTACCAAAGGTAGCAGATATGCCTGAATGGTTTAATCCACTTGTTACTAAAATAATGAAAGAAGGAGTCGACATATCTCCTAAAGCAACAAGAGTTGAAGATATAAGAACAGTTAAAAAAATAGAAGTACCTGTTGCTGGTAAAAAAGAACCGGATATAATTACAATGACTCAGTATCCAGATGGTACCATTCATATTGAAGCAAATGTTTATGGAGGTGCATTTGAGGCTCCATTTGATTTACATTATAAACCTCCTAAATCAGATATAGATTTAGAAACAGGAAAAGCTATTAATTACCCTGGAGAATTCAGTGTAATGGAAACTAGACCACGCCCTGCATATGAACCTGGGGAATGGGAATTAGAATATGAAAATATGTCTGTTAAAGATGCAATAAGTGATCTTGAAAGAGTTGAGAAAATTGCAACTGGGAAAAGAATACATCCAAAAAGAGTTGAAGAAAGAGCTGGAGCAAGAAAATTTATAGAAGAAAATCCTTATGAAGATATTGTAAACAGATATCCTGATCCTGATGTTCCTGATTGGTGGGAATATGATAAATAAACCTAAAAGACTAACATTAACAGTACCTCCTAAAAGAGGACCATGCCCGCAAGGCTTGAATATTAACTATAATACTGTTACAACAGTTAAATCGGAGAAAATTACAAATGGCAGAAATAGAAAAACCAATTCCAACAATAAGTAATCCTTTGACTCCCGAACAGGAGACAGAACTTACTTTAAGTGAAACTGAGGTAATGCCAACATCACCTACAGAAGTAACTGAAAATGATGATGGTAGTGTTGATATAAATTTTGATCCAACAAAAAATTTAAATACAAATGTAGCATTTAATTCAAATATTGCAGAAGTTCTTGATGAACAAGAACTTGGAGTATTAGGATCAGATCTTTCTCAAGATTATGAAGATTACAAAAGTTCAAGACAAGATTGGGAACAAGCATATGTTCAAGGTTTAGATTTATTAGGATTTAAATACGAGCAACGTACAGAACCATTTCAAGGTGCATCAGGTGCAACTCACCCCGTACTTGCAGAAGCTGTTACACAATTTCAAGCACAAGCTTATAAAGAATTACTTCCCGCGGGCGGGCCTGTGCGAACTCAAGTTGTTGGATTAGATACACCAGAAATTCAAGATCAAGCAGATAGAGTTTCAGAATTTATGAATTATCAAATTATGGATGTCATGCAAGAGTATGAACCTGAGTTTGATCAGATGTTATTTTATTTACCTTTATCAGGATCTACATTTAAAAAAGTTTATTATGATGAAACATTAGGAAGAGCAGTATCACAATTTGTTCAAGCACAAGATTTAGTAGTACCTTATTCAGCAACATCATTAGATGATGCAGAAGCAATTATTCACGTACTTAAAATTTCTGCAAATGATTTAAGAAAACAACAAGTATCAGGATTTTATAGAGACATAGATTTAATACCTTCAGATGAGTCTACAAATGCAGATAGTATTAAAGATAAGGAAAGAAGTCTTGAAGGAGTTAATAAAGGAAACCCTGAAGAAATTTTTACATTATTAGAATGCCATGTTAATTTAGATTTAGAAGGCTTTGAAGATAAAGATGCTTCTGGTGAGCCCACAGGAATCAAACTTCCTTACATTGTTACAATTGAAGAAGGATCTAGAGAAGTTTTATCTATAAGACGTAATTATTCTGAAGCAGATCCTAAAAAACAAAAAGTACAATATTTTGTACACTATAAATTTTTACCAGGACTAGGATTTTATGGATTTGGTTTAATTCAAATGATTGGTGGATTATCACGTACTGCAACACAAGCATTAAGACAGTTATTAGACGCAGGAACATTATCTAATTTACCAGCAGGATTTAAACAAAGAGGAATTAGAATTAGAGACGATGCTCAATCTATTCAACCAGGTGAATGGAGAGATGTAGATGCGCCAGGGGGAAACCTTAAAGATGCATTTATGACTTTGCCATACAAAGAACCTTCGCAAACTTTATTAGCTCTTATGGGGGTCGTGGTTCAAGCAGGTCAGCGCTTTGCTTCGATAGCGGACATGCAAGTAGGGGATGGGAATCAGCAAGCAGCAGTGGGGACGACCGTGGCTTTGCTGGAAAGAGGCTCGCGCGTGATGTCTGCGATTCATAAAAGAATATATGCATCAATGAAACAAGAATTTAAATTACTAGCAAAAGTATTTTCTACATATTTACCACCGGAATATCCATACGATGTTGTTGGTGGACAAAGAAATATTAAACAAACAGATTTTGATGATAAAGTAGATATCATTCCAGTTGCTGATCCAAATATATTTTCACAAACACAAAGAATATCTATTGCACAAACAGAATTACAACTTGCAATGTCTAATCCTCAAATACATAATATGTATGAAGTTTACAGAAATATGTATTCAGCATTAGGAGTTAAAGACATAGAAAAGATTTTAAATAAACCAGATCAACCCACACCAAAGGACCCTGCACTAGAACATATAGATGCTCTTGCAGGGAAACCGTTCCAAGCATTTCCGGGACAAGATCATAGATCACATATAACATCTCATTTAAGTTTTATGTCTACTAACATTGCAAAAAATGCACCTGTTGTTATGGCTTCATTAGAAAAAAATATTTTTGAACACATATCTTTGATGGGTCAAGAACAAGTTGAAATGGAATTTAGAGATGAAATTGCTCAAGTAGCTCAAATGAGTCAAAATCCTCAAATGCAACAGAACCCACAAATGCAAGGTCAACTACAAAACATGCAACAACAGATTGAAGCTAGAAAAGCTAAGATCATTGCTGATGCAATGGAAGAATTTATGGCAGAAGAAAATAAAATTATGTCAGTTATAGATAATGACCCTATTGCAATGCTAAGATCTAGAGAGTTAGATTTAAGAGCACAAGAAAATGATGCTAAAAAACAAGATAATCAGGAACGAATAAATCTTGACAAGATGAAAACTATGATGAATCAATCAACAGATAGTCAAAAACTACAACAAAATGAACAATTAGCTAAATTAAGAGCTAATACATCGCTAGAAAAGACTATTTTGGCTGCTCAACTAAAAAAAGATAGTGAAAGATACAAAAAATAAGGTATATTAATAACATGAAAAACAAAAATAAAAAAATTGGTCAATCTAAAGAAGTAGATCATTCTAAATTTACCGGTAAAGATGGATATTTAGTTGGTGGAGTTGACATTGAAATGTCAAACCCTCAAGAAACTCAAGTTGATGTAGTTCAAGGCCAAGGAAATATACTTCCAGAGAAAAAAAGATCAGCTAAGTGGTATTAAGCAATGTTTCCTATGTTAGGTGCAATTGCTCCATTAGCTAAAATCTTATTTAGCACAATTGAAAAAGCAGTTCCTGACAAAGATCTTCAAGAGAAATTAAAAGCACAACTTAATCAACAATTATTACAATCTAGTACAGAAGAATTAAAAGCGGCAGCATCTATAGTAGAAGCTGAGGCCAAAGCAGGCTGGTTTACAGCAAGTTGGAGACCACTTTTAATGTACGTATTAATATTTATATTAGTCTGGAACTATATTCTTGGACCTGTTATAAAATTAATGATAGGGACAGTTATTACATTTGAACTTCCAGGAGACGTTTGGACTTTATTGCAAATTGGCCTTGGGGGATATGTAGTAGGACGATCCGGTGAATCTATCGCACGAACGATGGCAAACAAAACAATAACAAAGGAATAAAAATGAGAAACGATTATAAAATAAGACCAAGACCAGGATTTGCAATGGGTGGCAAAGCTAAAAAAGGTGGTTTTCCAGATTTAACTGGTGATGGTAAAGTAACTTTTAAAGATGTTTTAAAAGGTAGAGGTGTCATTAAGAAAAAAGGTGGCATGGTTAAAAAAGGTAAAAAATAATGGGTGACATTGCATTAAGGGGACAAGGTAGAGCTTTTTTAAAACATGGTGGTAAAGCTATGGATGAATCTAAAGCTCATGAAGGTATGGAATCTATGAAAATGGAATCTAAAGAAACTAGAATGGAAAAAAAAGGTTTTAAAGAAATTAAATCCGGTAAAATGGTAAAAGAAAAAATGGCAAAAGGTGGACAAACTAAAGTTGGTAAAGTTATGAGAGAGTTTGGACAAGGTAAATTACATTCTGGTAAAAAAGGTCCGGTTGTAAAATCTAGAAAACAAGCAATTGCAATTGCACTTTCTGAAGCAGGTAAATCTAAAATGGCAAAAGGTGGTAGACCAGGATTATGGGCAAATATAAATGCAAGAAAAAAAGCAGGAACAAGTCGTTCTAAATCTGAATCTACTATATCACCTAAAGCATATGCTAATATGAAAGCTGGTTTTCCTAAAAAGAAAAAATAATGGCTGGACTTGGTATTCATACAAGAGGTTGTGGTAAAGCTAGAATTATGAAATCTGAAGGTGGCTCAACACCTGCATGGCAAAGAAAAGAAGGTAAGAATCCATCGGGTGGTTTAAATAGAAAAGGTATTGCATCTTATAGAGCCGCAAATCCAGGATCTAAATTATCAATGGCAGTAACAACAAAACCCAGTCAGTTGAAAAAAGGTTCAAAATCTGCTAATAGAAGAAAGTCTTTTTGTGCCAGAATGTCTGGAATGAAAAGTAAATTAACCTCTGCAAAAACTGCAAGAGACCCAAACTCAAGGATTAATAAATCACTTAGAAAGTGGAATTGTTAATATAACAACGAAAGGAAAGACATGGACGCAGTAACATTTATAAGTAAATTACAGAAATTTATCAGAGATTCTTACCAAAACATTGGTGACGCTATGATATCTGGAACAGTTGACAGCATGGAAAAATACAAGTATATGCAAGGACAGGCAAATGCCTATCAAACAGTAATTCAGGAAATCTCTAACCTGCTAAATACAAAGGAGCAAAGTGATGAAAAAGGAAACGTTATCGACCTCGGAAAAGGAAATACCAAAGATAAACCTAGGTCTTGAAGAAAAATATAAAGAAGAAGCTAAGACAGCTGGACCTAATAAAGAACCCTTAAATCCAGAAAATATAAAACCTGTAATTGATGAGTTACCAACACCTAGTGGTTGGAGAATTTTAGTATTACCATTTACACCAAAAGAAAAAACATCTGGTGGAATTATTATTGCACAAGAATCTTTAGACAGATTACGAATCGCAACAAACTGCGGTTATGTTTTAAAAATTGGACCATTAGCTTATTATGATAAAGAAAAATATCCAACAGGCGCATGGTGCAAAGAAGGCGATTGGGTTATTTTCGCGCGCTACGCGGGATCAAGATTACCAATCGAAGGCGGTGAAGTTCGTATATTAAACGATGATGAAGTATTAGGAACAATTCCTGATCCTGAATCTGTACTTCACTATATATAAACCATAGGAGAAAACTATGCCAGAAGACAAAAACGCAAAGACAGTTGATATAGATACTTCAGGTCCTGAAGTGGATGTAGAATTAAATGATGATTCTGTTCCAGTTCAAGAATTTGAAGTAAAAGAAGAAACTGTTAAAGAAGTAAAAGAAGAACCTAGCTCCTCGCCGCAAGAAACTAAAAGCGAGAAGCAAAAAGCGAGCAACGAGGATACAGATAAAAAGAAAGACGAATTACAAGATTACAGTGAAGGTGTGCAAAGAAGAATTGCTAAACTAACTAAAAAAATGAGAGAAGCAGAACGTCAAAGAGAAGACGCTCTAACTTATGCTCAAGCTGTTAAAGCTGAAAAAGAGCTTTTAACAAAAAGATTTAGTTCGTTAGAAACAACATCTTTACAAGATAAAGAAGCTAAAATTAAATCAGCATTAGAAGCAGCAAAAGGCAAATTAGGTTTAGCCAGAGAAGCTGGAGATATTGCGATTGAAGTTGAGGTACAAAAAGAAATAGCTAGACTTGGGTATGAAGAAGCAAGACTTGACGAAATGAAAAGTATTGCAGTTAGAGAACCTGCTAAGCAAACAACAATTGCTGAAACAGTTGTTCCAAGACAAAATTATACTCAAACAACTACAGGAAGTCCAAGAGCAGAATCATGGGGTGCTAAAAATAAGTGGTTTGGCACTGATAAACCTATGACTTATACGGCTTTTGATATACATAAAACACTTGTAGATGATGAAGGCTATGATACGGAAAGTGACGAATATTATGCGGAAATTGATAGAAGAATAAGACTTGAGTTTCCCCATAAATTTGATAAGAATGCAACAACGGAAACGACCAAACCTACACAAGTAGTAGCTTCAGCGAAGCGAAGTGTAAAACCTGGTCGCAAAACTGTGAGACTCACACCTTCTCAAGTTGCTATCGCTAAAAAATTAGGAGTGCCATTGGAAGAGTATGCGAAACAATTAAATATCACGAAGGAGGTATAGGCATATGACAAACGAAAAAATTAAGACCCCACGTGCGAGCCAAACTAGGACTGCTGAAAAGAGACCTACAACTTGGACTCCACCATCAAGTTTAGATGCACCGCGCCCAAAAGACGGTTTTATACACCGTTGGATTAGACTCGAAGTTTTAGGTCAGGATGACACTAAAAACGTTTCGAATAAATTAAGAACCGGATGGGAGTTAGTGAGAGCTGACGAATATCCAGGTGAAAATTTTTCGACGATTCAAGACGGAAAATACGCGGGAGTAATCGGACATGGAGGCCTTGCGCTGGCAAGGATACCTGAAGAAGTCGCAAAGGCTCGTAATGCTTATTTTGCAAAACAAACTAAGGATCGAGAAGATGCAATTAATAACGACGTCTATAAGGATCAGCATCCAAGTATGCCAATCAATAGTGAGAGGCAGACTCGTGTAACTTTCGGTGGTACCAACAAAAAATAATTTTTTTGTAATACCAACGATTAAATAAACTTAAACAAGGAAAAAACTATGGCTAACCCAAACGCAGCTTTCGGATTAAATCCGATAGGCAAAGTTGGACAGAATAGAGATGCTCAAGGTTTAAGTGAATATAACATTGCGGCAAGTAGCTCAGCTATTTATCAAAATGATCCAGTAACAGCAGCTTCAACTGGATACATTACGGTAGCTTCAACTACTGATCAATTGTTAGGTTCACTGAACGGAGTTTTCTTTACGAATGCTTCAACTAAGAAACCAACATGGGCCAACAACTTAGCAGCTTCAAACACTGCTACAGATATTGTAGGCTATGTTACAGATGACCCGTATGAGAGATATGAAGTGCAAGCTTCCGGAGCTCTGGCAATCGCAGACATTTTCTTAAACGGAAATGTGGTATATACAGCTGGATCTTCAGCTAATTTTGTATCTAAAGTACAAATAAATACTACTGCATTGGCAGTTTCCACAGGTGCTCAAATGCGAGTTATCGGTGTAACAAAAGACAACAGTAGAAATGAATTATTAAATGCAACAACTTACTCTACGAACGTAGTAGTAACTGCTATCATTAATAACCATTTCTTTAAACAATTTACAGGAATATAAGAATATGGCTATATCAAGAGGACAACTAGTCAAAGAACTAGAACCAGGATTGAATGCACTATTCGGCCTGGAATATAAGAGATATGAGAATCAGCATCTTGAAATTTTCGATACTGAAACTTCAGACAGAGCTTTCGAAGAGGAAGTAATGTTATCAGGTTTCGCTAACGCAGAAATCAAGCCGGAAGGATCTGGTGTTACATTTGATAACGCTCAAGAAACTTTCACAGCTAGATACACTCACAACACTATAGCACTTGCTTTCGCAATCACTGAAGAAGCGATTGAGGACAATTTGTATGACAGACTTGCGTCTAGATATACAAAAGCATTAGCAAGATCTATGGCAAATACTAAGCAAGTAACAGGAGCTAACGTTTTAAATAACGCATTTAGCGCTTCTTATGTTGGTGGTGACGGAGTTGCTTTATTAAGCACTTCACATCCTACAATTGCTGGTACGTTTAGCAACACGTTAAGCACAGCTGCTGACTTAAACGAAACTTCATTAGAACAATCATTGATTGATATCAATGCATTTACTGATGAGCGTGGTTTAAAAATTGCAGCTCAAGGTGTTAAATTAATCATTCCAAAAGAATTACAATTCACAGCGGAAAGATTAATGAAATCAGCAGGTAGAACTTCTACTTCTGATAATGACATCAATGCAATCAAATCAATGGGAATGGTTCCACAAGGTTATGTGGTTAACAATTTCTTAACTGATACTGATGCATTTTTTATCAAAACTGACGTTCCAAACGGTATGAAGATGTTCGTAAGAGCACCTATCAAAACTGCTATGGAAGGTGATTTTGATACTGGTAACGTAAGATACAAAGCTAGAGAAAGATACAGCTTCGGCTGGTCTGACCCTAGAGGTATGTACGGTTCTCCAGGTGCTTAATCTATAAGCATTTTTTATTTTTGGGGCCTCTTTATGGGGCCCCTTAAATCTGATAGAAAGAATGAATTATGACAAAATTGTTTCAAGTAAAACTTAGAGCTTATGGTCACAAGGCTAGTTTTAACATTGAAGCAGAAGATAGTGCAGAAAGTATAGAATTAGCTATCCTTGACAAAATAGGAAAAAAAGGTATATTACTTAAAGACAGCATGCGATCTTTTGCTAAAGATAAATGCTGGATAACCTATGAGGAGGTTGTAGATGATATCAGTTCAAAACCTTTACACGAAGAAAAGGTCGTTAGAACTTGATTGGGAGCAACACTACGTTCAAGAGGGAAAGTATACTCTTGATATGGTTAGGATCGACGAAGAGATTCGAAGAATCATTAACCAAATTAAATTGTCTGAAGCAGAAATTGCTCATAGACAAATTAAAGTAGAAATGGCTGCTCCTGAATTTTCTATAGCGGGCTAAAAACCTAGCTATATATCCGAAAAGTAGATTTTCGATGCAGGTATCCCTTGCACTATTTAATAAATTAAGCTATATTTTAATCACTATACATTAACTTCTGATCTAGACGCGTATAGTCGACGGCCTAGAGACTAGATTGGAATAACTAGGAGAATAAAACTATGGCAACATCAACATTTTCAGGACCAGTAGTATCCAAATCTGGATTTATACAAACAGGACCTGCAAACGTAATAACTGCAAACTCAAACACAACTTTAACAGTTGCTGAGCATGCAGGAAGAATAGTCTACAACAGTGGCGCTGGCGCGGTGACTTATACATTACCCGCAATCAACGCTACAGCTGATTCAGCAATTGCTGGACCAGGAGCAGATTATAATAACTCAAATAACCTTGGCGCAAAATTTACAATTTTTTCTGATACCACTAAAACTGGTTCTTTAATTGTACAAGTTGCAAACGCAACTGACGTTATGTCAGGTCGTGCTATATTTGTAGATGACACTTCAGATAATGCAGTTGGATTTAATACATCCGCTTCATCTGATACTGTTACTTTAAATGGTACAACAACAGGCGGCGTAGCACCTTCAACAATTGAATGTGTTGCATTAGCAACAGGTAAATGGTCGGTAACTGTAAGTTCATCTAATACAAGTACACCAGCTACTCCATTTAGTGCTGCGGTATAATAATTAATTTTTAAGGAGCTCGAAAGGGCTCCTTAATTAAAAGGAGAAAAATATGAAGGGTGATGTAAAACCAGTCGCGATAGCGAGTAATGTTAGTACTGCAGTTTTATTTGCTGGACCAACAAGATTAAGAGGATTTATTGCACAATCAACTGGAAGTTCAGGGACTGCTGTAATTAATGGTTTATTAAATGCTACTACTGTTAGCACTTCTTTAACTACACAAGTTTATATTCCAATTTCTGTTGGAGCAGGACAAGTAGAAACTTTAAATATTCCAGAAGATGGAGTTCTATACGCAGAACGAAATGGTACTGCAATTGTTGATGGTATAGGAATTGTAAGTAATACTAGTGCTTTAGCAATTACGTTATTTATAGATAAGTAGGAGTCAATTATGGCTTCATCAGGAACTACAGTTTTTGAAAAAACTTTCTATATAGATGATATTATAGAAGAGTCATTTGAAAGACTTGGTATGATTAATAATACCGGTAATCAGATGAAAGCCGCTCGTCGCTCGCTGAACATCATGTTTCAAGAGTGGTCTAACCGAGGTCTTCATTATTGGGAAGTTGCACAAAACACAATTTCAATGGTGGAAGGTCAATCTGTTTATACAATTTACAGATCTTTTGGAGATGGTACTTCAGACGGAACACTTAGTTATTTAAATGGTGCGCTTACTATTAATGCTACAACAATTACATTAGATTCAGTTTGGCAGTTTCCAACATCTGGAACTTTATTAATAGATTCAGAACAAATTACTTATACAGGTACTAATACAGCTAATAATACAATAACAGGATGTACAAGAGGAGCTAATAGTACAACGGCTGCAACTCACACCGATAATACAGCAGTTTATAATTATAACTCTATTACATATGGTGCTGATGATATTTTAGAAGCAAGTTATAGACAAACAGATCAAACTCCAGTTGTTGATTTTCCACTTACAAAAATTAGCAGATCAGGTTACAGCGCTTTATCTTCTAAATATTCAGAAGGAACACCGACTCAATATTATGTACAAAGACTTATAGATAAAATTACAATCACTTTATATTTAACACCAGGATCAGATCAGGTGAATAATGTAATGTTTTATTATTATGCAAAAAGAATTCAAGATGTTGGAGCTTATACAAATATAACAGATGTTCCATACCGATTTGTTCCGTGCATGTGCGCGGGACTTGCTTATTATTTATCAATTAAATTTGCACCTCAACGTGGACAAGAGATGAGATTATTATATGAGGATGAATTAAAGAGAGCTTTGGAACAAGATGGTTCTCCTTCAAGTTCATTCATAACACCTAAACTTTACTATCCGAGCTTATAATGGGAAATTTATCTGGAGGCAGACGTGCTTATATGATCTCCGACCGATCTGGTCAGAGATTTCCATATCAAGAAATGGTACAAGAGTGGAATGGTTCATGGGTACATACTTCTGAATATGAAGCTAAACAACCGCAACTTGAACCAAAACCAGCAGTTGCAGATCCACAAGGTTTACAATATGCACATCCTGATAGAGTAGAACCTCCTGTATTAATTGCATTAGATCCTAATCCTTTTCAATCAATTATATATTCTGGAACTACTTATATAAATGTTTATGAAGAAAATCATGAAAGATCTACGGGTAATACTGTAAGATTTAGAGGTCCAACAAGTCCTACTGGTTTTCAAAATGTACCTTCTTTTGATAATGTTACTGATATTTCAAATGCAAATGGTTTCTCTATTATAGTTGGTAAAATAAATTCATCTGGTAATGTAAGTGATACTACAAATTATTATTATTTTGTAAGTACAAGTACAGCAACAACGGGGGGAGTGACTGGCGGCGGGGGACAATGTTCTTCCGGTCCAGTAACTTTACAAGCTTAATATGACATACGCAGAACTAACAGCAAAAATTAGAAACTACACAGAAGTGGATTCAAATGTATTTACACAAAGTATTATTGATGGATTTATATTAGATGCTGAATATAGAATTTTAAGAGAAGTAGATTCTGATAATAATAGAAAATATGCAACTGCAACTGTTGTTGCAAGTCAAGCATATGTAAATACTCCTTCTGTAGGAACAGATCAAACTTTAATTATAAGAGAAGCTCAAATCATTCCAAGTGCTGTATATACGGGTCCTAATGCTGTAGTAGAATATAGAGATACTGGATTTATTAATGAATATAATGCTAGTAATGCAACAGGATTACCTAAATACTTTAGCTATTGGGATGAAGATACTATAGTAGTAGCCCCAATTCCTGACTTGACATATACTATGCAGTTAAATTATATCTTGAAACCAGCAGGATTATCTAGTAGTAATACGACAACATATTTAAGTAATCAGTTTCCCACTGGTTTATTGTATGCATGCCTTGTTGAGGCATACGGGTTTTTAAAGGGTCCAGCAGACATGATACAATTTTATGAACAAAAGTATCAAAGTGTGCTACAAGGATTCTCTATTGAACAAATGGGAAGAAGAAGACGAGATGAATATCAAGAAGGTTCACCTCAGATTCAAAAACAAGGATAGGAAAATATTATGGCAATTACACAAGCGATACCAAATTCTTTTAGAGGAGAACTTTTAACAGGAACACACAATTTTACAGCAGCTACAGGAAACGTTTTTAAATTAGCTCTTTATACATCTGCTTCAACTATGAGTTCAGCAACAACTATCTATACATCTACATCAGAAGTTGCTAACACTGGTCAGTACGTAACGGGTGGTGGAGTTTTAACAAATGTATCACCAGTTGTTTCAGCGGGTGTAGCATTTATAGATTTTGATGACATTTCTTTTACTGGAGTTACTTTAACTGCAGCAGGAGCTTTAATTTATAATACATCAGCAACTAATAAAGCAGTAGCAGTATTAAGTTTCGGTGGAGATAAAACTGCAACCTCTGGAGTTTTTACAATTCAGTTTCCAGCAGCAACAACATCAGCGGCAATTTTAACGATTGCATAATAGGAGTAACCTATTATGGCTAATTCAATAAGTTGGGGCCAATTAAGTTGGAGTGCAGGTAATTGGGGACTTCAAGATTTACAAGAAGGTTGGGGTTATAATACTTGGGGAACAACTGCCTGGGGAAATAGTAATATAAGTGTTATAGCGTCTGTAACAGGTCAATCATTAACTACATCTTTAAGAAGTGTAACTGTATTAGGAACAGCAGTTGTAACTTTAACAGGTCAATCATTAATTACATCTTTAAATAATGTAACTGCAATAGGAACAGCAGTTGTAGGTTTAACAGGTCAATCATTAACTACATCTTTAAATAGTGTAAATGCATTAGCAGTTACAAATATAAGTGTTACCGGTCAGCAATTAAATATTTCTGAAGGTCAAGTAGATGCAGCTCCTGATGCAGACGTAACAGGTCAATCATTAACTACTTCTTTAAGAAGTGTAACTGCAATAGGAACAGCAGTTGTAAATTTAACAGGTCAATCTTTAATAACATCTTTAAGAAGTGTATCTGCATTAATAAGTCAAAATGTAAGTGTTACCGGACAATCCTTAACTACATCTTTACGTAGTGTAAATGCTGATCCAGTTACAGATATAGATGTTACAGGACAATCACTAAATGTTTCTTTAAATGAAGCAACTGTAACAGGTTCTGGCGTTGTATCTTTAACAGGTCAATCATTAACTGCTTCTTTAAATAATGTAACTGCAGCAATAGGTCAAAATGTAAATGTTACAGGTCAATCATTAAACGCTTCTTTAAATAGTGTTTCTATTATTGGTAATGCTACTGTTTCTTTAACGGGAAATACGTTGACTATTCAGTTAAATAGTGTAAATCCTCAAGTCTGGACAATAATTGATACCGGAACTACTGTAAATTATATAAATGTAAGTACAGGAACTACGTCAGTTTACACAAACGTAAGTACAGGATCTACAGCAACCTGGACAAATGTTGACACGGCTGCTTAAATTAAATAATATAGTATAATAAGGAATTAATATGGCATCAAGTTATTCTACCGACCTCAAACTAGAATTAATGGTTACTGGCGAAAACGCTGGTACATGGGGTGATATCACAAATACAAATTTAAATATTTTACAACAAGCAATTGGTGGTTATCAAGAAGTAAGCATTGCAGGTGGTGCTCAAACTACTGCATTAGTTTTTTCTAATGGAGTAATTTCTAATGGAAAAAATGCAGTTATTAAATTAACAGGTGCAATTACAGGAAACCAAATTGTAACAATTCCAGATGGAATTGAAAAAACATATATTATATATAATGGCACAACAGGTGCTTTTACAGTACAAATTAAAACAGTATCAGGAACAGGTCCAACATTTGCTACAACAGATAAAGGATTTAAATCAGTTTTTTCTGATGCAACAAACATTGTAGATGTTCCTCTTGGAGTTCCAGGTGGATCTAATACACAAGTTCAATTTAATAATTCAGGATCATTTGGTGGTTCTGCTAATTTAGTATGGGATGGAACAAATTTAGTTCTTGATACAGAAGGTGCATTAAGATTAGGTGATAATGCCGGATCAGCTTATGTTGGATTAAAAGCTCCAGCTACAATTTCAGGCGACACAGCTTATACATTAGTATTACCAACTGCAACAGGAACAGCAAATCAAGTTTTACAAACTGATGGTTCTGGAAATTTATCTTTTGCAACGGTAGCAGGCGGAGCCGCGTGGCAAGCAGTAGTAACATCAAGTCTTACTGTAGTTGCAAAAGCAGGATACTTTGTAAATACATCAGCAGCTGCAATCACTACAACATTACCAGCATCGGCAACAATTGGAGATTTTATTTCTTTCATAGATTATTCAGGAACATTTGACACTAACAATTTAACTGTCGCTCGTAACGGACACAAGATTCAAGGCGACGCTTCAGATTTAACGGTGGCAACAGAAAGAGCAGGATTTACACTTGTATACGTTGATGCAACACAAGGTTGGCTATTACAGAATAATTAAGGGAGGTTTGAAATGACAACCTTTAAAGAAATACGAGGAACAGACATCCTAGCGTTGTCTTCCGATCCAGCTAATCCAGAGACAGGTCAGATTTGGTATAATAGTTCTAGTGGAACTCTTAAAGGATATGTAAATACAGGAGTTGGATCTTGGAGTTCTGGTGGAAATATGAATACTGGAAGACAATTTGCAGGTGGTGCAGGTACTCAAACTGCAGCTATTGGATTTGGTGGAGAACCAGGAGGAGCTCCTCCTTATACAGGAGCAACAGAATTATATAACGGTACGTCTTGGACAAATTCTCCAGCTACTTTAAATACAGCAAGAATGATTTATAAAGGTAATGCAGGAACACAAACATCTGCATTAGCTTTTTCAGGATATAATGGTTCAAATTCATCAGCTTCAGAATCTTTTAATGGTACAAGTTGGACAAATACACCTTCTTTAAATACTGCAGCCAGAGCTCGTACTGGAACAGGAGCTTCAAATACTTCTGCTTTATGTTTTGGTGGATTTACCACAACAGGAATAGCTAATACAGAATCTTGGAATGGTTCTAGTTGGACAACTGTTAATAGTTTAAATTCACCAGTTAGAGCACAAGGAGGAGCAGGAATTCAAACAGCAACTTTATCTTTTGGAGGAAGTTCAGCTCCAGGAGCAAATACAACTCAAACAGAATCTTATAATGGATCTACTTGGACAACGGTAAATAGTATGAATACTGCAAGAAATCAAATGGGTGGAGCAGGTACACAAACCGCAGCATTAGCTTTTGGTGGAGATACTGGATCTCTTTCAGCGGCTACAGAATTATGGAATGGAACTAGTTGGACATCAAATCCAACTGGTTTAGCAAGTGCAAGACGAAACGGTGGTAATGCAGGAACTCAAGCAGCAGCTTTATATTTTGGAGGTGAGGCTCCTATCTTTAATGCAACAGAACAATGGACATATCCAATAATATCAAAAAAAACAATAACCGTATCATAACATGACAACATATAAAGAACTCTTTGGTAAATACGTACAGAACGTCACATCTGACCCCACATCAACGGACGCCGAAGGACAAATCTGGTATAATACAACGAGTGGCACGTTTAAGACGGCTTATTCTATAGGAGCGTGGGCTAGTGGTGGTAATGTTAATACAGGAAGATATAGAGTAGGCACTGGTGGAACTCAAACTGCTACTATTTTATTTACAGGAAAAGTTAATCAATCACCCGTTGCATATTCATCTGCTACTGAATCTTATAACGGAACAAGTTGGACAACTTTACCAGCTAGTATTGGAACCGCAAGATATTCTTTAGGTAGCGCTGGAACACAAACAGCAGCATTAGGTTTTGGTGGTTATGCTCCAACAGGTACACCTAAAGTTTCACCATTAACAGAATCTTGGAATGGTTCTACTTGGACAGCAGGTGGTAATTTAAATACAGGTAGATTTGCTTTAGCAGGATGTGGAACTCAAACAGCTGCATTAGGTTTTGGTGGATATACACCTAGTCTTTCAGCAGCAACAGAAGCTTATAATGGATCAACATGGACTTCAGTTAATTCATTAAATACTGCAAGATCTTATATATCAGGTTGTGGAACTCAAACTGCAGCTTTAGCATTTGGTGGATCTAATCCATCACTTACTGGTGCTTCAGAATCTTGGAATGGAACAAGTTGGACAAATACTCCTTCACTTAATACTGCAAGAAAATATATAGCTGGTTTTGGAATTCAAACGGCTGCATTAGGAGCAGGAGGAAATTCTGGACCAGGTTTTGCAACAACTACTGAATTTTATAACGGAACAAGTTGGACAGCAGTAGCATCTTTAGCTACTGGAAGAAGAGCACAAGGAGCAGGAACTGGAAATAACGCATCTGGATTAGTTTCTAGTGGTATGATTAGTGCAACTAACCCAGCAGCAACAACAGCAACCGAAGCATGGACTCAAAGTGTCACCGTCCCCGTTGCTGGATCCTGGAGCAGTGGTGGGAATATGAATACTGCTAGAACCGCTTTATCTGGTACAGGTACACAAACTGCAGCATTAGGTTTTGGTGGATATACACCAGGTGGATATTTTAATAATACAGAATTATACAATGGTTCAACTTGGACTAATTCACCAGCTACTCTTACAACAGCAAGAGGTTATATTGGACAAGCTGGAAATCAAACAGCAACTTTAGCATTTGGTGGATCTACAACTCCAGCTCCTTATGGAGTTACAAACGTAGAATCTTTTAATGGAACAGCATGGACTTCTTCACCAGCATTACCAGCAGCAAGAAGTGGTTGTGGTTCTTGTGGAACTCAAACAGCTGCATTAAATTTTGCAGGATTTAATGGACCAGCAGTATATTCAAATGTAACACAATCTTGGAATGGAAGCGCTTGGACAGCAGGTGGTAACATGAATATTAGTAGAGTATTTTTAGGAGGTGGTGCAGGAACTCAAACTGCGGCGTTAGGTTTTGGAGGTTATTTAACTCCTGCAGGTCATACAAATTCTTCAGAATCTTATAATGGAACAAGTTGGACTAGTACTCCTTCTTTAAATACAGCTAGATCAAGATTAAATGGTTTTGGTGCAACAAATACAGCAGCAATTGCTGCAGGTGGAACTGCAGCTCCAGGTAATACTAACACAGGAGCAACAGAATTATATAATGGTTCAGCATGGACTAATATGTCTAGTATGGCAACAGCAAGACGTTTTATAGGCGGTAATGGAACACAACCAGCTGGACTTGTATTTGGTGGAACACTTTCAGCTGCTGGTCTAACTACTACCGAAGCTTGGACAGGCCCATCAACGACTTTAAACTATAAAACATTAACAACAAGTTAGTTTACAATATGGTAAAATTGACTTATAATAACTAACCAAGGAGCAAAATATGGCACTTTTTATATACGGTGTAGCATCTAACTACGGTAAAGATTTCTTTACGGCGCAAGATAGACAGAACTTTTTCTTACGTGGTTATCCAGGCGATGTTTGGGTAATTGGCGCTACTGAAAAAGGAGCTTTGTGGCTTGCAGAACGTGGTGTTGAAAAAACTAAAGCTGAAGCACAAGCAATTGTAGACGGTGAAGTTGCAAAAGCACAAGCCGCTTATGATGCATTACCAGAAGACCAAAAAACAAATTTAAATAGACAAAGACCTACTGCTATAAACTTACCATAAGGAGTTCACTTTAGATGACTACTTATAATGAAATAGCGGGAAGACGAGTCAA
>Ga0214917_10000353_pt1 | contig 59762 bp, 59 predicted proteins | sample LL_1208_BB_MetaG_FD_177983 | JGI IMG/M metagenome (GOLD analysis project Ga0214917, IMG submission 177983) | Freshwater microbial communities from Lake Lanier, Atlanta, Georgia, United States - LL_1208_BB | ecosystem: Environmental > Aquatic > Freshwater > Lake | place: USA: Georgia | collected... | reverse complement strand
GGTTGCGAACGCACCACTACAAAATCACCATCACAGATAGCCGCGTCAATCATTGAGTCGCCCTTGACTTTGAGCATGAACAACTGTCCATCACCAACTAGCGATTTTGGTAGTGGAAAAACCTCCTCGACCGCTTGCTCGGCTAAGATCGGTCCGCCTGCAGCTATCTGGCCGACTAGTGGTACGTAGGCAGCACTTGGCACTAAATCGCCCTCGGCTAAGTGCTCAGGTAGGCCAGTTGCTGGAGTAATAATCTCGAGTGCGCGGGCCCGGGTAGCATCGCGATTAATAAAGCCCTTCTCGCCTAAGATCTTCAATTGATAGGCGACCGAACCCGAGCTGGTTAAGCCAACTGCCTCACCGATTTCGCGCATACTTGGCGGATAGCCACGCTCTGCGGTAGCAGTACCGATGTAATCGAGAATCAGCCGCTGCCGAGCGGTCAAACCATCGCTGCCTTCGGCGGAGTCTGGCAGCGACACAACATTTTGCTCGCTAGTTATTGGGGTATCGGTCGAATTTCCCATAATTAAAGCCTTTCTTGGCGTCTTGACTCGACTTTAGAGCATCTTTTGGACAAAATCAAACATTTGTTCAAAAAATAGTTGCAATGTGTCGGGGACATGGTGTACAAATTGAACATAGGTTCTAATCGAACAGATGTTCGAACAGAATAAGGCACGTAAAACAGGAGATATCATGGCAAGCAGTACAGTTTCAGCGGCGACTGGATTGAGTTCAACTCGGTCACATTTACGACTAGTTGATGCCAACGAGGTAGCCCGGATCGCCCAAGTGCGCAAACTCCAATGGGAAGCCCTTCAAGCAGGGCATAGCACTCCAATTCGTCTAACTAAGCGTGGCAGGCGAGTGGTAGGCCTATTGATTCTGCTACCTCTGGCAGTCGTGATGTGGTTTTCTGCCGGCCGTGGTGCCATAGCAGCAGGCACCGCCCCGACGGTTCACACCGTAGTTGTTCAGCCGGGTCAGTCCCTTTGGGACCTGGCAGTTGAGGCAAACCCCCTCGCTGATCCTCGAGAGACTATCTTCAGAATCAAGCAATTAAACGGTTTTACAGGCAGTGAGCTGGTTCCAGGTCAGGGTGTCCTCGTTCCTGCTGGCAACTAATTCCCCTGTTTCCAGCCTCGGCGACACGCCGAAAATGACCGATATTTACAATCTGCTTGCATTGTTTAAAAACTACCCCTAAAGTGGCACATCTAGTGGTTATACATGTGTGGCAACACCACATATTGTGTTTCAATCCCCACAGGATATCCCCAAGGTGTCCCCAAGATTGAAGCAGATTTTGGTGAAAACCCTGTCACAACAGGCACTTTAGTCACATTTGCACCACTAGTAACACCAGTAACAACGAAACCGGTTGAGCTTAGACCCAACATCTAGGGGTTAATCGGTTCGAATCGCCAAAGGAGGCTCGAATGCATTGTCCATTCTGTCGCCATGACGATTCGCGAGTGGTGGATTCACGCAGTAGTGATGACGGCAACGCCATTCGTCGGCGTCGTGAATGCCCACAGTGCGCTCGACGATTCACGACTGTCGAAACGATCACGTTGCTGGTGATGAAGCGAAATGGCGTCTCGGAACCATTTAGCCGCGAGAAAGTTGTAAGTGGAGTACGTCGCGCCTGTCAAGGTCGGCCAGTTTCCGAAGACGACCTTGCGATCTTGGCCGCCAAAGTTGAGGACACAGTGCGTCAATCAGGCAGTGCTGAGGTACCGAGCCACGAAGTGGGCCTAGCCATACTAGGACCACTTCGCGAATTAGACGAAGTTGCATATTTGCGATTCGCAAGTGTGTACCGTTCGTTTGATTCACTAGGGGACTTCGAACTAGAAATCGAAGACCTAAGAACGAGCAAATCGGTATCCGCCGGACCACCGATTTAACCAAAAACTTTGCTTCCCCAAAGCACTTCCCATGCCAACCGAACATAACTAAACAACAAAATAGAAAATGTGTTCCTGGGGTAAGCGTTAATCGTGAAGCGGCAACACGATGCAAACTCGTAGGACTCAATAGGAGGAGAAATGACCGACATGGTCAACGCACCAACAGGTGCACCAGGCAAGACCAAGGGCAAGGGCCTAACCATGACTCGGTTGTACACAACTGAAGGTGTGCATCCGTACGACGACGTTACGTGGGAAGCACGCGATGTAGTGCAGACAAACTGGAAAACTGGCGAAACTGTTTTTGAACAACGCGGTGTCGAATTTCCAGATTTCTGGAGCATTAATGCGTCCACAATTGTGACAACTAAGTATTTCCGTGGCGCTGTTGGCACACCACAGCGTGAAACTTCACTGCGTCAGTTGATTGACCGGGTAGTTCTAACTTACACAAAGGCGGGTCGCGAGTACGGTTACTTCGCCACGCCAGCTGATGCCGACATCTTCGAACACGAGCTCACCTGGATGTTGCTGCACCAGGTGTTTAGTTTCAACTCACCGGTCTGGTTCAATGTGGGAACCTCCTCACCACAACAGGTCAGTGCGTGTTTCATTCTCAGTGTTGACGACACGATGGATAGCATTCTGAATTGGTACAAAGAAGAAGGCATGATCTTCAAGGGTGGATCAGGTGCCGGGCTAAACCTCAGCCGCATTCGCTCAAGCAAAGAGCTGTTGAAGGGTTCTGGTGGCACCGCGTCCGGTCCGGTCTCATTCATGCGCGGAGCTGACGCGTCTGCCGGAACTATTAAGAGCGGTGGCGCAACTCGTCGCGCTGCCAAGATGGTAGTTCTCGACATCGATCATCCAGACATCGAAGAGTTCATCGAGACCAAGGTGCGCGAAGAAGACAAGATTCGGGCACTGCGCGATGCTGGCTACGACATGGATCTTGGTGGCAAGGATATCGTTTCAGTCCAGTACCAAAATGCAAATAACTCAGTTCGTGTCTCTGATGATTTCATGAAGGCCGTTGAGAACGGCACAGACTTTGGACTGCGTGCTCGCTCCACTGGCGAAATCATCGAGCACGTCGACGCCCGCGAGCTGTTCCGCAAGGTCACCGAAGCTGCTTGGGCCTGTGCTGACCCAGGTATCCAGTACGATGACACCATCAACGATTGGCACACCAATCCTGAGACTGGTCGCATCAATGCTTCTAACCCGTGTTCTGAATACATGAGCCTTGATAACTCCTCCTGCAACTTGGCATCACTTAACTTGATGAAGTTCCTGAAAGATGATGACACTTTCGACGCCGAGACTTTTGCTAAGGCTGTTGAATACATCATCACCGCGATGGACATCAGTATCTGTTTTGCGGATTTCCCAACCGATCCAATTGGCGAGACAACTCGGGCTTACCGTCAGCTGGGCATTGGTTACGCAAACCTTGGAGCATTATTGATGGCAACTGGCTTGCCTTACGACAGTGAAGAGGGTCGCGCATTGGCTGCCAGCATCACTTCGTTGATGACGGGAACTGCCTACAAACGCTCAGCCGAGTTAGCTGGTGTGGTTGGCGCTTATGACGGCTACGCCCGTAATGCTGATGCACACAAGCGCGTAATGCGTAAGCACCAAGCCGCTTCCGAGGCCTTGAAGTCGGCAACGAGCCTTGACGGTGATGTCCTCAAGTTAGCTACCGCTGCTTGGCAAGAGGGAAACAAGATTGGCGAAAAGAATGGCTGGCGCAATGCACAGGCATCCGTTCTAGCGCCAACCGGAACCATCGGATTCATGATGGACTGCGATACCACTGGTATCGAACCAGACTTCTCACTCGTGAAATTCAAGAAACTAGTTGGCGGCGGTTCCATGCAGATCGTGAACCAGACCATTCCGCGGGCACTTGGACGCTTGGGTTACACCGAAGAAACCATCGAAGCAATCATCGATTACATCTCAAACAACGGTCACGTTGTTGACGCTCCAGGACTTAAGCCAGAGCACTATGCAATCTTTGACACAGCGATGGGCGAGCGTGCCATCACTCCAATGGGTCACGTACGCATGATGGCAGCAGCTCAGCCATTCCTTTCAGGCGCGATCAGCAAGACCGTTAACATGCCGGAATCGGCCACGGTTGAAGAAGTAGCTGAGATCTACTTTGAAGCCTGGAAGATGGGCATCAAAGCGCTTGCTATCTATCGCGACAACTGCAAAGTCGGTCAGCCACTTTCAGATGCAAAGGCAAAGAAGACTGACGTTCCAGTTAGCGATGCAACCGCCTTGTCACATCCAGTTCGCAAGCGCTTGCCAAAGACCCGCAGCAGTCGCACCACATCGTTCAGCGTTGGTGGCGCAGAAGGCTACTTAACTGCTGGGGCCTACGATGATGGCGCACTTGGTGAAGTGTTCCTAAAACTTGGCAAGCAGGGTTCAACCCTGGCCGGCGTGATGGACGCATTCTCAGTGGCTATCTCGATTGCTCTGCAGTATGGCGTGCCACTGGAGGCATTTGTTTCGAAGTTCGTGAACATGCGCTTCGAGCCAGCAGGCATGACAGACGATAAAGATATCCGAATGGCTCAGTCCATGATGGATTACATATTCCGTCGCTTAGCCCTCGATTACTTGCCACTAGAGACTCGTGAAGCACTGGGTATCTTTACCGCCGAGGAGCGAGCAGCCTCTGTTGCCGGCTATGACGCACCAGCTGTGTCACCAGCTGCGATTGAAGCCGTCGTTGAGACACTGGCTCAGAGTGCGCCAGTTTCAGCAGCTCCAGCAGCTCCAGCGGCGCTTCCTGTAGTCAACACCGGCACTGCACACTCAAGCAGCGAGTTGCTTGAGCAGATAACTGGAAAGACCAATGACGCACCGCTTTGCATGACTTGTGGCATCAAGATGCGCCCAGCAGGTTCTTGCTATGTGTGTGAAGGCTGCGGTTCAACCAGCGGTTGCTCGTAACGGCTAGAAATGTAATTAGGCCCCACTCATGCGAGTGGGGCCTAATTTTGTAGTTCTACAAAACTCTAAATCCATATTTTGCCTGATAACCGGCGAAAGTGAACACCCATTCATAAGTGCCTGGAACCAGTGGTAGACCCATGAACGGGAAGAGCATAGGGGCATTGAAAGTGTCAGCGATGTCGCCACTTTCCGGACGTTCCATGTGCAGGTCCCCAGCAAGCTCTACGGGCTGATCACTGCCCATTGGCACATATTTGTGCCCATCTTGATCAACCAAGGCCAAGGACCATGGAATCTGCTGATTGGTCATTGAGTGCGGAATGTCCACACGCACTACAACCGTGAAGTTACTCGGCCCCGCGCCGATTTGAGTCCATCCACCACCGAGCAGGTTAAGTTTTCCATCGGAAACCGAAGCAGCGTCCGCAGTGATTATTAGGACACGCGGTTCGATAGCAATCATGACTCAAGTATGGCTGCATTAAACAGAAAGTGTCACAAAATCAGTTAGATTTGAACCAGAAGTGAGGTTTCAAAATGAGTGTTCCACCTATCGATCCGGTAAATCCTGGTAGCGGGCAGAATCAACCGCCTTATCCAGGTTCATCATATCCGTATCGCACGACCCAGTTAAACATCCTGGCAGTCATTGGATTTGCCTTGGCAGTAACAGGCACGGGCTGCGGATTAGTCAGCCTAATAATCAGCATCCTGGGGTACAACCAAATTAATCGTGAGCCAAACAAGTACCACGGGAAGGGTTTCGCCTTGGCCGGAATACTCATCAGTATCGCAACATTCCTGCTACTTATGTTGCTCGGCTTCCTAGGGGTGCTTGGTGCAATCTGGAGTGAGTCTTCCTCAAGTAGTTCGTTCTAACTCTATGACCCCTGAGTTTGTTGCCAGTGCGAAGCACAGAAGGTTTTGGTCGCTAAAAACTCGATTTGGTGTAGTGGCGGGGCTGATTTTATCGATGGGGCTGCTTTGGAATTCAAATCGCTTGGTAACTGGACCTGTGCTGTGTCCGTTTCGCCTAGTAACTGGTCACCCGTGTCCATTTTGTGGCAGCACCAGAGCGCTGGGAGCAATGTGTGCAGGGGATGTGCAACAGGCTTGGTCACTAAACCCATTGGCAGTGCTGGTTTGGCTCCTAGCAGTAACTTTTTGGCTGCGTCCATCATGGGCCCAAACAATGTCAGTCAAGGTGATGCATCTACAGTTGCGAGTGGGCGCTCTTCCTAGCTACACATTTATCGGAATTCTTTTTCTTGCTGTTTGGTATTGGAATGTAGCAACGCGCTGGTAATTACGCGAGAGAATATGGCCATGAACCGGATCGTGATTTTGCGCCACGCAAAAGCGGAAAAATTGGCACAAACAGACCATGCTCGTGGGCTCAGTTCACGTGGCCATAAGCAGACCCACGAATTCAAGAAATGGCTAGCTGACAAAACTTTTCAAATTGACTTTGCCATCGTGAGTACCGCAAAGCGCACCCAAGAAACTTGGCAAGATCTGCACCTGGACTGCCCTGTGATTCACGCCAGCGATGCGTACAACGCCAGCGCCGAGCAGTGGGTTCATCTCATCTCGCACACTGATGTGCTCGGCCAGACGTTACTAATTGTTGGCCATAACCCTGGTTTGAGTGACTTGGCCTATGCCTTGGGAGCTGCCGGTGAGTTAAGCACTTGTGGGGCAGTGGTTATCGAAGTTGATGTCAGTTGGGCTAATTTTGGCTTAGTCAGCGGGGAAGTTATCCAAAGTTTTACTCCAACGCAACAAGCTAGCTAGCGAAAATTGGATTCAGTTTCAAGTGATAGCGGTGCAGAAGCAGATAGATTCTAGTTATGGGAAAAACCAGCAGTTGGCTTGATATGGAGTGATTGAATTTCCGCTTAGATTCGCTCAACCAGATTATCTAGAGCATTTTGTGCATTATGGAAACTTTGCTGGACAAGCCCCATTGCAACACACAGCCGATTACGTCGTTGTTGATGTTGAAACATCCGGATTAGATCCCAAGGCTGGAGCGCGGGTTATTGAAATCGCAGCGATTCGGACACCGGGCAATGGAACCGTCACCGATTCATTTCACACGCTAATCAATCCGCAGTCTTCTGATGTCGGACTCACAGCGCTGCACGGCATTACCGCGAGCATGGTTTCCGATGCTCCGACATTTGCTGAGGTGTCGGAAAAACTTAAGCAAATGTTCGCCGGCTGTATTTTTGTGGCTCATCATGCGTTGTTTGATGAACGATTTGTGGCCAGCGAATTTGCCAGGGCGGGTACAGAACTTCCGGTGATGCCGGGTACCTGCACCTACTGGATGTCACGAGCGGTAACTAGCGGAACCGAAAATCACAAACTCGGCACATTGACCACTCATTACGGACTCAACTCTGGCTTAGCCCACAGTGCACTTAGTGATGCCATGGTGGTTGTCCAAATGTTGCCCCACTTGCTAGCAAAGATGGATCACCCTGGGCATTATGTGCCACTAAGTCCAGAAATTTCTGCTGAAATTATTGTGCCAACAAAGTATCGCTAATTAGTCAATAGTTACTAAGCCATTTGGCGTCTGGAAAGTAACTGATACCACGCCTGGCTCTTCATCTGGCGAATCGGCAAAAGATAAATACACGCCATCAAGTGCGTCGTAAAGTGCTCCGCCAAGCCATTCTTCGAGCTTTTGCCGAGAACCAGAAACGGTGATATTCGTGATACGCACCGGCGTCTGAAAACCAACCGACGGATGTTGGCGGGCGTCGTCCCATGTAATGAAATATGGAAGTTGTGGATCTTCAAGCAGATCTAAAACGCCAATCTGCTTCCAAGTCAGTTCTTGGCCGTCAGGACGAATTCGGTGTCCATCAACAGCACCACGACCAAGTCGCGCTTCGATTGGTGTTAAGTCTTCAACCGCAACCACCCAGCCGAGCCAACCGCCACCGTCTTCAGCCCGTTCCCGAACTGCGCGACCGAAAGGGGCAGCCTCGGAAGCCGGATGCTCTAGTGCACTGACTACTTCAATGTAAGTGCCACCTGAGAGCGGCAAAATAAAGTTGCGCGTGCCAAAGCGAGGGTGTTTACCACCATCAATAAATGCTGCACCTAAATCGGCGCCGAGTCGCTGAATCGTATCGGCTAGTTCGCTAGCACGAACTGCGTAAGACACATGGTCAAGTTGCATAACAAAACTTTCGCACATCTTGACCAGATAGTGATATTCGGGGTCGGTTTTTTGCCTCAGACCAAAATGGGCGTGTCTATCCCCAAATATCTGCTCAGTAAGGCGTAACTTCTTCTTAGCACTTAGAGTGTTGGCGGAGGGGAAGCCGTCAGGGCTCTAAGTGCCTTTTTATTCCATGCACAGGCTTTGATTCTCCCCAGAATGAAGCCGGCGCTTTTGGGGGTAGCGGCCGCACCTGCAAATTATGAACATGATTGTTCATTCACCTCGTCAACTAATTTCAGCCTTGCCTCATTTACTTGGCTTCCACCCCGATGAAAGTATGGTCATTGTTGCCCTAAACGACGATCAGGTCTTGAGCATTGCTCGACTCGATTGGTCAATAGATCCAATTCCAATTCCAGAAGCTATTCTCGGTCAACTCAGGACAGAATCTAAGCCAGCAGTAGTTATCTTGGCTTACACGGAATCAGAACTGACTCTGGAATCGTTACTTGATCTGATACCTCAGGCCAGCGAATTCTCCCTACTCGATGCTTTGCAAATCGCAGATAGACACTGGCGCTCTCTGATGTGTGAAGATGAGCAATGCTGTCCACCTACTGGACATCCGCTGGCGGAATTGTTAGGCGCAGATGCTGAATTTGTTTTTGCCGGCAGCGCGCCATTTATCTCGCGTGAAGATCTGGCAAGCAGATTAAGTCCGATAGAACTAAGTTCCGATGATAAAGCGCAGCGCGATAAAGCTATTGCTTCGCTCAAACAAGAATTTGAGTACGACCTGGCACAGGATGCGCTCGAAGTTGAAGTTAGGGCCAAATATCTAGCAAGACTTATGGCTATGTGGCCAGACGCGCATAGTTTGGATTGGTCGGATTCAGCATTGCTCGGGCTGGTTGCAACTAACATCTACATGCGCGATGGATTATTGCGAAAGATGTTTGATCATCCGGAATTGCGCCTTGCTATGCGCACAACCTTGATGGATGCGGTCGGTCGTGCGTCGGAAAGTGATGTCGCGGCCCTTGCCACCGTTTTGGCAGGATGTGCGTGGCTTGATGGCAATGGCGCCTTGGCAGGGGTAGCACTCGAATGCGCTCTTACTGTTGACCCAGGCTACTCACTGGCCAGATTGCTGGATCGAGCGATTGCGCATAACGTGCCGCCATCAGTCTGGACTGAATCATTAGCTGCCGTTTCCTACGATGAATGTCTGGCTGGTGCCGCTTGATGAACTTGCCTAAACTTGCAAACTTGGGCAACACCTAAGGAACGGATTTTGCGAATCAGAAAAAGTTTGTTAAATTCGTTCTAGGTCAAGAGTGACGACACGAAGCCCTAGCTAGTCGTCCGGCAACCCTTCCACCGCGATAGGGTGCCCTAGGTGAAGACCGGGTCACAAAACAAAGGGTTTTGTGGCAAGCGCGGGTCTTGCAAGCGCAAGGCCCCGGCGTCGATTTCGAATCGGCACCGAGGGGTTCCTTTGGTGCAGTTTCGTAATCGCCGAGACCAAATTGCACAAGGAGAAATAATGTCAACAACCTGGTCATTTGAGACCCGTCAGATTCACGCTGGGCAAACCCCAGATGGCACCACAAATGCCCGTGCTCTGCCGATTTACCAAACCACGTCCTACACCTTCAATAGCACTGAGCATGCAGCAAACCTGTTCGGCTTGAAGGAGTTTGGCAACATCTACACCCGCATTATGAACCCAACTCAGGATGCAGTTGAACAGCGCATTGCCAGCCTTGAAGGCGGCGTTGGCGCATTGTTGGTATCTAGCGGTCAGGCAGCTGAGACTTTCGCAATTCTTAACATTGCTGAAGCTGGCGATCACATCGTGTCTAGCCCAAGTCTTTATGGCGGCACTTACAACTTGTTCCACTACACCCTGCCTAAGTTAGGTATTGAAGTAACCTTCGTAGACGATCCAGACAACCTTGATTCATGGCGCGCAGCGATTCGCCCAAACACCAAGGCATTCTTCGGAGAGTCAATTTCGAATCCAAAGAACGACATCTTGGACATCGAAGGTGTTGCAGGCGTTGCACACGAATACGGTGTGCCATTAATTATCGATAACACCGTTGCCACCCCTTATTTGATTCGTCCAATTGAGTGGGGCGCTGACATCGTTGTTCATTCTGCTACCAAGTACATCGGTGGCCACGGAACTGCAGTTGCCGGTGTAATTGTCGACAGCGGAAACTTCGATTTCGAAAAGCACCCAGAGCGCTTCCCGAACTACAACCAGCCAGATCCTTCGTATCACGGTTTGGCCTACGGTCCGGCACTCGGTGTCAACGGCATTCTGGGAGCTAACTTGGCGTTCATCTTGAAGGCTCGCGTTCAGTTGCTTCGTGACCTAGGCGCCGCTGTTGCTCCGTTCAACGCATTCTTGATCGCTCAGGGTCTCGAGACTTTGTCACTGCGCATTGAGCGTCACGTTGCAAATGCCCAGAAAGTTGCTGAATTCCTTGAGGCACATCCTCAGGTTAAGTCAGTCAACTACGCTGGCTTGCCAAGCAGTCCGTGGTATGACCGCGGTCGCAAGTATGCACCAAAGGGAACCGGCGCAGTGTTGTCCTTTGAAATCGAAGGTGGCATTGAGGCAGGTAAAACTTTCATTGAGGCGCTTGAACTGCACAGTCACGTCGCGAACATCGGTGATGTTCGTTCGTTAGTAATTCATCCAGCCTCAACCACGCATTCACAGTTAACACCAGCAGAGCAGTTGAGTGCTGGCGTCACCCCAGGCCTGGTTCGCTTAGCCGTTGGCATTGAAAACATCGATGACATCCTGGCTGATCTTGCACTAGGCCTTGATGCGGCAAAGGTCGCAGCAGCGGCCTAAACACGGAAATGTCCTCCTTTGTGGCAACATCCCTTCCGGTCACCGGCGCGTGGCTGGAAGGGATGCCACCTGCCTTTCGCAAGTTTGCCGATCTTGGTTCCTTCACGCTTGAAAGCGGTGTCGTGCTACCAAATGTTCGCGTTGCTTATGAAACATGGGGGACATTCACCGGCAACAACGCAGTTCTCATTGAACATGCGTTTTCTGGAGATTCGCACGCTGTGGGCCCAACCGCAGACGGGCAAGTTAGTCCGGGTTGGTGGGGTGAAGTTATTGGGCGTGGACATTGGCTAGACACCAACAAGTGGTTTGTCGTTTGCGCTAATGTCATCGGCGGATGCCAAGGCTCGACCGGTCCATCAAGTATCGCACCTGATGGCAAGGCATGGGGCTCTCGTTGGCCACGAGTAACCGCCCGCGACCAGGTAGCAGTTGAAATTGCTCTGGCTGATCATCTCGGTATTGACACCTTCGCTAGCGCCATGGGCGGCTCAATGGGAGCTATGCGGGTGCTTGAGTGGCTAATTATGCAACCGGGTCGAGTTCGTAGCGCGATGGTCTCGGCAACTGCTGCAGTTGCCAGTGCGGACCAGATTGCTACGAATACCACACAGATTCGTGCTATAACCGGTGATGCTTATTGGAATAACGGCGACTACTACGAACAAAAGATCGGTCCCGTTCATGGCATGCAGTTAGCTCGGCAGATTGCCCACATCAATTACCGAACTGAGTACGAGCTTGCCACCCGATTTGGCACCGACTCTCAAGGACTGGAAGATCCGTTTAGTCCAGAAGTGACTGGTCGTCATCGGGATGCTGGTCGTTTTTCGGTCCAGTCATATTTGGATCACCACGGAGTTAAGTTGGCTCGACGTTTTGATGCCGGCACTTATGTCGCTCTCACCGATGTCATGAACACCCACGACATTGCACGAGGTCGTGGCACTGTCGCAGACGTTCTTGGCAGCATAGATATTCCAGTTGTTGTTAGCGGTATCGATAGCGACCGGTTGTTCCCGTTGTATCAGCAAGAGCAACTAGCTAGCTTGATTCCGACCGCCTCACCGCTGCGCGTAGTGCACGCACCTTACGGACACGATAGCTTTTTGATAGAAAATGAAAAAATTGGTGCTCTAGTTCAAGAGACTTTGGCGCACATCGATTTGTAACCAATAGTAAAAGTTGGGCAACGGTTATCCACATCGCTCAAATTTCGATGGCGAGATTTATTGGACCTGCTTAACTTAGAGGAATGCTTCGGTTAAGAAAACACCGCTGTTTTATTATTTTGTTGTTACTGCTCACTGTGCTGCTGGATGGCTCTGGCGCATTGGCGCGAACTGTGAGCACTGAGTCGGTAAGGCTCACTGGTCTTCTGAAAGTCGACAACACCAATGTTTCAGGCGACGATGAGACTGATGCCTACACGGGCACTGGCGGTCTCTTGCTCCCTAGCAATTACTCAGGCACCGCCTCATCACGACACACAATTGCGAATTGTTTAGATTGCTTTTGGAAGTACACCATTTATTGCGCCAAAGGTGTAGTGGGACTTTGTGCGCATGCCGTTACCACTTGTGCGCCCGGGCAGATCAGATACCGAGTCTGGTTTGGTCACTCGCCAACAAGTTTGCAGATTGTTGGATCTGTTTGTGCTGGCTACACGAGGCCGGCAACTAGAAGGCAGATCGAAAAGACTATTCAAGACTCGGCAATCAGGTATGTGCCAGAACTCGCTCCCAAAATATCGCCACCTCGAAGAACCTTGACCACCCTTCCTATATACGCCTACTCAGGTCAGCAGCAACGATTCTCGCCTGCGCCCATGAACCTTGCGGGACACCAAGTTCGGCTGACCGCGCAAGCTACCTGGCTTTGGGATTGGGGAGACGGTACCAGGTTATGGACTAACCAGTCTGGCTCCCTTCGACCAGACAGTGGGATATCGCACACCTATCGCCGTGCGGGGCAATTCAAAATCGTTGTCCGCACGCTTTGGCAGGCCAAATATACGGTTCTCGGAATTGGTACCTTTACCGCGTCCGGAGAGGCGGTCACTCAGCAAAAGACCCTGTCAATTAGGGTGCTTGCCACCAGAGGCGTGTTGGTGTCCCATCTATAAACAGGCCTGAATCTACCCCGGGAATAACAACTAGTTCAGCAATGTTTCCCTAATTGTTCTAATGACGCTCCCTGTGGGTACACTAGAACCACGCACTTTTAGTGTCGCCCGGTCAGGTTTGCGCTTGACACGGGCTCTTGTTATTGGGCAAGTGAAATGAGGAGCCAAGTGGCAGCGGCTAAAAAATTAAAGCCAGCAAAGAAAGTAGCAGCAAAACCTGCACCTAAATCTTCAGTTAAAAATGCACCCACCAAAAAATCCCCAGCAAAGAAAGCAGCTCCTAAGCCTGTGCCTAAATCCACCACGAAAATCAAAGAAAAGCCTGCTCTTAAAAAGTCTGCAAACACAAAAGCAAAGTCAGCGCCTACGACAAAGAAGGCTGCTACTAAACCAGCTACTAATAAATCGGCGCCAAAAAAAGCTTTAGCAAAAAAGACCGCTAGTAAGCCCGCTGTCAAAGGTGTTGTTAAGCCAGTCGCCAAGCCAACTGCCAGTGCCAAGGCAAAGCCATTGGCGAAATCTGCAAAGCCCGTGGTTGAAGCAAAGAAGGCGGGCAGGTCAAAGTCGGCTGTCGAAAGTAAGGCCAAGAAGGCTCTGGTTGTTATTGATGGCGAAGAAGAATTAGAGATTGAAGATGTTGAAATCGAGATAGATGATGTTGAAGTTGAGCCAGGCGTAGATCTTGCTGCGGCAGCTGCGCTTGAAGTTGAACTCGAAACTGAGCTCGAAAAAGATTTGGCAGAATTAGACGGCGATGAGGGCAAGACACTAGTCGCACCTACGCCAGATGCCATTATTCTGTCGGACGTAGACGAAGGCGATGAGCCACAACAAACCGTCATGACAGCTGGCGCTACGGCAGATCCCGTTAAGGACTATTTGAAGCAGATTGGTAAAGTTCCGCTGCTTAACGCAGAAGAAGAAGTTGAATTGGCGCAATATGTGGAAGCTGGCCTCTGGGCGAACAAGCTTTACGGCGAAAATGGCGAGAGTTTAAAGACCGCATCTGGCGCTCGGCCAATTAAATGCACCGAGTGTAAGCAGGTAATCAAGCGCTACGCCGAATTCTCAATTAACTACGATGGCGACAAACAGAAGTACCGAATCTGTAATTTCTGCCTCGAAGAAATGATCACCTTTGGCGAAAGCAAGAAAGAGCATTTGCTAAATGCAAATTTGCGTCTTGTGGTGTCCCTGGCGAAGCGCTACACCGGCCGTGGCATGTTGTTCCTCGATCTGATTCAAGAAGGAAATTTAGGTCTAATCCGTGCAGTCGAAAAGTTTGACTACAAAAAGGGCTACAAGTTTTCAACCTACGCAACCTGGTGGATTCGCCAGGCTATAACTCGTGCCATGGCTGATCAGGCCCGAACTATTCGTATCCCAGTTCACATGGTCGAGGTCATAAATAAATTAGCCCGAGTGCAGCGCCAGATGCTTCAAGACTTAGGCCGCGAACCAACCCCCGAAGAATTGGCCCGTGAACTAGACATGACGCCAGAAAAGGTTGTTGAGGTTCAGAAGTACGGCCGCGAACCAATCTCGCTACATACTCCACTGGGCGAAGAAGGCGATAGCGAATTCGGCGACTTGATTGAGGACTCTGAAGCAATAGTGCCGGCAGATGCAGTTGCATTCCGGTTGCTGCAGGATCAACTTGAAGGTGTATTGGATACCCTGAGTGACCGTGAATCAGGTGTTGTACGCATGCGCTTTGGTTTAACTGACGGTCAACCGAAAACGCTTGACGAAATTGGCAAGGTCTACGGCGTCACTCGCGAGCGGATCAGACAGATTGAAAGTAAGACCATGTCTAAGCTTCGCCATCCTTCTCGGTCACAGAGTCTGCGAGACTACCTCGACTAAGAGTATTGGTGTGTCCGGACAATCTTTTGCTTGACTGTTTGGCAGACTGGTAGTCAATTGAATTGTTGATTTGGGAGACTTCGTGCGAAAGAATCTGTTAGTTCTGCTTGTTGTAGTTTCAGCATTGCTGGTAGCTGGTTGTGGCAAAAGCGATAAAGCGAGCGGACCCAAGGTTTCAGCCAGTCCAACTCCACCTCCACTTCCACGCTGGCCGCTGACGGGAATTGAGTCCAAGACCGCCAGTAAAACCAAGCCAGTTCTAGTTATCAAAGTAGAGAATGACCCCAGCGTCCGACCACAGTCTGGCCTAGATTCTGCCGACGTTGTTTTTGAAGAATTAGTTGAGGGCGGCATAACGAGATTCGCCGCTATTTTTCAATCCAAGATTCCGGCGGAGATAGGTCCAGTGCGAAGCGTTCGCCATGTTGATGCATCTATCGCAGCCCCAGTAGCTGACTACTTCATTTTCTCTGGTGGTGCTCGGCCCACTCTTCGATACCTTCGTGGAAATCTTCCATCTGGCGTCAAGATTCTTACCGAAGGCGCCCCTGGAATGCATCGGACTAATTATCACAGCGCACCTCACAATCTGTTTCTCGATCCCCAGAAACTTATTAACCAGAGCTCACATTCGAATTCTGCTACCAGTGGCATCTTCGTCCGTCCAGATGCACCGAACTCGGGTATGCCATCAATTACGGCAACGCCAGCCACAAGTTCATCGAGCAAACCAGTTGTTGCAGTTTATGTTCCAGTCAGCGCAGCGAGAGCGGTATTTAGTAATGGCGAGACTCCCAACTGGAAGTGGAACTCAGCCCGCAAAGAATGGCTAAGGTTTGAGGGACAGCAGCCGCACAATGCCAAGTCTGGCCGCCAATTAGGGGTAACCAACCTAGTAGCACTTCGGGTCAGTACGGTTGATGCCGGCTATCGAGATCCAGCAGGTAACTTCGTTCCTCGTACAGTATTTACCGGAACTGGAAAAGGTACAGTAATGATGTCTGGTAAGGCTCTGTCGGTGACCTGGTCAAAACCAGATTTGAGTTCACCGGTAACCCTAAAAGACGTTACGGGTAGAACTATTGCCTTGAATCCTGGGCGCACTTGGGTTGAACTAATACCTGATACCGGGTCATTCACCATTGTTAAGGCGGTAAAGCCGAAACCAAAGCCGAGCAACTCTAAGTAATTGGAACAAGGCTTAACTACAGACACCAGGTCGATGAACCGCGTCAGTCACTCTGCTTGAACTAGAGCTGCTGTTTCATCTTGAATGTCAGCGGCGACATCGCGCAGCTTATCTTCGTGTTCGCGGAAGTGGTGCGCGCAGAACTGCAAGGCGTTGTCTTGAGCCAGATAAACTCGGACAAAGGCTTGTGCGCCACAGCGGTCGCAACGGTCGGAGACGGTTAGTGGGGTTCTCGTAATTGTTGTACTCAATTCAAACACCTTCCCTTTGTCTGTAGTTCAATTCTTGCAGTCAGTTGTGCCCACATCATGCAGATTTAAACCTCGTTCACTCATGGCGTAGCAATTTTTTCAGTAAGCGCTTTCGTGCGAGATAAACACATGTCGTGCACTAATTCACAAACAGGTAAAAAGGATTTTCGTTCGGCGTGGATACTGGGGAAACGCAAGCCAGTCATTTAATCTAGGAACATCATGGCCGCTTCCTCTTCAGCAAAAACCCCCAAAAAAGCAACCCAATCTGCGGATTATTCGGCCGCCAGCCTTCTGGTTCTTGAGGGTCTAGATGCGGTCCGAAAACGACCAGGCATGTACATCGGATCCACTGATTCACGGGGCCTGCAACACTGTCTCTGGGAAATCATCGACAACTCAGTGGACGAGGCCCTTGGCGGGCATTGCAACAGGATTGAGATAGTTCTGCATTCTGATACCAGCGCCACCGTAGTGGACAATGGCCGAGGAATTCCTGTGGACATCGAGTCAAAAACCAAACTCAGTGGCGTCGAGGTTGTTATGACTAAATTGCATGCTGGTGGCAAGTTTGGCGGGACTTCCTACACCGCCTCAGGAGGTTTGCATGGTGTTGGCGCTAGCGTTGTGAATGCGCTATCTGCACGGCTTGACGTCGAAGTTGACCGCGACGGCACCACTTATGGCATGTCATTCAGGCGAGGAGTGCCTGGCAATTTCGCCGGCAATGAGGAAACTAGCACCTTTACTAAGCAAAGTGGTTTAAAGAAAATTGGTAAGGCGGCTAAGAAAACGGCGACCGGTACTCGGATCACCTTTTGGGCTGACATGCAGATTTTCACCGCAGGAGCAGGTTTTGACATCGCGGACATACATGCCAGAGCCCGGCAAACATCTTTTCTAGTCCCAGGTCTACTTCTAGTCGTTACCGACGAGCGATCTGGGAAGGCGCAGACCGAGGAGTTTTTACACGCGGGCGGCATTTCTGAATTTTGTGAATTCCTTTCTCAGGGCAATTCGTTGGGTCCGGTTATTCGGTTGAACGGGCAAGGAGATTTCAAGGAAACCGTCCCAGTTTTAGACGACAACGGACATATGACTGCGCAAGAGCTAGATCGAACACTTGGCGTTGATGTCGCACTACTTTGGAACGATGGCTACGACAACGCCATGCAGTCATTCGTAAACATTATTGCCACGCCAAAGGGTGGCACTCATGTTGCGGGTTTTGAGCGAGCACTTGTAAAAGTAATCAACGAACAACTCAAGGCAGTTCGTCTGCTTAAGAGCGCAGACGAACCCGTAACCAAAGAAGATGTACAAGAGGGGATGACCGCTGTCGTCACCGTAAGAGTGGCCGAACCGCAATTTGAAGGGCAAACTAAAGAGGTCCTCGGCACGCCGGCTGCCACCAAGATTGTTAATTCAGTGATAAGTAAAGAGTTGACTTCCTGGTTCACCAATCCACCGCGCGGAGCCAAGCCGGCAACAAAGTTAATTCTTGAAAAAATCCTTAATGCATCTCGCACCCGAATAGCGGCCCGAACCCATCGCGATACCCAACGGCGAAAAACAGCGTTGGAGGCGTCGACCCTCCCCGCCAAGCTAAAAGATTGTCGAAGCGAAGACCCTAATTTGACGGAACTTTTTATTGTTGAAGGGGATAGTGCGTTAGGCACTGCCAAGTCAGCCCGCAATAGTGAATTTCAGGCATTGCTCCCGATTCGAGGAAAGATCCTCAACGTTCAGAAAGCTTCGCTGGCCGACATGCTTAAAAACAGTGAATGTGCATCCATCATTCAGGTAATTGGCGGCGGCTCAGGCCCGTCATTTGATTTGGCGGCTGCTAGATACGGCAAGATCATAATCCTTGCGGATGCAGATGTTGACGGTGCGCATATCAGAACTTTATTGCTAACACTGTTCCATCGTTACCTGAACCCGCTTTTGGAGTCAGGTCGAGTATTCGCTGCGGTTCCTCCATTGCATCGCATTGAAGTGATCGGCGGTGGCAAGAAGGCTAGCGAGGTCATCTACACCTACAGCGATGAACAGATGCGCCAGACAACAGCGGACTTAACTAAGCAGGGACGCAAATGGAAAGAGCCAATTCAACGTTACAAGGGTCTTGGCGAGATGGATGCAAGCCAGCTGCGTGAAACAACTATGGATCCTACGAAACGGACATTGCGGCGTATAACAATGGCGGATGTCGCATCCGCGAAAAGCGTCTTTGAACTTCTGATGGGAAATGAAGTGGCTCCGCGAAAGGAATTTATCGTCGATGGGGCATCAGCATTAGACCGAACTCGAATAGACGCCTAAATCATCGCTATTTAGCGGGGTCAAGCTCCTGAGTGACTAGATGTCAACAGTATTTAACTTTCCGGTGTGCACATCGTAAATAGCGCCGGCTACTGTAGTTCCACTGGCTAAAAGTGGATAAGTTCGAATTCGCTTAATGTCAGTTCGTAATGCCTCAGTGGTATCGGTTACCGTTCGGATTTCTACGCTTCGGGTGTCGACTCCAAAATCTCGCAGGATTTCAGCATGAATCTGGGGCTCAGTAGCCGAGGCCATCTTGCATTCTGTATGAGGCATGATGAGAACTCGATTCACGCCAAGCAAGAAGGTGGCCAGAACCAATGTTCGCAATACGTCATCCGTAACCCGAGCACCGGCATTTCGCAAAATCTTTACGTCACCTGGATTCATACCAACGATTTCAAGGGGACTTATGCGTGAGTCCATACAGGTGATGATCGCCAATCCCTTAGCAGCGGTACCCGATAAATGTTGATCGGTGAAATCGGCTGCGAATGTTTGGTTGCTTGCGAGTACATCGGCAAAAACATCAGTTGGAAATGGTCTATCCATCAGCTCTCAGCCGATCCGGTTGAATGTCCAGGGAAGATGCCCTGACTTTCATCGATGTAAGGAGTTGCATTGTTTACCGCTAATCCTGCTTCGCCGAAGCCAACGCTGATGAGGGCCACTTTGCCTTTGTAAGTCGTGATGTCACCAGCTGCGTACACCCTAGGCAAATTTGTTTGCATTGTGGTGTCAACGAGTATTCGGCGCTTCTCTAAGTTAAGGCCCCATTGCGAAATCGGACCAATGTTCGCAATAAAGCCTAAAGCGGCAACGATAGTGTCAGCAGGCAAAAGAGTTTCCTCACCAGTTTCTTTCGCAGTCAGTGTCACACCGGTAACCCAATCTGTACCTGAAACCGAACTAACTTCACAGTTGGTATAGATTGTTACCCCAAGTGCTTTTACCTGTTCAACGGTTGCGGCATGGGCTCTGAAAGTATCGCGTCGGTGCACAATCGTGATTGACTTAGCAATACCGTGTAATGAAAGCGCCCAGTCAAATGCCGAGTCACCGCCGCCAACAATAACTACATCCTTATCTCGATGCTCTTCTAGGCGCGGGACGAAGTAAACCAATCCTCGACCGATAAATTCATTTCCAGCAGGAAGTTCTCGCGGAGTAAACGAGCCGATGCCACCCGTAATTACCACAGCCTTGGCCGTGATGACGGTTCCCTTGTCAGTGATTACAGTTACCGGACCTTCTTCGGAAGTTTCCAATGATTCTGCGCGTTCACCAAGGACATACTTTGGGCTAAATTGGTTGGCCTGATCAAGAAGTCCGCTGACCAAATCGCGACCTTTTACTTTGGCGAAACCAGCTATGTCATAGATGTCCTTTTCGGGGTACATGGCCGAAATCTGGCCTCCTGGCTCGGCCAGCACATCGAGCACAGTTACTGAAAACCCACGAAAGCCTGCGTAATAAGCAGCGTATAAACCTGAAGGACCAGCACCAATAACTAGCATGTCGCAATTAACCATGATTAATAGGTTACAGGTAGGTATGTACGCAGGTTGTAGCTCGTACCGATTCTTAGTTAAGGAGTAGGTGTCGGATTTGGACTTGGGGACGGGGAAGGAGTTGTGTCTGGTTTCGTTGCTTGAATCCAGGTGCCTTCGACCAATGCAGCTAGATCCAAGACTGAGCCGTTGAAGACATTCAGATCTAAGTGCTTTCGAGACTGTTTAACATCTGGTGAGCAGTACTTCGCTTTTGTGGGACATGGAGTTCCAGATTTCGGCGACCAAGGTATGCCGTAAAGCTCTCGGTCACCCCGTGAGGTGTACTGCCAAAAACTCCATAGAGCTGTGCAATCTGCCAAAGTCCAGGCACTCACATAACAACCGACTCCTGAGTCAGATTTACCGGGTATCAAGTTAGGGTTGCCGGGATTACCCGGGTGAGCAAGCCACAGGGCATGTTTTCGCAAGTAACTCTTGGTTGCGCCATCAGTTAAGAACTTATTGGCTAAGAAGTAACGATATGAGTAAACAATAGATCTGCGACCTGTGGCCTGATACATGTTCTCGAGCCAAGTAGTCGTCCAAAGAGTAATACTGGCGTCAGTACTCGTTTTCGGCGCTGATTCAATGTCCAAGACATAAGGGAGAGTCTGGCCGTCGTACCCACCAAGCTCAGCTAGTCTGGCCTGCGCCTGTTTGGCCTGTTTTTGAGCACTGGCAATTACAGTAGCCCGCGCATTGGACCGTGGCACTCGGGCAAAGTGATAGTAGCCCGCATAGATTCCTGCCGCCTTTACGGCTTTGCTGTCCGTAATAGCGTAAGAACGAGTTATCTCGTCGTCGCTCAAATCTCCATCGCTACCTTTAATGAAAACAAAACCCACACCACTTCTGGCCATTTGCCGGAAGTCAATTGGTAGAATCGAGTGTTGCCAACGGGAGATGTCTACTCCTGAAATGCGAGCTCCAGGACCAGAAACAGCGATGGCCGGAAGCGGAGTGGTTCGAACATCGAATTGTCTTGAAAAGTTTTTTCCATAGACAATTCGCAGGGTTTGATACGTGCGCTGCGGCGGAGCAACTAACGTGAAACTCCAACTACCTTTTTTAGCCACCTTGGCAGACAAGACATGCATCCACTTGTACCCAACTAGCTGCTGCAACTTAACCGGCAAATATTTCGGCGCTGGAGTGCCAGATGATGTGGGAGAAACGCTCGGAACTGCAGAAATATCAGGGGATGTTGATGGACTAGCCGAGGCAGAAATTCCAGAGGTCAATCGAATCCGCCCAGTTATTTTGTAAGTTTGACCCGTAAATACCAATCTTGGCTTTAGGGCTAGAAGGATTTTTACATTACTTGCAGCTGGTGAAGCACTTGGACTTGGTGAACTCACTGGCTCTGCCGTAGCTGGTGCAACGAGTCCGACAAGGACGGCTGCAACTAGCAAAAATTTGGGTAACTTGCCTTGCATGTCAGCCACCAAGTGGGTGGCCAGATAGAGCAACCACAGGCTTTGATACTGGCGACCCAGACCCATCCCGCTTACCTTGTTTTGTGGGAAGTTCTACTGGCCCACCAGTTCCAGTGCAGGCGTGGATCGGAGCCGCGCCGGCAACAGCGGTAACAAGAGTATTTTCTCCTGACAGGAATTTATGACACCGTACGCCACCAGTTGCTCTGCCTTTGGGTGGAAATTCGGATAGGGGGGTTACTTTCATGCTGTGCGCAGCGGTTCCCGGCAGTGTGTCGGTGTCGCCAGCAACTGTTCCCACGAGCAAATCGCCATCATCAGATAGGACGCCACCGAAAATAACTCTTGCTTCGCTGGCTACCTTGATCCCAGCCACACCTCCAGCTGGACGTCCAGCCGCACGCAGCACCGAGAACTTGAACCGAAGCAGTTGAGCATCATCGGTAATCAAGACAACTTGACCTTGGTCATCAGCAACTTGTGTCGCGCCGACTAGGTAGTCACCCTGGTCGAGACGGATTATGTTCCAATCGCCTGCAGTAGCAGGCACATCGTGTATCACTCTTTTGACCATACCCAAAGCTGTTGCAAGGAAAACTGTTGCATTGGCGGCTGATAAATCCATCAGGGCCAGCGGACGCTCGGTTTTGGCCAGCGAGACTATATCTTTGAGTGCGCTTCCACCTGCAACGGTCAAGTTTGAGTTATCGGAAAGTGCCGGCAGCGAGATGGCTGGGATCCGGATAACTCTGCCTGCCGAAGTAATAATTCCAACATCGGCACGAGCGGTTGTATGAATTGCACTTCTAATGGTGTCGTGCGTAGCTCGCTTGTTCGGAAAAGCTCGAGTATCGGTGTTGTTCGTCCGAGCGATTAGACCGGTTGCTGACAAGAAGACATAGCAGGGATCATCTTCAATTTCTAATGTGGTTGGAACAGAAAGAGTGGTTCCGTCATCATCGAGTAATTGCGTGCGCCGATCTTCGCCAAATCGATCGGCGACCTCTTTAAGTTCGGTCGAAACAACTTTGCGTAGTCGCTTCTCGTTCTCCAAGATGTCGGTAAGGTCCGCAATTGCGGATTGGAGTTCCGTTTGTTCCTTCTCGAGTTCGATTCTAGAAAACTTAGTTAGTCGTCTTAATGGCATTTCGAGAATGTAATTCGCTTGAATTTCAGAAAGCTCGAATACCTTTATTAACCGCTCACGAGCCGCCGCCGTATCGTCGCTTGATCGGATTACGGCTATCACTTCATCGATGTCTAGGATGGCAATCAGTAGACCATCAACTAAATGTAGTCGGTCCATGGCCTTACTTCGTCGGAATGATGACCTTCGGCGCACCACCTCAATGCGATGAGCGAGGAATACCTCTAGTAGAGATTTCAACCCTAATGTCATCGGCTGGCCATTCACCAGAGCCACATTATTGATGTGGAATGAATCTTCAAGGGGAGTCAATTTGTAAAGTTGCTCAAGAACGGCTGCTGGATTAAATCCATGCTTGAGTTCGATAACGAGTTCCAGGCCCGAATCGTAATCAGTCAAGTCAATGATGTCTGAAATTCCCTGTAGCTTCTTGTTGGTAACCAGTTCTTTGATGCGCTCAATAACTCGCTCAGTGCCGACTTGGTAAGGCAACTCCCTAACTACCAGACCCATCCGCTTAGGTGAGACCTGCTCAATGTCCACTTTGGCGCGGATTCGGAAACTTCCCTTACCAGATTCGTATGCCTCAGTTATTCCTTCTAGTCCGAAGATTATTCCGCCGGTGGGCAAGTCTGGTCCCGGGACAAACTCCATGAGTTCTGCAAGGCTTGCTTTCGGATGCGCTAACAGATGGATTGCGGCATTAACGGTTTCGCGCAGATTGTGCGCAGGCATGTTGGTAGCCATGCCAACGGCGATGCCAGAAGCGCCATTGACAAGCAGGTTAGGAATGGCTGCTGGCAGAACACTCGGTTCCAGCTCTCGGCCATCGTAATTGGGAGCAAAGTCGACTACATCTTCATCGAGGGAATCGACCATTGTGCTGGCAGCACTGGCTAACCGTGCCTCCGTGTAACGGTAGGCTGCTGGCCCTTCGTCAATCGAACCAAAATTGCCATGACCATCAACAAAAGGTAGTCGCAAAGACCACGATTGAGCCATGCGCACCAAAGCATCGTAAATCGCAGAGTCACCATGTGGATGAAGTTTTCCCATTACTTCACCGACCACTCGAGCACTCTTAACGTGACCTTTGTCCGATCGCAGTCCCATGTTTGACATGGTGTGCAAAATTCGGCGCTGAACGGGCTTTAAACCATCCCTGGCATCTGGTAATGCTCTCGAATAGATAACGGAATAGGCGTATTCAAGGAATGAACCTTGCATTTCCGCGGCAACATCAATTTCAATGATTTTCGCAGGTAAAGATTTATTGGTCTCCATGAATTAACTGTGCTTAATTAAAATGAATGCAGTCACTATTGATCTGTCGGCCGATGACCAAAAAGAATGTCGTCCCATGAAGGTGCATCGGTTGTATTTGCAACAGGGGTCACCGGTACAGGAATTGTTGGTTGGCCCGGACCTACCCAGGCGGGTGCTGCAATGCCGTCATCATCAGAATCTGGATTTGGAATAGCTACCAAGCGGGGTCGTGATTCGGGCTCAGGTGCCGAAGAATCCGATACCGATTCCTGGAAGAGCCAGCGTGCCTCATCATCCAGAGAAACAACCGAGCGACCAAGTGGATCATAAATCCAGGTTGCTAACCCTGAACCCTCGCCAACACTCCACATAACAGCAACATTCCAACGCCCATCTTCTCGGCGCCAAGAGTCCCATTCGAGCGACAGAATATCAACGTTGCGAAGTTCAAGCTGAGTTACGACCAGCTCACCAAGCATGATGTCACCTTGTGGCCGGCGCACTAAAGTCGATTTGGCCTGATCCGCCGTGAAATTGCGCTCGGCAAAAACTGGCCCAGCAAACCGTTCAAGTCGATCCTGACTAATGCCAGATTCTGCAGCGATACTCGCCAAGCTTTCTCCGCGGCGAATTCGCGCTTGAATGTCGCGTACCGACAAACCTAAATCGCTACGACCTTCAGTTGCTGCTTTTGCACCAGCAGAGGCATTTCGAACCAGGTTGTCGTCAATTGCAACTATGAATTCTTGACCCTCATCATCAGTAAAAATGAGACCCGAGTTGTCGTCGCTACGGCCAACAAAAATCAGATCTTTCACGGATACCTCCAAGGCGCTTTCCTGCCTCCTAGTTTTGCGTGAAAAATGCCTAAATTCGGGGATTTTCGGCGCGTGTCGTGTTCCGCTAATGGACTGAAGCGACACAATAGGTTCATGTCGATATCTCAGACCAGTGAGAATATGGTTCTGCAATCGGCAATTGGGTATGCACACGCTGCAGGTTCAGCACTACTACGCCGACCCACAGAATTACTGATCGATCACAAAACCTCTCAGACTGATGTGGTTACTCACATGGACAAATTGGCTGAAGAACTGATTGTTTCTGCGATTCATGCCGATTTCCCCGATGACGGGATTTTGGGAGAGGAAGGAGCTGATTTTGAATCAAAGTCGGGTTTCCAATGGGTAATCGACCCACTAGATGGCACCATTAATTATCTGTACGAGGTACCGGCCTGGGCGGTGTCGATAGCACGAGTGCAGCTGGCTACAAATCAAACGCAAGTAGGTGTCGTATACGCACCCGCACTTTCGCGCACCTACTTTGCCAGCCTGGGCCAAGGAGCATACCGCACAGATTCAACCGCGCAACTTTCTGTTGGCTCTTGTTCTGAACTCGCACAGGCATTAGTCGGTACTGGATTTGCTTATGACTCGGTTCACCGCGCTGGGCAAGCCAGAGTGCTAACCACGGTTTTGCCAGTGGTTCGTGATATCCGACGAATAGGCTCGTGCGCACTTGACTTATGTTTTGTTGCAGAGGGACTATTGGACGCCTTCTACGAACGCAAAGTGAACCCGTGGGATCACGCTGCAGGCAGCTTGATCGCTCGTGAGGCAGGGGCAACAGTTTCTGGCTTACGTGGTAAAAGCGAATCGGCAGAAATGATCGTCGCTGCTAATCCTGATTTACACGCCCACATTGCCCACTTGTTGGAGTCGGTTAATGCTGATTCAGACAACGCTAACTAGGAATTGAGGAGCAAATGCCAATCTATGCACTTGGCAATCAAGAGCCGCAAATCGATGGCTCCGCATTTATTCATCCCGATGCCGTAATAATCGGAGCGGTAACTATTGGCGCAGATTCAAGTGTTTGGCCTTGCGCAGTGCTCAGGGCAGACACAAATTCGATTTCAATTGGTGCCAGATGTTCGATTCAGGATGGTGCTGTGATTCACTGCACTGCGGACTTGCCAACGGTAGTCGGGGATGACTGCACTATTGGACACAACGCACACTTAGAAGGTTGTGCGGTACATGCCGGGTCGCTCATCGGTTCGGGATCTCTGGTTTTGCACAGGGTGGTTGTTAATTCTGGTGCACTTGTTGCTGCTGGCGCTGTTTGTACTAGCGGGTTGGAAGTGCCAAGCGGTGCGCTAGCGATTGGAGTGCCGGCCCGCATCAAAGAACAGGGAGCAGACATCGAAACGATGGAATATTCCCTAAAGAGTTACCAAAATTTAACAAAAATCTATCCACAAGAACTAAGACGCCTCGATTAATCAAATTAAAATTTGGTAGGGGCAGTGTGACCCAAGAAAAAACAATAAAGTAATCTCACCTAGCGTCGGGGAAGTAAAGTTCCTTGACAACACTTACGCAGTAGGAGAACCGAAACTAGCGATGGCTACCGATTACGATGCACCACGCAAAACTGATACTGAAGAAGAGAACGAGAGTCTCGAAGAATTAAAGGCCCAGTCAGCAGCCAAGGGATCGACCACAATTGATATTGACGAGGCAGACTTAGCTGAAACGCTGGAATTACCCGGTGCTGATTTGAGCGACGAATCAATCACGGTGACTGTGATACCCAAGCAGGCTGACGAATTTACCTGTTCAAAGTGCTTTTTAGTTCACCACCGAAGCCAGTTGGCCAAGAATTCCAAATCAGGCCCGGTTTGCAACGACTGCAGTTAGTCTGAATCACCTGATAAGGTCTCTATTGATTCTTCAGGTCGCTGCTTGGTCATGAAACTGTTCACAAGTGCTTCGGCCGCTGCTAGCAAAACAGTCATCATCACTTTCCAAATGAATTCCTCGTGTTTTGGCTCTGGCTTCCCGTCTCGGCGTTTTGAAATCTTTTTCTGAGCTTGATTAGCAGTTTTTCGAATAGCCCAACCGACACCTAGGACGGCTAGAGGCGCTAGCCAGCTACGTCGCCGCTTTTTGGAATCACTCACGGTTGCCTCCAGTGTCATCTTTTGCCAGCTCTAACGCTTTGACCAATTCAGTCGGATTCCTTGAAGATACTTGCCAATAAGGGTGTGGATCTGACTCGTCTAGCACAGTAACCACAACTGATCTCGGTATCCAGGATTTAACCATCAAATAGGGCGGTGGGGTAGTAGCGGAGGCTAATGCCGATCTTGTTTGAACTTGATCAAGTATCCGCAGGTCACCGACGTAAGCTAATGGAAGTCGCGCGCGGCCTACCCGAAGTACCAAATTATCTACTCGGACTAACGGAGCTGAAAAAAAGGCCACAGAGAAAATCACTACAGTTGTGACAATTGCAACGGTAAGACCAATCGGTGCCGTGTAGGCATGACCATAGGCAATGCCAAGTGAGGTACTCATGGTCAAAAAGAAGATTAAAACGCCCATTCCTGGCCAGAGGCGTTCTTCAAATCTGGAAACAGTGCCGTCAGTTCCCTCCGTATGTTGACTGGGACTGCTCATCGTTAACTCGCTAATCTATCCTCATGGCACAAACGGACAATTCAATCGTAATCCCGATTACTAGATTGCACGAAAATGCAGTGATTCCCTCGTACGCTCATTTGACTGACGCTGGTGCCGACCTAGTATCGGTTGAAGACATAACGTTGACCCCAGGTGAAAGGGCCTTGGTTGCAACCGGACTCGCACTGGCGATTCCTGACGGCTTTGTTGGTCTAGTTCATCCGCGCTCGGGACTGGCAATCAAAAACGGCGTTGCGTTGGTCAATGCCCCTGGAACGATTGATGCGGGCTACCGTGGTGAAGTGAAGGTTTGCCTCATCAATCTAGATTCACAAACACCCGTTCAGTTGCCGGCCGGTAGCCGAATCGCGCAGCTTGTGATTCAACGTGTTGAACATGCCAAGTTCCAGGAAGTTGCTCAGCTGGCAGACTCTGATCGAGGCACAGGTGGCTTCGGTTCAACCGGCATCAACTCATGACTGAGTCTCTGGATTCAACAGGCGAATCACCTGCGCATCAGATAATTGACTTTGGGTCACTACGGCTACCACTTTTGCCCAATTTGCAAATCAGCATGAACATTGATCAAGAAACTATGCAAGGCATCAGTCTTGGTCTAGCTTTAGAGAATTGCATGGCAGATCTTCAGGTATTTGCTCAGGCTAAAGACGAATTGCTCTGGCCTGGAACTAGAGACTCGCTTGTAGCGGCCCTTGCTGAACAAGGGGTAGACAGCGAAATAGTCATAGGCAACTTTGGCTCAGAAATAAGAACGACGATGCCATATGTGGATCGAGATGGTAATAACATCGTGCAAAGTGTCAGATTTGTCGGAATCGATGGCGATCGCTGGTTTCTGCGTATAGCCATTTCAGGAACAGCCACATTTGACGATCGCAATGTGGCACAGATTGATGAGTTGTTGCAGAAAATCGTGGTGGTTCGAGGAGAAGATGCTAAGGCACCTGGCGAGTTGTTAGTGCTAACCTTTCCAGACGAACCAACCTCAGCGCTTTAGTGTTCTGCAGATAAGGTTGGCGACGAGATAGACTGAAAATGTGAGACGTCGGCGCAAGTTATCATTTTTCTCATCGCAGCAAGAAATAGATGCGGCGAATCTTCAGGATGTTTCCGAGTCATTAGGCGCTCAGGCCGCTGCAGATGTTGAGGCTGGCGAGATAGTTAGAGTGCACGGTGCAATTCGTGCTCTCAGGATTCGGCCAAACACTACAGTTCCAATGGTTGAAGCAGACATTTGGGACGGCTCTGGTTTAGTTTCTTTGATCTGGCTGGGCCGGCGATCTATTGCTGGCATTACCCCTGGCCGGGCTCTGGTTGTGGAAGGTCGGCTGACCAAGGGGCCTGCTGGCCAGCCAACGCTATTCAATCCACGCTACGAACTTCTGGCGACGGGCGAATAATGTCCGAGCCAAAAGACGAGTCAGTCTTTGAACACATTGAGGAATCGGCAGAGCAACTAGAGCGAGAAGTTCAGGCCGATACCGCAATTTTGGCAAAGGCGATCGGTGGATGGCGTGGCGCTATCGACTCTGGCACACCATCAATTATTTTCCTAGCGGTCTACTTCTTGAATGAACGGGACCTGCATACCGCAATTTACAGTGCACTCGCCGCGGGCATCCTGTTAGCCGTGGTTGCCTTGGTGCAACGCAAGTCCTTGCAGCAGGTTGTGTCGGGTCTATTTGGACTGGCGATCTCGGCCTACTTAACTGCAAGAACTGGCAAAGCCGAGGCATTTTTTTTGCCAGGCATCATAAAGAATGCAGCATATGGATCGATTTTCACAATTAGCATCTGGGTAAAGCGACCAGTGTTGGGATACTTCATAGCACTCCTGCGTAAATCTGAAGATTTTAAAGTTGTAACTCAGGTTGAGCAGAACAATTTAAAGGTCACAGAGGTGACTTGGCGGGACAATCCAGAGTTAATGCGCAAATATTCAAGTGTTACCTGGGTCTGGGCCTTAATGTTCTTAGGCCGTGTTTTGATAATGTTGCCACTCTATTTAGCAGGGGCTACGGGCACTCTAGGAGTTGTGAGCGTAATACTTGGTTACCCACTTTTTGCCCTGGTTATTTACGCAAGCTATGCAATCTTGCGCACTAAATCAAATAATTAAGGTTATCCCCGGAGTAAAACGAGTAACGCTGGCTCCTGGTCACTTGTTGCAATAAAGAGAAGTTCGTCCCCGGCCTCTAACGGATCGTCGCCCGTTGGGGTGATCACATGGTGCTCGCGCAAGATGCACACCAAAGTGGTGTCACTTGGCCAAACAACTTCTCGGACACACTTTCCGACAACCGGACTATCGGGAGCGAGGGTAAATTCAACCAAGTTTGCTTCGCCTTTGCGCAGAGTCATTAACCGCACTAAATCACCAACGGTAACTGCTTCTTCAACAAGAGCCGAAAGCATGCGTGGTGTGGAAACAGCGGTATCTACGCCCCAAGCTTCGTCAAACATCCACTCATTTTTCGGATGATTAACTCTCGCGATAACGCGGGGGACGCCAAATTCAGTTTTTGCTAGTAGCGATACAACCAGATTTGTTTTGTCGTCACCGGTGGCGGCAACCATTACCTGGCAGGCGGCTACATTAGCCTCGCTCAAAGATTCAACTTCGCAAGCGTCTGCTTGGATGGATGTTACTCCGTCCACGTTGAGGCTCTGGATTTTTGGATCGCGGTCAATCAGAAGGACTTGGTGTCCGTTGGATGCGAGTTCAGTCGCTATTGAACGGCCTACTTTACCGGCACCTGCTATTGCAATTCGCATTTAATGTACCGGTGCCTTTGCAAGTATTTGTTCAATGTTCGGTAAGTCGGTAATTCGGGCGAGGATGTGGACTAAGTCACCTTCCTGCAAGACTGTTTGATCGGTTGGCAGCAGACTTGACCCGAGGCGAGTCAACATTGCGATGCGAACCTTAGTTTGCTGTTCAATTTTCGACAGCGACATGCCGAACCATGCAGGATGAATGTCCACCTGAGACAGTGATACTTGGCCATTTGGATCACGCCATTCTTCTTTCGCGCCAGCCGGCAATATGTGACGCAAGATTTGATCATTTGTCCAAGAGACCGTGGCAACTGTTGGGATACCTAAACGTTCAAACACTTCAGCTCGCTTCGGGTCGTAAATACGAGCTACTACATTGGTGATTCCGAAATTCTCGCGCACAGTTCTCGCGGCCAAGATGTTGGAGTTGTCACCAGAAGAGACAGCAGCAAATGCACCAGCGCGCTCGATGCCCGCTTCAATTAGATGCTCGCGGTCAAAGCCGACACCTTTGATAGTTAGGCCTTTGTAGTCTGGTCCAAGTCTGCGAAACGCTGATTGGTCCTGATCTATTACTGAAACTGAATGGCCGAGGTCTTCCAGTGAGTGGGCTAACATTGCGCCGACTCGCCCACAACCCATAATGACTACATGCACATTCGCCAATCTACACCCTGTAACACAAATACAGAATGTGTGGTTCCCGGTATGCGTGAGTCGGGTCTGCTAATCCTTTTGTTCAGGCGTAGGCTTAAACATCATGGAATCATTTTCGAATACCGCCAAGCGAATTTTGTTTGGTCGAGCGATTTCCAGTGACCGCTTAAGCGAAACACTTTTGCCAAAGCGGATCGCACTGCCTATTTTCGCCTCAGACGCTCTTTCTTCAGTCGCTTATGCAACCCAAGAGATCCTTATCGTCTTAGCCCTTGGCGGTGTAGCTCTGTACACGGGAGCTATCTGGGCGGCTATCGCTGTTGCAGTCGTTATGACTGTTGTAGTGCTTTCATACCGACAAAATGTCCATGCTTACCCAAGTGGCGGTGGCGATTATGAGGTAGCTACAACAAACCTCGGCAGTAATTTTGGACTCACCGTTGCCGCAGCTCTTCTAGTTGACTACATTCTGACCGTAGCGGTTTCTATTTCGGCAGCGGTAGAAAACATTTCCTCTTCATTCCCAGCGCTACACGATCATCGAGTAGGTATGGCATTTGCGTTAATAGTCGGGATAACTCTGATGAACCTACGTGGTGTACGGGAATCGGGAACTTTTTTCGCTATTCCGGTCTATGCATTTATGTTTGCGATTTTCTCTATGCTAATCAGCGCAGCGGTACGACTAGCATCCGGTGACACACTAGTTGCTCAAAGTTCCGATTACCAGATCATTCCAGTTGATCAATTCACTGGAATGGCGCTAGCTCTATTGAGTTTGCGAGCATTCACTTCGGGTTGCACTGCTTTAACTGGAGTAGAAGCCATCAGCAATGGTGTACCAGCCTTCCGACCGCCAAAAAGCAAGAACGCGGCAACGACTCTTGGTCTGCTAGGTGCTATTGCCATCACAATGTTTATTGGCGTAACTGTTCTAGCTCTGGTCACCAAGGTTCGAGTTACACAATCAGACTCACAGATAGTCGGCTTGAGCGCAGGTGAACATCAAAAAACGGTCATCGTTCAGGTGGCCCAAGCAGTATTTAGCAATTTCCCAGTTGCTGCTTTCATCGTGGCTATAACGACCGCCTTGATTCTGGTGCTTGCCGCTAACACCGCGTTCAACGGTTTCCCTGTCCTAGGTTCAATACTGTCCCGGGATGGATTCTTGCCTAGGCAACTTCATACTCGTGGCGATCGCTTGGCATACAGCAATGGAATTATTACTTTGGCAGTTTTGGCTGCAGGCCTAGTTTGGGCATTTGATGCCGAAGTAAGTCTGCTGATCCCGCTCTACACGGTTGGAGTATTTGTTTCATTTACGGTAAGTCAACTGGGCATGATAAAGCATTGGACGCGGTTACTTGGGGCTGAATCTGAGGCTGCTACGAGATCAAAAATGATCCGAAGTCGACTAATTAACGCTGTTGGATTTTCGCTAACTGGACTAGTGCTGACGATTGTTCTAATAACTAAATTCACCATGGGCGCTTGGATCGCCTGTGTTTCAATGACCGTTTTGTTCATCATTATGAAGGCAATTCGCCGGCATTACGATCGGGTGGCAAATGAATTGAAACCAGAGGCCGATGAGAGCGTTGTCCTACCACCTCGGGTGCATGCCTTGGTCCTGGTATCCAAAATTCATAAACCCACTCTGCGTGCACTCTCGTATGCAAGAGCGACACGACCAACAGTTCTAGAGGCCGTAACTGTGGCTGTGGACCAAGAGGAAACCGATCAGTTAATTGCCGAGTGGTCCCGCCGAGAGATTCCTGTGACCCTTACCGTGCTGAATTCGCCTTACCGTGAAGTAACTCGCCCAATTCTGGATTACGTGAAGTCACTCAACCGAAAGAGTCCCGGTGATTTAGTTACTGTCTACATCCCTGAGTATGTTGTCGGACATTGGTGGGAACAGTTGCTACACAATCAAAGTGCGTTACGACTCAAAGGCAGGTTGCTATTTTCGCCCGGAGTGATGGTGGTTTCTGTACCATGGCAGCTTTTGTCTAGCGAACGAATCGATCCCGATGCACTTCATCTCGGCCCTGGTTCGGCCCGCAAGGGCGAACCCGCGGAAAAGTACGCAGACAGCTGGTCGGACGACAGCGCAAGCAATTTGTAGTCTGACATGACCGAGTCTGTCGCACTTGTAGGCGATCAAGTTGAGTTGGAAATTTTGCGTGTGGCCAATGGCGGATTTTGCATTGCGCGCCACGAGGGAAAAGTGGTTTTTGTCAGGCATACTTTGCCTGGCGAATTAGTAGTTGCGCAAATCACTGATATCACTTCAAAGTTTTTGCGCGCAGATGCCATCGAAATTTTGCGTCCCAGTGCGGATCGAGTCCAAGCCCCATGCAAGTACGCAAGCAATTGCGGCGGTTGCGACTGGCAGCATGTGAGTCTGGAAAGACAGCGCGAACTCAAAAGTGAAGTAGTCCGCGAGCAACTTGGACATCTTGGGAAAGTGGTGCAGGTAAACGGTAAACCGTTGGAAGAATTTCAGGTCGAACCGATGCCAGGGGACAGTACCGGTCTTCACTGGCGGACTCGTAATCGATACGCTGCCTTGGGGAACTTTGGCGTCGGAATGCGCATGTCCAGATCACACAATGTGCTTGAAATTGATGACTGCCTAATTGCTTTACCTGGATCGGTCGCACTGGCACAACGCGCCCTCCATTTGGGCCAACCGGAGATTCAAACAGTGCAAAGTTCAACCGGTCAAAATCTTGTTGTCGATGCAAGAGGTGGCCCCTGGTTGGATGAAAAAGTAGGTGAACGGAGCTGGCGCTTGCACGCAAGTTCCTTTTGGCAAGTTCACGCTCGAGCTCCAGAAACTTTTGTTAAGGCTGTTCGTGAACTAGCTGACCTTAAGCCCGGCCAAGCAATTTTAGATCTCTATTCAGGTTCGAGTCTCTTTGCTGCTTCTCTTGCACAAGATGTTGGTGAAACCGGTTTAGTGGTAGCCGTCGAATCAGCAATAGATGCAGTGCGAGACGCAAGACGCTCGTGCAGCGACTTGCCGCAACTTGAGTTGGTGACCTCCGATGTCAAGAAATGGCTTACTGTCAATTGTGACAAGACCTTCGATGTTGTTGTGTTGGATCCACCGCGGGCCGGTGCTGGCGCAGAGGTGATTTCTAAAATCGCTCGACTCGCCAAATCTGCAATAATTTATGTATCTTGCGACCCTAGTTCGCTGGGTCGCGATACGCAGTTGTTAGCGGAGTCTGGTTGGAGCCTTCGCAAATTACGAGGTTTTGATGCTTTTCCCATGACTGCCCATGTGGAGTGTATTGCCGCGTTTTTGCCTGCTAAGTAACGCTTAAAGGTCAGTTGGTGGTAAAGTATCTTGATATCAAGATACTTTTAGGAGTCCAATGACCAGCCGTAATTCCTTTAATGCTAAAAGAGATTTACAAGTAGGCGCACAGACCTACGAAATCTTTTCACTGGCGCAGATTTCGGCGGCTCAAAGCTTGCCATACACACACAAGGTCTTGCTGGAGAACCTACTTCGTACCGAAGATGGAGCTAACGTCACAGCTGCACAGATTGAGTCACTCATAAATTGGGATGCTAGCGCGCAACCCACTGAAGAAATTCAATTCACACCCGCTCGTGTGATTATGCAGGACTTCACTGGTGTTCCGTGCATTGTTGATTTGGCAACAATGCGAGAAGCTTTTACGGAACTTGGCGGTGATCCTGAGCGAATAAACCCATTGGCGCCAGCCGAACTAGTTATCGACCATTCAGTTATTGCGGATTTCTTTGGTACCGAGTTGGCGGCAAAGCAGAACGTTGAACTCGAGTATCAGCGAAACGGCGAGAGATATCAATTTCTGCGCTGGGGACAAACGGCTTTCACCGACTTCAAAGTAGTGCCGCCTGGTACGGGAATTGTTCATCAAGTAAACATTGAAGCGCTGGCCCGAGTAGTTATGACCCGCGGTAATCAGGCTTATCCAGATACATGTGTTGGTACAGATTCACATACGACTATGGTCAATGGCTTAGGCGTATTAGGTTGGGGCGTCGGCGGAATTGAGGCGGAAGCGGCCATGCTTGGACAGCCAGTTTCAATGTTGATTCCTCGAGTAGTCGGCTTTAAGCTTTTTGGCCAGTTGCCAGCGGGCACGACCGCTACTGATTTAGTTTTAACCATCACCCAGATGCTTCGAGCTCATGGGGTAGTGGGCAAGTTTGTTGAATTTTACGGAGATGGCGTAGCATCAGTTTCGCTCGCAAATCGCGCAACTATTGGGAACATGAGCCCTGAGTATGGTTCAACTGCAGCTGTTTTCCCGATCGATGATGAGACCTTGAATTACTTGCGGTTAACGGGACGTGCTGAACGCCAGATTGAATTAGTCAGGGCCTATGCACAAGAGCAAGGTATGTGGCACGACCCACTAAGCGAACCAAAGTATTCTGAATATTTGGAGTTGGACTTAGGAACTATCGTTCCCTCTATTTCAGGCCCAAAGCGACCACAGGATCGAGTTGAACTAAGTAAAGCCGCGGATGAATTTGCCAAAGCGTTACCGGCTTACACTTCGTCGGTAGAGAGCCAGACTGAGGTCACTTCTGGCGAGAAAACTTTTGCATTGTCCCACGGCGATGTGGTAATTGCCTCAATAACTTCATGCACGAACACTTCTAATCCATCAGTGATGTTGGCTGCCGGCTTACTCGCCAAAAATGCAGTGGAAAAAGGACTCAGGACAAAACCGTGGGTGAAAACCACTCTGGCTCCTGGCTCACAAGTGGTTACTGACTATTACGAAAAGGCGGGGCTGACTGAATACCTCAACACTCTCGGATTCAATCTTGTTGGCTATGGCTGCACTACTTGCATCGGCAACTCTGGCCCGCTTTCGCCAGCTATCAGCAAGGCGATTGCGGAACACGATTTGACCGCTGTTTCAGTTTTATCCGGGAATCGTAATTTCGAAGGCCGGATAAATCCCGACGTAAAGATGAACTACCTAGCATCACCACCGCTTGTAGTGGCTTATGCGCTCGCGGGGAGTATGAAGTTGGACCTATTAACCGAACCACTGGGAAACGACCTCGATGGAAATCCCGTTTTCCTAGCTGATATTTGGCCAACGCCGGCGCAGGTTGCGCAAGTGGTTTCCTCGGCTATTGATGCAAAGATGTTTACCGATCGCTACGCGGACTTATTTGCTGGCGATGAAAAGTGGCGTAGTTTGCCAACTCCAACTGGTGCAACTTTTGTCTGGGATGAACAGAGTACTTATGTCCGCAAGCCACCGTACTTCGAAAACATGACTTTGACCCCAGCGCCAGTAACTGATATCGCGGGTGCGCGAGTCTTAGCCAAGCTGGGTGATTCAGTCACTACCGATCACATTTCACCGGCAGGTTCGATTAAGGCTGATTCACCGGCTGGCCGTTATCTGAGTGAAAAGGGGATTGAGAAACAGGATTTCAATTCTTATGGATCACGCAGGGGCAATCACGAAATTATGATTCGAGGGACCTTTGCCAACATCCGCCTGCGCAACCAGTTGCTAACTGACGTTGAGGGTGGCTTCACTTTGGACTTCACCGAGTCGCCGGCGACTCAAACAACCATTTTCGACGCATCCGCAAACTACCAAGCTCAGAACATTCCACTTGTTATTTTGGCTGGCAAAGAATACGGCTCAGGTTCGTCTCGTGACTGGGCAGCAAAGGGAACAGCACTCCTGGGCGTTAAGGCAGTCCTTGCTGAGTCATTTGAGCGAATTCATCGATCGAATTTGATTGGAATGGGTGTTCTCCCGCTGCAGTATTTGAACGGCCAAACTGCGCAAACTTTGGGACTAACCGGCCAAGAGACTTTTACCATTTCTGGAATCACCGAACTTAATGCAGGAATTACCCCAAAGACAGTTCTGATTACCGCAACAGGTAGTGACGGCGCAGTGAACCAGTTTGACGCCTTGGTGCGAATCGATACACCTGGTGAGGCAGATTACTACCGACACGGGGGAATCTTGCAGTACGTGTTGCGCAGCATGCTGGGCTAGCGCAACACAGGCGTAATTGAATTTACCCACGTAAACTGAAGGTAACTTTTCAGAAATGGATCCTGCGATGGCACTACTGGAGCAAATCAATTCGCCAGCTGATTTACGTTCGCTAACTCCCGAGCAACTTGCAATCCTTGCTGAGGAAGTCAGAAAATTTCTTGTAGAAAAGGTTTCGGCCACCGGGGGACACCTGGGTCCAAATCTCGGCGTTGTGGAATTGACTCTAGCAATACATCGAGTATTTGAGTCACCTCGCGATCCGATCCTGTGGGATACCGGTCACCAAGCATATGTGCACAAGATTGTCACGGGACGGGCTGCGGCCTTCGACACTCTACGCCAAGAACAGGGTCTTTCTGGTTACCCAAGCAGACAAGAGAGTGTCCACGATGTAATTGAAAATAGCCATGCTTCGACAGCGCTTTCATATGCCGACGGAATAGCAAAGGCTTTTGAATTAGCGGGGGAATCCGATCGACATGTTGTGGCAGTTGTAGGTGACGGAGCATTGACTGGCGGCATGACCTGGGAAGCCATCAATAACATCGCCGAAGGTAAGTCGCGATCCCTTATCATCGTGGTCAATGACAATGCCCGGTCTTATTCGCCGACGATTGGTGGACTAGCAAGTCACCTTGCGACGCTAAGAACCACTCAAGGCTACGAACGCTTTTTGGATTGGGGTAAGTCAGTATTAGGGCGCACGCCAATTGTTGGAGCGCCTATGTACGAGGCACTCCATGGCATGAAGAAGGGAATTAAGGATTTCGTCGCACCCCAAGGCATGTTCGAAGACTTGGGACTGAAATACGTTGGGCCTGTAGATGGGCATAACCAAGAAGATCTTGAGTTTGCCCTGACTCGCGCTCGAGATTTTGGCGGCCCAGTTATTGTGCATGCGATTACCACAAAAGGGCGCGGGTTTGAGCCGGCCGAAACCGACGAAGCGGATCGTTTCCACGCTGTTGGTGTGGTTGACCCACAAACAGGCTTGCCACTTAAGCAGGCCCCAGAGTCATGGACTTCGGTATTTAGTTCTGAACTTGTTAAAGCAGGTCACGAACGCAGAGATATTGTGGCCATTACCGCGGCAATGCTGGGTCCGACCGGATTAGCTGAATTTTGTCAACGTTTTCCAGAACGCACTTTTGATGTTGGCATTGCTGAACAACATGCGGTAACCAGCGCAGTCGGCATGGCTCATGCTGGGTTGCATCCAGTCGTCGCCGTATATTCAACATTCCTTAATCGAGCTATCGATCAAGTGTTAATGGACTGCGCGCTCCATCAGGCTGGCGTGACATTTGTCCTGGACCGCGCCGGTATTACTGGTGACGATGGGCCAAGTCACAATGGCATGTGGGATATGGCATTACTTCGGGTTGTGCCAGATCTATTAATGTTTGCCCCAAGGGATGGAACTCGACTGCAACAAGTTTTTAGAAGAGCCATAACAGTTGAAAATCAGCCGACGGTTATTCGCTTCCCGAAAGGTGCGGTCGGGCAGGAGATTCCAGCTGTTAACTCTGGCCCTTACGGCGATTTAATTTTTGGTGATCCAGAAGCGCAAATTGTTATCGTAAGCATTGGAGCACTGGCTAATAGCGCAATCAGTGCTGCGAATTCGCTTGCGCAACTCGGCACCGCTGTACAGGTTATCGATCCAGTTCAGGTCCTACCTATAAATCCAGAACTAATCGATGCCTTGGCTCGTGCGAAATTGGTTGTCACGCTCGAAGATGGACTAATCGACGGCGGTATTGGCGAATCAATCTGCGCACAACTAGCGGCGTTGTCTGTGGACACTCAATGTCTGGCGCTGGGTATCCCTAAACAATTCCTTGAACATAAATCCCGAAGCTCGTGGTTAACTCATATGGGATTAGATGGTGCCGGCATAGCCGCAGCTATCACTGCTCGGCTACGCGCTGCGGTTCAGTAGAGATTAAGGGTTCGAATAAGGCTTGTTTCAGGGCAGGCTCAATTAACTCGCGCTGCCAGGGTCGTACCCCAAATTTCGTTAACTCTTGCGCAAGTTGCTCTTCGGATTGGGGTGGAGTCCAGATTATCCGGCGAACAGTGTCAGGTGTTATTAAATTTTCAACAGGAATTGAGAGTTGTTCACTAAGCGAGGCAATTACATGCCGTACTTGTTCCAATTGAGCCCAAGCCTTCGGATTTCGATCTTGCCAGGTTCGCGGTGGCGGTGGTGCAGTTGATTTGACCCTAGTTTCAGGCAGTTCAGTTTCCGCTAGGGCGAGTGCTTGCTCAACAGCAGAGATCCATTTTTGGCGGTTACGCCTAGTTAATCGCCCAGCGAGGCTCTCCAAGTTTGGAACATCCACATCGCTTTGGGCTGCTTCTTGGGCGATGGAGACCAGGATTGAATCAGGCAAAATTCTGCCTGAAGCGATGTCCTCACTCTTTGCGATTCGGTCTCGAGTATGCCAAAGAGATCGAACGATCGCTAGCGCTCGAGCAGATCGCGCAGCATGTAATCCTGAAGTACGACGCCAAGCTTCGGGACGCACTATCGGATTCGTGTTATCCCGAACAAAGTTGAATTCTTGAATCGCAGCCTCATATTTTTTTTCCGTCACTAGTTGAACCTCAAGCTTCGCCCACAGCTCCAACAAAAACTCCACATCCAAGGCGGCATAATTCAGCCATTGTTCAGGCAATGGCCGAGTTGACCAGTCGGCGGCACTGTGCTCTTTGGCCAAGGCAAAGCCAAGTTCGGCCAACACCAAAGGACCAAGCCCGACCCGTTCAAGGCCCAAAAGGCGTCCTGCTAGCTCGGTGTCGTATAGCGCAGCTGTCGGTGTTAAACCCAATTCTCGAAGACAAACCAAATCTTGAGATGCGGCATGTAAAATCCAATCAACTCCAGTTAGTGCCTCCTGAATAGGCACTAAGTCGGCAAATTGAATCGGGTCAATTAAAAAACTGCCGCTTCCGGCTCTACGCAGCTGGACCAGATACGCACGACCCGAGTATTTGAAGCCACTGGCTCTCTCTGCATCCAGTGCTACAGGTCCAGTTCCACCTGCTAATTTTTTTGCAGCATCGGCGAGCTGTGCGACTTGGGTGATTAGCAAGGGCAACCCATCGCGTGGCTCGGAAATTGGTATGCCGATTACTACTTCTTCTAGATCTGGGTCAGTCATAAGTTACTGGCCACGCTTTAGTTGAGTGACCCCTTCAGGCAGTGGTTCAAGCCCAGCCGCCTGTTCGAGTAATGAGCACCAAGCTGTTAGCTGTGGAGCCAAGTGCGCGGATTGCGCGGTCCAGGATGCCCGCACTTCCAAATTAGTTTCTTGCACCCGATCTGAAAGTTCAGCAAACGATCGACTTACTGTGCGGGTTATGGTTCCAGAAAGGTTGGTGTATTCCGCGGAACTAATGGCTAGAGATTCAGTTAGCCAACTCCAGGCTACTTCATCAAACATTTGGTCAGTTACGACATCGGGTTCAATGGCAGCATTCATGAAAGTAACCACCCGCAGTTCGCCGCCCCATGCCAATTGACCATCAGGATCATAAAGCAGAACAAATTTGCCGCCAGCAAGCTCTTGTTCAGCAAAATTCAGTTCGGCAGTAAGGGCTAGGGCAAACGGTGCAAGTCGATTTGGAGCTGCAACTTCTTGAAGGGTAATTTCGGCCCGTTTGGTAGCGCCGTGCAGTGATTTGACGGCTGAGGTCCAGAAATCTTCAGCCTCGGTCATTTTTCCCACCATCATCACTGAGACTAACTCTAGATTGATTTGAAGACGAAATGTTCTAAGCACGCCGTTAGGCTAAATGCGTGCCGTTATTTCTTGCGCTGCTATCCAGCGTCGTTTGGGGTAGTTCCGATTTCCTTGCTGGAAGAATGTCACGAAAATTTGCACCTGTTGCGGTACTTGGTGGCTCTCAAATCTTTGGCTTAATCCTGGCAGTAGGTTTTGCAGTTACTCAAGGGCACTGGGACAGTTCTGATCAAACTGCAATACGCTGGGGTCTCTGTGCCGGCTTACTAGGCCTTTTTGGACTCATCGCTTTTTATTCAGCGCTGGCAACGGGGTTGATGGGAATCGTTTCCCCGATCTCGTCAGTCGGTGTAATCATCCCGTTAGCCATAGGACTTGTCACAGGAGATAAGCCCACTGGTGTTCAGTATCTCGGAATCGTCATCGCGGTTTCCGGTGTAATTTTGGCGAGCGGTCCGGAACTCAACTCGAAGGCGAGCAGCCGTCCGGTAATTTTGGCCTTGATTGCGGCCGTAACTTTTGGGTCCTGTGTCTTTTGCATGGCACAAGGTGGTAAGGCGGGAAATCCGGCTATGACAATAGCGACGATGAGGATTTTGCAAGTCTCATTATTGGTTATCTTTGCGCTGGTTATGCGCAGCATTGGTGGACTTGGTGTAAGAAACATTCCAATGCTTCTAGTTATCGGGGTAACGGACGCTAGCGCTAACATCCTGTTTGCTTTTGCAGCAGCAGATGGCCTGCTGTCCATTGTTTCGGTACTTGGTTCACTCTTTCCGGTAATGACGGTAGTGCTTGCCTGGACAGTTCTGAAAGAGCGACTCATGCCAGTTCAATACATAGGCGTCATCTGTACAATCGCTGGGGTAGGGGCAATCACTGCTGGCTAGTTGGTTCTAAGCTAAGCGAAATCGAATTTATGCAATACCTCAAATCGGTAGGAGTTGCGTATCCCTCACCGGCAAAAACGTGACCCAAATGAGAATTGCAATTTGCGCAACGAACTTCCCTACGAATCATCCCATGTGAAAAGTCGTCAATTTCGATTACCGCATCCGAAGTGCCCGGCTTAAAAAAAGAGGGCCAGCCACAACCGGAATGAAATTTCTCGGACGATCGGAAAAGCTCGGAATTGCAAGCGCGGCAACGATAAACACCGACTGTCTCGGTGTCGGTGTATTCTCCCGTGAATGCTGGTTCTGTGCCTGCTTGGCGCAATACGTGAAACTCCAAAGCAGTGAGCCTATCTCGCCATTGGTCTTCTGTGATTTCATCCATGGGAACAGGGTAAGACCAAATCTGGATTCACGCAGGAAGGAATCGATTAAACAAGTAGTTGTTCACCTGATTCGTTGCGGCTAGTCGCATGTTCATCGGCATGTCACCAAGCGGCGGTTGCTGCGCCTGCTTGCCAGTAATGGCTGGACTGATTGTGAGGTCAAGTTCATCAACCACACGTGCTCTGAACATTGTGGCCAACAGGTTTGGCCCTCCTTCACAAAGTATGTTTGAAAAGCCAAGACGATTCAGCGTCAGACGAATTGCAGTGCCGTCTAGTTCTGACTTGGAGATGATCGATATGTGGGCCAAATCAGATAGCCGAGCAAGATTGTCTTGCCAGTGCGGATCAGGACTCTGCTTGGTTAGTAGAAACGGCTTATGTGCTGAATCTGCAAAAATGGGTGCGCTTTCTGGAAGGTTTAAAGATTGACTAACCAAACAAAATGGTGGATTTCGCACTGCTAACCCAGTCAGTTCTGGCTTAATTTGTGTGTATCGATACCTTTCGCCGATAGCAGTTCTAGCGCCTACTAGAACAACATCGCTCATGGCCCGTAATGTGAGCAAGACTCGCAGATCAGTTTCATCTGCTAGGTCTTTAGATGAGTTTGATGGTCCTACAAAGTTTCCGTCAAGAGAAAGTATCATGTTAACGCGAAGGTAATCTGAGCTTTGGTTTCGATAAAACTCGACGATGGAATCAACAGACTCAAAGTTCGGATTTGCGCTCACACTTAAATTCTCCCATGCCCTTAGGCTATGGGTATGCAAAGTCTGTGTGATCGAGTTCCGCAGGTGCAGGCCACCGAGATAATCAAGGACTTTGTTGTACCAAAGAGGTTTGCCACTACCACTTTTGAAAATTACGAGGCAGACCCGGATATTCCCTCTCAAGCCCGTGCTAAATCTCGATTGCTGCAGTTTGTCACAACCGCGGAACACAAGCGAAGTTGGTTCGCCAAGGCTCAGGTGCCAAAACCCGGCATCTACTTAGATGGCGGATTCGGTGTTGGTAAGACTCACCTCCTGACGGCTCTTTGGCAGGAGTTCGGATCTCGAGCTAGTTATGGAAGTTTCGTTGAATACACCAATTTAGTTGGCGCGTTGGGATTCACGCAGAGCGTCGAAACGCTTGCCCAATTCGAATTGATTTGTATTGATGAGTTTGAACTTGATGACCCAGGCGACACAGTTCTCATGAGCACACTGCTAGGTCAGTTGGTTGCAAGGGGAGTTCGAGTAGCGGCGACGAGCAACACTTTGCCAGACCGGTTAGGCGAAGGTCGATTTGCGGCAGATGACTTCATTCGTGAAATTCAGGGGTTGTCTGCACACTTTGAGGTTGTGCGAATTGATGGTCCTGATTACCGACATCGAAATGCCTTGACGGGAGCAGCGCCTTTAGACAAATCTTCCTTGATTAAGGTCGCAAATGCTACTGAAAACTGTTCTTTCGATTCATTTTCTGACATAAACGCTCACTTGCAAAAAGTTCATCCCAGTGCCTTTGGAATGCTTGTACAAGATCTAGCTGGAATCTGCATAGAAGGTGTATCACAATTAACAAATCAAGCGGCTGCACTGCGTTGGGTAGTTCTAATTGATCGACTTTATGACAGAGAAATCCCGATTGCCTATAGCGGAGTCGAATTTAGTGGACTCTTCAGTCCAGAAATGCTTTCGGGGGGCTATCGCAAAAAATATTTGAGAGCTTTATCGCGCTCAAGCGCGCTGAGTCGGGAATTTGGTTTGAGTTGACTCTGGTGGTCGATACAGGACTCGAACCTGTGACCTCTTCCATGTCAAGGAAGCGCGCTAACCAACTGCGCCAATCGACCATCGAGGTGGAGACGGGATTTGAACCCGTGTACACGGCTTTGCAGGCCGTTGCCTCGCCTCTCGGCCACTCCACCAATGCTCCACAAATAAAGCGAGCGGACGACGGGATTCGAACCCGCGACCCTCACCTTGGCAAGGTGATGCTCTACCAGCTGAGCCACGTCCGCATGCGAAGAACTAATCTTCAACCTGCGTAAGACTATCTGAAAATCGACAAACCTTCAAAGTCGGGGGTGTGGTGCCACTCTTGCTATTGGGATAGATTTTTCAAGAACTTCAACGACAAACTGTCCACTCTGCAATTAGTCCTTAGGCTATGAGTGTGAATTCCGAACAAGCAGTAGTCGGCTTTGGTGAACACATCGCAACGGAATTGATCCGGGTCTGCCAAGATCCCGCAGAGCTAACATCCGGTTGGTGGGCAGTAATGCAAACCTTTGAAGGCGAGTTCTATGGCTTCGAATTCGCCCGACCAACATCGAGTTTGGCAGATTTGCTACCTACCCCTTATGTTACGGCGGCAAGCGCTCGTCGCGAACTTTGGACTTCGAACATTTCCCAGCGGGCCTATGAAAATGGTGTCGAGGAAGTGAGACGAGCAATAGAGCGCGGCTGGGTTTATCAAACAAATTACTGTCGAATCCTGAAACAGGCCATTGAGCCAAATTTCGATTTCGTCGAACTCTACAGGAAGCTGCTCAGCGGCAACCCAGCACCACACGCGACACTCTTCCATCTGCCAAGAAACGTCACCAGTTTATCTCGGGACATTAAAATTGCTAGCGCTTCGCCAGAGCTTTTCTTATCTCGCCAGGGTCGACTATTGAAATCTAGTCCAATAAAGGGAACGGCTACCAGTGCTAAAGATATGCTGGACAAAGACTCGGCAGAGAACGTAATGATTGTTGATTTAATCCGCAATGATTTGTCCCATGTGTGTAAGCCCGGGACAGTTTTAGTGCCGGACATGCTGCGGCTAGAGGAACATCCCGGTCTAGTGCACCTAGTTTCAGACGTGACCGGTGAATTGCACGACGGCTTTGACTGGCAACAGATTTTGCAAGCGATGTGTCCAGCTGGCTCAGTTAGTGGAGCGCCAAAGAGTAGTTCGTTACAACTAATTTCACAGGTCGAGCCAGAGAAACGAGAGGTGTATTGCGGCGTTTTGGGTTGGATAGATGTTGACGAAAATACCGCTGAATTGGCCGTGGCTATTCGCACCTTCTGGCAATCACTATCAGCAGCCGAACCAACAATTTGTTTTGGCACCGGCGCTGGCATTACTTATGATAGCGACCCGGCTGGCGAATGGTTTGAAACTGAACTGAAGGCAAACCACCTTCTTGGTATCGCAAGTTCCTAAGGTAATAGGGTAGTTACATGCAGGCTTCGCATTTTTGGGTAAATGGTCATCTAGTTCCTGTTGCCGACGCGCACATCAGCGTATTGGACCATGGGTTCATGGTTGCCGACGGCGTCTTCGAAACTCTGAAGATTTCTGATGGTCGGGCATTCGCTGTTGATCGTCACAATTTGAGACTGCGTCGCAGCGCCTCAGGTCTTGGTATTAAGTGTCCATCCGATGAGGTCATTAATTCTGCAATCGCCGAAATCCTGGCGGCCAACCCGGCCTTCGAGCTAGGCAGATTACGGGTAACTGTCACTAGTGGCATAGGTCCGCTGGGGTCAGATCGAATTGGCGGCGAGCCCACCTTGGTGTTAAGTGTTGCTCCCCAGCCAGCTTGGCCATCGAGTACCGGCGCAGTGTTAGTTCCTTGGATGCGCAACGAACTCTCGGCCATCGTTGGCCTAAAGACTATTTCGTATGCAGAGAATGTCTACGCCTTAGAAGCAGCCCATAAACATGGCTTCTCCGAGGCGCTGTTCCTCGACTCAAAAGGCAATCTCTCGGAGGGCACTGGGAGTAATGTCTTCCTGGTTAGTGGAGACACAGTGCTCACTCCGAGTGTCAATACTGGATTACTTCTTGGCATCACCAGGCAGTTAGTTATTGAGTGGGGACTAGCCGCGGGGATAAAAATTATCGAACGAGATGATTTGCGGGCTGAAGATTTATGGAACTGCGACGGCGCATTTTTGACCTCATCAACTCGTGATGTTCAGCCAATCAGTGCTTTGGCCGAACTCTCGCGCGCGGATAGTCTGAGCAACGCAAGGGAAGTCCCGATACCTGAAGTTGTCACTGAGTTAGCCAAGTTATTTAAAGAGCAAAGTAATTTCAACTACAACCCCTAGAAGATTCGGTAGCTAAGTTTCTTAAGATAAAGTGAAATACCAAGATTTAAGTACCGTCCGGAGTAATCACTAGAGCAGTTAAGGAATAACGTGGTAGCCGTATTAGTAGGGCAAGACAAGCAGTCGCTGGACATTGAAGCGGGTGCTACGGCTTTTGACGTTGTAGGCGACAAAGCCCGAAAAGTAGTGGTTGCGCGTGTTAATGGAAACCTGGTCGATCTAAGTTATGTCCTGGTTGAAGGCGATGTAGTAGAGCCGGTTCTAGTTTCTGATCCAGACGGTCTATCAGTTCTGCGCCACAGTGTTGCACATATAGTTGCCCAGGCGACTCAGGAAATATTCCCGCAGGCCAAACTGGGAATAGGACCACCGATTAAAGATGGCTTTTTTTACGACTTTGGTATTGAGACGCCTTTTTCGCCTGAGGATCTTTCAGCGATTGAGAAGAGATCAATCGAAATCATAAATTCAGGACAGAAGTTCAGTCGCAGGGTAACTGAGCGAACCGCTGCTATTTCTGAGCTTGCAAGTGAGCCTTTTAAAGTTGCGCTACTCGAGGCAAGTGTGGCCGATGTTCTAGCCGAAGATGTGATGGAAGTAGGTGCAGGCGAACTCACAATCTATGACAACATCGACTTGCGTAGCGGTGACAAGAAATGGTGTGACTTATGTCGAGGTCCGCATGTACCCGACACTCGTTACATCGATGCCAAGGCCGTGAAAATTATGCGTTCGTCAGCGGCCTACTGGTTAGGAAATCAAAAGAATGCATCTATGCAGAGAATTTACGGAACTGCTTGGCCGACCAAAGAAGAGCTCAAGAACTATCTAACTATGCTCGACGAGGCCGCAAAGCGCGATCATCGCCGACTCGGCGTAGATCTAGATCTCTTCAGCTTTCCTGACGAACTGGGTTCGGGTCTTGCCGTATTTCATCCAAAGGGCGGAATCATTCGCCGAAGTATGGAGGACTACTCACGTCTGCGTCACGAAGCCGCAGGATACGAGTTTGTTTACACTCCGCACATAACTAAAGGTGCCCTATTTGAACAGTCTGGTCACCTAGATTGGTACAAGGATGGCATGTTTCCTGCTATGCATCTAGACGAGGAGTACCACGAAGACGGCTCTGTAAAGCGCAAAGGTCAGGACTACTACCTCAAGCCGATGAACTGCCCGTTCCATAATTTGATTTTCAAGTCTCGCGGTCGTTCATATCGGGAACTTCCACTGCGGCTTTTTGAATTTGGCTCTGTTTACCGATACGAGAAGTCCGGAGTAGTACACGGATTGACCCGAGTGCGCGGAATGACACAGGACGATGCACACATCTACTGCACGAAAGAGCAGATGCCCGGCGAGTTGCAGAATCTCTTGAGCTTTGTTCTGGACCTGTTGCGCGACTACGGACTTGATGACTTCTATCTGGAGCTGTCTACACGTAACCCAGAGAAATCAATCGGTTCGGATGAAGAATGGGAAGCCGCTACGGCTGCGCTAGCTGAAGCTGCCGAAAAATCTGGCCTTGACCTTGTCCCAGATCCAGGTGGCGCCGCGTTTTACGGACCTAAGATTTCGGTTCAGGCTCGCGATGCGATAGGTCGTACTTGGCAGATGTCAACAATTCAGGTTGATTTTCAATTGCCAGCTCGCTTTGATTTGGAGTATCAAGCAGCTGATGGTGGGCGCGCGCGACCAATTATGATTCATCGGGCACTATTCGGCTCAATCGAACGGTTCTTCGGAGTTTTGCTGGAACATTATGCCGGAGCATTCCCTGCTTGGCTGGCTCCAGTTCAAGTAATTGGAATCCCGATAGCCTCTGCGCACAACGACTATCTGCATGAGGTAGCACAGAAGTTACGCGACAGTGGCGTTCGAATTGAGGTGGACGACTCAGATGAGCGGATGCAGAAAAAGATTCGAAACGCACAACAGCAGAAAGTGCCATTCATGCTCATAGCGGGCGATGACGACATCGCCGCAGGTGCGGTTTCATTCCGGTACCGAGACGGCACGCAAGAAAACGGAATTCCAGTGGCTCAAGCGGTCGAAAAGATCCTGAAAGAGATTGGAAATCGGTCCGCCTGATGGAGATAGGTGCGAATGGGATAGAACAGTGGGACCGAATATGGACTCCGCACCGCAGGGAATATCTCAAGCAACTAGCCGGGCAGTTCGACGACGAGAGTTGTCCTTTTTGTCGGGCACTTACCAGTGATACTGAACTAGTCGTAATTCGTTCTCAAACCTCTTATGTCGTTCTAAATAAGTATCCGTACAACAGCGGACACCTATTAGTTTGCACTAATCGTCATGTTGCTACTTATGACTTATTGACTGAGGCAGAGTCTGCTGATGTAACGGGTCTAACGCAGCAGGCAATGCGGACATTGCAGTCGGTTTCTGGTTGCACCGGTTTTAACATCGGAATGAATCAGGGCAAGGTGGCCGGCGCCGGAGTTCAAGATCATTTTCACCAGCACGTGGTTCCTCGCTGGGCAAACGACAGCAATTTTATGCCGATTGTTGCTGGCACAAAAGTTATTTCGGAATTACTTGAGCAAACTCGTGACCTTTTAATCGAACGCTGGCAAGACTAAATTTACTGATCGCCCAGATTCGTGAATCGTATCGTTTGGCAAAATCGCACTTGAAAGGACACAGCTTGCATATGGCTGTACTGCCTTGACTGATACATGCTCTCCTGAATCCCGAGTTACCTCGATTTCGAAACCGGGAACACCCCAGGTCCGCGCCAAGCCTGGGACTATTCCATAACCAAAAAACGATGGCGAGCTAATGTGAGTTTGATGATCGTCAGGTTCAACCATCGGCTCCCAGCGATTAGGACAGCGGGATATCCAGTCCAGAATCAAATCGAGACCGGCCAATTCGTCCAGCGCAGTAATGGAAGGGTTTGCATTAGTTTCCCAAACTTTGTCAAACTCACCTATCGCCGGGATTATGCCACTTCGGAACATTGCCAGCTTTTCATCAGAGAGACCAAGAAATGCAAGTTGCTCCAGGAGTTTCTCGCGCTGATCTGCAGTAAGTTCCAGATGTTCGGAATCCGGGCTTTTGACATCTCTTTCACAATCGGAATAGTCGAGTATTTGGTTGGTCAATAAATCGAATAGGGCTACTATCTCTGTTTCACTCTCGTTTGACATTGGTAAATAACGAACCAAAATGTTGTTGTTAAAAACTCGTTGCGCTATGGCTACTAACTCATCAAAGTCCGTGTGAGTGGCAAAGAGATTTGTCGCCACTAAGAGAGTCGGTACCTCTAGATCTTGCAGAGTTTGCCAGGTCGAAATCGCTTGAGCACTTATTCCGACGGCTGCATCCAGAATCAGAATGACTGCGTCTGACACATCTAAGATGCGCTGGTCAAGGTCGTTCTCGGTTAGGAGACAAACTGATGTTCTGCTATCAAGATCAGCGATAACCCACGGCACTGCCAGACTCTGTCCGGAGGTAAATTTTCGGGCGATCAGCGGACTAATCTCGGTGCATCCAACGCTGTAAATGCTGACAAACCGTGATGTTGGTTCAAAGTAAGAAACACTTATCGGTAAAGTCGTCATTATGACTATATGGTAGTCGTCTAGTCATTCCAAGGATGAACCCATTGCTTGATAACGCATCAGCGCGCCAAGCGCTTAGCCGAATAGTAACTCCAGTAGCGAAATCATTGATTGCACTGAGAGTAACTGCAGATGCTGTTACCTGCTGCGCAGCGTTGGCCACAATTGGGGTAGCGACACTGCTGGTTCCGCAAGGAAAGTTCCTGATAGCCAGCATCTTGATTGGTGCGCTATCGCTAGGCGACCTGCTTGATGGCACTATTGCCAGATTGACGAATTCGGCAGGCAAGTGGGGAGCATTTCTGGACTCCACATTAGATCGAATCGTGGATGCGGCAGTTTTGATTTCGATTTGTACCTACTTCCTGACAAGTACAGGACAAAATAAATCAGCTTTCATTGCCGCATCAATCTCGCTTTTGATGGGGCAAATGACTTCATACATTCGCGCTCGGGCAGAGGCCCTGGGCAAGACATGCAAAGTTGGCTTGGCTGAGCGTGCAGAACGCACGCTTGTTGTTTGGTTTGGCCTGTTAATCAGCGGATTAGGCCTTTTCTGTCTGGACTATGCAATGTATCTCTTGGCAGCTATCACCTCGTATACGGTAATTCAGCGAGTAGTACATGTCCGAAAGCAAATTCAGTCATGAAACTTGGTGCCAAGATCACAGCGCTAGGTTTCTGGGCCGGCTGGGCATTTTTATGGCTCATTCCCGAACCAATTGTTGCTTGGGCCTTCAAGGTTTCCGCCGACCTTTGCTGGCGACTAAAATTTCGCGGGGTACGCCAATTAGAACTCAATTTATCTCGCGTGCTAAATCTTCCAGCATCTAGTACGCAGATTCGTGCACTTTCAAGAAACGGTATGCGCAGATATCTTCGTTACTACTATGAAATTTTCCTACTTACCCGCTGGTCACGAGATGAGATAAGGTCTCGCGTTCGAGTAGAAAATGATGATGCGGTTATTGAAGCTCTGAAATCTGGTGGTGTTATTCTCACCTTGCCACACTCAGGCAACTGGGACCTGGCTGGAGCATGGGCGGCGCTGAACTACAGCAAAGTCGCAACTGTGGCCGAACGTCTAAAACCTGAGTTGGTCTTTAGAAAATTTCTAGAGATGCGAACGGCATTAGGAATGAACATATTGCCACTTACCGGCGAAGCGGGCATCTACGAATTTTTACGATCAGAAGTAGTTGCTGGACATGTTGTTCCACTATTAGGCGATCGTGATGTTGCAAAGAATGGAATGGGGAATCAGTTTTTTGGCGCACGCGCAACCTTGCCTATCGGTGCGGCGGTGCTAGCGATTGACACTGGGCGACCACTCTTTACCTGTTCTACCTGGTATGACGGGCAGATGCTAGTGATAACTTTTGACGAACAAGTGTCGGTTTCCAACGCCCAGGTTACTGGCCGTGACCGCTTGAAACTGGCACAGCAAGTTTCAGCAGAGGTTGCCAGCAGATTTGAGCAACACATTTCTGCTCATCCCGAAGACTGGCACATGTTGCAGCCGGTCTGGGCAGATTTGGTGGTTGATTAATTATGCGAGTAGGAATCGTCTGCCCATATGCTTGGGATATTCCAGGTGGGGTTTCAGCTCATGTGCATGACTTAGCGAACGCATTAATCCGAAAAGGCCATTTCGTGAGCGTGATAGCACCCGCGGAGAATGACGAGAATTTACCCTTCTTTGTTGTCTCTACCGGCAAGCCCCGAGCAGTCAGGTACAACGGTTCTGTTGCTCGACTCAGTTTCGGCCCGATTGTGGCGCGACGGGTGAGCAAATGGATTGAACAAGGCCAGTTTGATGTGTTGCATGTACATGAACCGTTAGCGCCAAGCGTTTCAGTCTTAGCTTGCTGGGCCGCTAAGGGCCCCATAGTTGCCACATGGCATTCCAGCATGGACCGGTCGCGGGTGATACTTAGCCTGGCAAAGATTGCACAGACTGTGATGGAAAAGGTTTCAGCCCGAATTGCAGTAAGTCCGGCAGCGAAACAGACCATGTTGGAGCATCTCGGTGGAGATGCTGTGATCATTCCAAATGGCGTTGATGTTGCGGCATTTGCAGGAGCCAAGCCCCTTCCGGATTGGCAGGACGATAGTCCAGCTCTCGTATTCTTTGGGCGGGTGGATGAGCCTCGAAAAGGTCTAGAAGTGCTGATACGCGCCTTTCCCATCATCCGCCGTGAATATGCGAATCTGCGACTGTTAATTGCCGGACCAGGTGATTGTGATGACCTCTTTGATGAACTTGATCCTGTTGATCGGCAGGCCATAACAAAAATTGGTTTAGTTGATGATGAAACAAAACCCGATGTCTACGCCTCTGGCGATATTTATGTTGCCCCAAATACAGGTGGGGAATCATTTGGAATTGTGCTTCTTGAGGCTATGGCATCCGGCACTCCAGTTGTCGCCAGTAATCTATCGGCCTTCGCTCGGGTATTAAAAGATGGCGAATGTGGCAAGTTGTTTGAAAACGAGGACAGCGCAGATCTATCCAGGATAGTAATTGCATTGCTGGGCGATAAAGTCGAACAGGATAGATTACGGACAGCTGGCTACAAGAATGTAATTGATTTTGATTGGGATACTGTCGCCGAGGAAGTTTTAGAAGTTTACAAATCTGTCACAGTCCCTGGCCTGACGGTCGAGCCTGACATGGCAGGGCAGATGCTGGGCCGCCTGGGTAGATTTAGAATCACCCCCGAGAAGGAGTCTGATTTATGAGTTGGAACTCCTGGGAAAGTTACCTTATCCTGCTACTAATCATTTGGTATCTGTCACACCAGGCGGGTCGATTAGATCGACTGCACCATCGCATCGAAGCCACCGAAGCGGCACTGGATGGACATTTAGGCCGTCGTGCCGGCATAGTCGCCGAACTCTCTTCCTCAAACATGATTGATCCGGTAACAAGTGCAGTGCTTGCTCAGGCTGCGCATGATGCATTAGCCGTTGAACCGCATGAGATTACCCAGCGGCTCGATATCGAGAATGAGTTAACAGAGGTCTTGCTAGCAAGTTTGAGTGACGAAGATGAAGTTACCGAGTGGCTAACCGACAAGCCGACGGCACTGTTGATTTCTGAATTATCGAATGTCTGTGCTCGAATTCAAATGAGCAGAACTTTTCATTCGGAGGCTGTCTCCGATTGTCTGAAAATTCGAAATCAGTGGCTAGTTCGGATTTTCCGACTGGCCGGATATGCGCAACTTCCTACCGTTCTGGCTCTAGATACTCGGATGCCGTCCGCGCTGTCCGATTAGCGCTTAATTACCATTTCAGTAGAATTAGACCAATCCCAATTCCAAGAAGGAATCATGACAAACGACTCAGTGATAACTGGAACATCGAAAGTAAAGCGCGGTATGGCTGACATGCTCAAAGGCGGCGTCATCATGGACGTCGTGGATGCCGAGCAGGCTAAAATTGCTGAGGATTCTGGTGCGGTAGCTGTCATGGCACTAGAGCGAGTGCCCGCCGATATTCGGGCCCAAGGCGGCGTAGCCAGAATGAGCGATCCGGACATGATCCAGGGGATTATTGATGCGGTTTCTATTCCAGTGATGGCAAAATCTCGAATCGGTCACTTTGTTGAGGCCCAAGTTCTAGAGAGCTTAGGCGTGGACTACATCGATGAATCAGAGGTCTTGACGCCCGCCGATTACACACATCACATTGATAAATGGAACTTCACCGTTCCCTTTGTTTGTGGTGCTACAAATTTGGGTGAGGCACTGCGCCGAATAACTGAGGGGGCAGCCATGATTCGGTCTAAAGGTGAAGCAGGCACTGGCGATGTCTCTAACGCAACTACACACATGCGATCAATCCGCGGCGAAATTAAACGCCTGTCTTCAATGAGCCACGATGAACTATATGTGGCTGCTAAAGAATTGCAGGCCCCGTATGACTTAGTAGTTGAGGTGGCTAAGAAGGGTGCGCTACCCGTAGTGCTGTTTACTGCGGGAGGAATTGCAACTCCAGCCGATGCGGCCATGATGATGCAGTTGGGTGCTGATGGAGTGTTTGTTGGCTCAGGCATATTCAAGTCAGGCGATCCAGCAAAGCGCGCACAGGCGATTGTGCAGGCCACTATGCATTTTGACAACCCAAAGATTGTTGCCCAAGCGAGTCGTGGCCTTGGTGAAGCCATGGTTGGAATCAATGTTGCTGACATCCCAGTTCCACATCGGTTAGCCGAGCGCGGCTGGTAATGTCGCCGATCCCAAGAGTTGGGGTTCTTGCAATTCAGGGAGATGTGCGAGAACACATCGGTCACCTAACTGCAGCCGGCGCTATTTGTGTAACAGTGCGGTCACCGGCGGATTTAGAAAGTCTTGATGGTCTGGTCATTCCTGGCGGTGAGTCAACCACCATGAGTATTTTGGCCAAAAAAAATAACCTATTTCCAAAACTACGCGAGTTGTCCACGCAAATTCCGATGTATGGTTCGTGTGCTGGTCTAATCATGCTAGCTAATTCGATAACAGACGGTCGACCTGATCAAGAGACGATAGGCGGATTGGACATTACAGCAGCTCGAAACGCTTTTGGCCGGCAGGTAGATTCATTCGAAATTGATTTGCAAATCCCAGAAATAGGCGCTGCACCCTTTCGTGCAGTTTTTATCCGTGCGCCTCTAGTAGTCACAGCTGGGCCAGGGGTTGAGATTCTTGCGAAAATCCCCAAAGAAACTTTCGGTGACAGCCAGGATCGGATTGTTGCTGTTCGACAAGGTAATCTATTAGCGACTTCATTTCACCCAGAAATAGTCCCGGACTTAAGAGTCCACAAGTACTTCCTAGAAATGGTGAGATCATGAGTGGCCATTCCAAGTGGGCGACCACGAAGCATAAAAAAGCAGTTATCGATGCCCGCAGGGGCAAGCTGTTCGCAAAGTTGATCAAGAACATCGAGGTTGCTGCGCGAACTGGCGGCGGAGATGCCGCCGCTAATCCAACGCTTTATGATGCGATTCAAAAAGCGAAAAAAAGTTCCGTCCCCAATGACAACATAGATCGGGCAGTTAAGCGCGGATCTGGTCAGGAAGCTGGGGGCGCTGATTATCAGACGATTATTTACGAAGGTTATGGACCTAGTGGCGTTGCCTTGCTTGTTGAATGCCTCACCGATAACCGTAATCGGGCTGCTTCTGAGGTTCGGGTCGCTATGACTCGAAACGGGGGTAGCATGGCCGACCCGGGATCAGTTTCCTATCTGTTCAACCGAAAAGGGGTTGTGATTGTTGGTGACGGTTCGGGAACCGAAGATGACATTCTGACTGCAGTATTGGACGCTGGTGCCCAAGAAGTAAATGACCTAGGCGGTCCATTTGAGGTCATAAGTGAAGCAACTGATGTGGTAAAAGTGCGTACCGCTTTGCAAGAGGCCGGAATTGATTATGAATCCGCTGAAGCTACTTTTTTACCCAGTGTCAGCGTTCCACTGGATTTAGAGGGCGCAAAGAAGGTTTTCAAGCTTATTGAAGCACTTGAAGATAGTGACGAAGTGCAGAATGTATGGGCGAATTTCGACATTTCAGACGAAATAATGGCGCAACTCGACGAATGATCGCGTCAATGTCTGGTTTTTTGCCAAATCTCCTCTAGAATTTCGAACAAATGTTCGGATTGAGGTAACGATGCGAATTATGGGTGTAGACCCTGGCTTAACACGCTGTGGACTGGGTGTGGTTGAACTGGCTATTCGCGTCCCTAATTTTGTTGGGGTTGAGGTAGTTCGTACTTCAAATCTCGACCAATTGCCGGGGCGACTTCAACAGCTCGACTACGCGTTCACCGCGCTGCTAGACAAATATCAACCGGAAGTTATAGCAGTGGAGCGCGTTTTCAGTCAGCATAATGTCCGCTCTGCAATGGACACAGCATCAGCTAGTGCTGTCGTGATGCTGGCAGCGGCAAAACGAGGCATTCCCGTAGCTGTCTATACGCCAACTGAGGTAAAGGCAGCAGTTTCGGGTAATGGTCGTGCAGATAAGGCTCAAGTGACATCAATGGTCACCCGAATTTTAAAACTGGACGAGCCACCAAAACCCGCTGACGCAGCGGATGCGCTAGCACTTGCTATTTGCCACGCCTGGCGCGGAATCGGACAGATGCGTGTCGCAAAAGCTATCGCTGCTCAAAGGAGTGCCCTGTCATGATCGCAAGTGTATCTGGGACAGTTTTAGACCGAAGATTAGATTCAGTCATAGTCAACATTGGTGGCGTTGGGATGCAGGTTATGGCTGCTCCTGATGTCGTTTCTAGCGCTAGAGTTGGCGAGCCAATTTCGCTACATACCTCATTGGTGGTGCGAGAAGAGTCATTAACTCTGTTCGGTTTTAGTTCAAATGAAAGTAGAGAGCTGTTTGAACTCATACAAGGCGTGTCGGGTTTTGGCCCGCGGCTAGCCTTTACAATTTTGAGCTTCCTAACTGCCGAACAATTGCGCACGGCTATCTCCTCGGGCGATACCGCAACTTTAACTAAAACCCCGGGTGTAGGCGCAAAGGGAGCTTCTCGGTTAGTACTTGAATTGAGGGATCGAGTAACTAGTACGGGGCTGTCATCGAGTGAGATCGCACCTTGGGAAGCTCAAATCGAGCAAGCGCTAGGTGGCTTAGGTTGGCCGAGTCGAGATGTGCAGTCCGTTATCACGACTTTGCGCGGTGATAGTTCGTCCGCTGGACTTCCCATCGCCGAATTGCTCAAAAACGCTCTGCAAATTCTTGGACGAAGCAAGTGAACGAACAATTGAGTGCCGCACAGACTTCTGCCGATGATGCCACAAACGACTCGGCTCTTCGACCCAATTCGCTGTCGGAGTTTGTCGGCCAGCAGCGAGTGAAAGACCAACTAGGACTTGTGCTGCACGCGGCTAAAGGCAGAGGCGCAAGTGCAGATCATGTTTTGTTTGCTGGACCCCCTGGATTGGGAAAAACAACCTTGGCGATGATTATGGCCAGTGAAATGCAAGCTCCACTGCGTATTACGAGCGGTCCATCGATTCAACATGCAGGAGATTTGGCCAGCATTCTTTCTAGTTTGCAATCCGGAGAGGTTCTCTTTATTGATGAGATACATCGAGTGGCTCGTTCCGCGCAGGAGTTGCTGTATCTGGCGATGGAAGATTTTCGAGTGGATGTAATGGTCGGCAAAGGGCCGGGGGCCACATCAATCCCGATTGATTTACCCCCATTTACTTTAGCCGGTGCCACGACAAGGGCCGGACTCTTGCCGGCACCACTTCGCGACCGATTTGGTTTCACTGCGCAACTGGACTTTTATGACTCTGCAGATCTTGAGCAGATAATCGCCCGCTCCGCAGCCAAGTTAGACATCGCTATTTCACCAGCGGCCAGCGCCGAACTTGCCCGTCGTTCTAGGGGGACACCACGAATTGCAAATCGGCTACTGCGGCGAGCCCGGGATTTCAACCAGGTGCACTCAACAGGTGAAGTTGATTTAGCCACCTCTATTGCTGCGTTAAATCTGTACGAAGTCGACGACTCCGGTCTCGATCGGTTGGATAGATCTGTCTTACTGTGTCTTATCGATAAGTTCGGCGGAGGACCGGCTGGATTAAGCACTCTGGCCATCACCGTCGGGGAGGAAGCGGAGACCATCGAGACTGTGTGTGAACCGTTTCTCGTGCGCCAGGGGCTGTTAACTCGCACCACGCGGGGTCGGGTAGCGACACCTGCAGCTTATGCATTATTCGGCCGTTCTTTTCCACCAAATCAAGGCCTATTCGAATAGGCGCTATCCCTAGTCGCACTAGGCAGTAACTGACTTATCCACTAATCTAGGACAGTATGCCTACCGCATCTGCGATTAGGTGACTTCCGAGAAGAAAGCACACTTGTGGCAAAGCATTATCAACCAAGAAAGTCTCTGCTGGCATTAACGCTCATCACGGTCCTGCTTGGACTCGGTGCTTATGTTGCTGGTGATTCCCATGTTCCAAAATTAGGTCTAGATTTGCGCGGCGGTACGCAGGTAATCATGGCTCCAATCGGAGATGGTGGAAAGCCGGTAACCGCTGACCAGCTAGATCAAACTGTCCGAATTATTAGGCAGCGAGTTGACGGATTCGGTGTAGCTGAGTCACAAGTGACCACTCAAGGCTCTGGCGCTAATGCAAAAATCGTCGTAAGCATTCCCGGAGTAACCAGCAGTGAAGTAGTCGATCAGCTCAAAAACACCGCCAAACTTAATTTCCGACAAGTCTTGGCAGTTGCGCCAGGCACAAACCAAACAGCGCCTGAACCAAGTCTTTCGCCAGGCGCTTCCGCAAAGCCAACTAAGAAGCCCAAACCGACTCCTAGTGTTCCGGCAAGTTGGCTAAAACAGCCGATCCAATTTAGTGACCCTAACGATGCGCGTTCAGTAAAAATCTTCCAAGCATTGGATTGTGCAAGTTTTGCAGCAAACTCCTCAAACACCGCTGATAATGAATCTCAGTATCTCATCACTTGCTCTGATGATCAGGCCGGAAAGTACTTGTTAGCGCCAGCTGAACTCTCTGGAACGGACATCAAGAATGCAACTGCTGGTTTACCTGCCCAGGGTGCCGGCGGATACGAAATCTCGCTGAACATGACTACAGCGGGAGCGTCGAAATTTGCGGACATCACCAAGCGCTTATCCGGCGAGAAAGAGCCGATGAATCAATTCGGCATTGTCCTTGATGGCAAAGTAATTAGTGCACCGCGAGTCAATGAGGCAATCCTTGGCGGCAACGCCGTAATCACGGGAAACTTTACCGCCCAAACCTCAAAGCTTCTTGCCCAGCAACTTAAATACGGTGCATTGCCCGTCTCCCTAAACATTGACGAGAAGTCACAAATTTCACCAACACTGGGTAACGACCAATTGCACGCAGCTTTACTTGCAGGTGGATTTGGTTTGCTTTTGGTCATCATCTATCTATTCGTTTATTACCGAGTACTTGGCTTAGTAGCAATAGCAAGTTTGCTTGGAGCTGCGGCTTGGTTGTACTTGAGCTTTATTCTCTTGGGCGATCAGATCGGTTTCACTTTGACCTTGGCCGGAACGGCTGGCGCGATTGTCGCAATTGGTATTACAGCTGACTCTTTCGTGGTCTACTTTGAACGAATTCGGGATGAATTGCGCGAGGGGAAACGGTTGCGCTCTGCAGTTGATCAGGGTTGGTTGCGCGCCAGACGCACAATTTTGGCGGCTGACTTTGTTTCGTTGTTGGCTGCTGTGATTCTCTACTACTTGTCAGTTGGTAGCGTCCGTGGTTTTGCCTTCACCTTGGGTTTGACTACCGTAATTGATGTCTTCATTGCGATTCTCTTCACACGACCATTGGTAAGTGTTATCGCCAACAGTAATTGGATGAATAGGGGTTCAGCTATGACTGGTGTTTCGCCTAAGCGACTTGGGGCTCCAGAGCAGACAGAGGTGAGCGCATAATGTCAAAACTTGGCGATTTAGGTAATCGGCTCTACCGAGGGGAAGTCTCTTACGATTTCGTCGGCAGAAGGCGGGTTTGGTACATCGTTTCCGCAGTTTTCCTTACACTTTCCATCGGAACTTTATCCGTTGCTGGACTTAATTTAGGCATCGAGTTCAAAGGTGGTGCACAGTACACAGTTCAGGTGCCAAATGCTGCAACTTCAGATGTCACCACGGCGCGCAAGGCGGTAGAAGACGCCGGATCAGTAGCTGCTTCAGTGACAATTGTTGGTCAGGACAAATTGCGAGTCCAGACACCATCCTTAACATCGGAAGAATCAACAAAGGTAACAAATAGCTTGGCTGCAGCCTTTAAGACTGAGCAAAGTAAAGTTACCTCGCAGATGGTGGGGCCAACTTGGGGGGCTGAGGTCTCCAAGAATGCAGCCCGTGCTCTCGTAGTTTTTCTAATTTTGGTAGCACTGTTTTTGTCATTCTATTTTGAGTGGCCGATGGCGATTGCTG
>Ga0214917_10000352_pt1 | contig 59817 bp, 85 predicted proteins | sample LL_1208_BB_MetaG_FD_177983 | JGI IMG/M metagenome (GOLD analysis project Ga0214917, IMG submission 177983) | Freshwater microbial communities from Lake Lanier, Atlanta, Georgia, United States - LL_1208_BB | ecosystem: Environmental > Aquatic > Freshwater > Lake | place: USA: Georgia | collected... | reverse complement strand
CGCAAAACCTGGCTTTGTCAAGTTTACGGCGTGTCGGGACATTTCCCCAATATAGTTTGACATTCTCACCCATGTCTGCTAAGATTGGTTGTAAATAACTAATGAAAGGAAAAAAATGGCTCACGAATTAGAAACGCAAAATGGCGTTGCTTCTTTCGCTTCTTTCAGAGAACCTGCTTGGCATGGCTTAGGCACAGTTTTCACAGAAGAAAAAAATACGGCAGAAATGCTTGCTGCTGCTAATCTAAATAATTGGAATGTTAGATTGGTTGATGTTGAGATTCCAAATACACTAACCTCAGATAAATCTTATCAATATGTTGTTAGAACAAATCCTACAGATAACACTCAGACAGATGTTCTTGGTGTTGTAGGTGAGCGTTATGTTCCACTACAGAATGAAGAATTATTTTCATTCGGTGATACATTGTTAGATGGTGGTGGGCGTTGGGAAACTGCTGGCTCCATTCGTGGTGGGCGTGTAGTATTCGGCTCTCTCGCTCTTGAGCGTGAAACAGTATTAGACCCGACAGGTGTTGCTGATAAAGTAAAGACATATTTACTAATCAACACATCACATGACGGCTCTATTGCTATTCAAGCCTCAATCACACCTGTTCGTGTTGTGTGTGCTAACACTCTCAATCTTGCTCTAGGTGGAAAGCGTAAGAAGGACGGCGTAAAGCAATCTTTCAAGATTCGTCATACGCAATCTGCTGAAGGTAAAATTCAAATTGCTCGCACAGCGTTAGGTCTTGCTAATGCTTACATGGACGAATTCGATAGAATGGCTCATGCTATGATTCAGAAAGAAATCACTGCTACGCAATTCAACGATATTATTCTTGCTGCTTATCCTAAGCCTGAAAAGGATTCTAAGGGTGCTATCAAGAAATGGGAAAATAAAGTTGATACTATCAACGATATTTACACAGGCGAATTCAATGGCATGATTGCTGGCTCTGCTTGGGGTGCTTTCAATGCTCTAACCGAACGCCTTGATTGGCACAGAACTGCTCGTGGTGGTTCTAACGAATCTCTACTTGCTGCTGCTAGTGGTTTTGACGCTACTATCACGGCAGAAAAAAATCGTTTGCTCAAAGTAGTAAAAGATGTTCTAGCGATTGCGTAAGTAATTCGCAACTCCTGAGCACGAGTATAAACTGCTCAATTTTTTTTGGTGCGTTAGAATAGTTTGGTTAATTCGCTACCCTGTCACGGTAGAGATCACGAGTTCAAATCTCGTACGCATCGCAAATAAAAATTTGCCGCCACCTATGATAAATAAGATAGTGTGATATTTTTATTTTATTAAGAACGACTTGCTTTTTTCCCCGAATTTTGGTATTATTGACAAACCACAGAAAGGGTAATATGTTAGGTTATACAGAAGAACAAATAGATAAAATGCTTATGACTTTAAATTATACTATTCATCATCATATGACAGGTAGGTTTGCAGATGAAGATAGAGCAGTATTAAGAGATCTAGAGGATTTCTTACAAGGATTAATTGCAGAGGGTCGTGTTTGACATACCCTGCCATTTTTGCTAGAATTTAATCACCACAGAAAGGACCTATAATGCCAAATTGGTGTTACAACTATCTTGATATCTCAGGTGACGAAGCCCTGATTGCAGATATCAAACGACAACTCAACAAGCCTTTTGTCAAGACCCATGATTCATGGAATGCAACAACTGGCAAAATGGAATTAGCAGATACTACATACTCTAATCCAGTATTTGCATTTCATAATATATATAATCATATTCAGGACGGTGTATCCGACGAGGAATACATCAAACAACCTGAACACGGACAACCATTAGAGGAAGCCCTTATGTTCAAGGGTAACTGCTGGTATGACTGGAATGTTCGTAACTGGGGAACCAAATGGGATGTTGCAGTTCATGATAACGATAAGTATCCTGATACTGAGTTACATGAGGAGAGCACAACTGTTTTAGGCTATAAGTTTAATACTGCTTGGTCTCCACCTATTGAGGCTATAACTAAATTATCAGAACAATATCCTAGCCTAGAGATGAATCTATCTTATGAGGAAGAAACAGGTTGGGGTGGCTCTGTTAATTTTAACAACGGTATTGCTACAGAGGAAGAATCATATGAGAATAAGTGTAGAGATTGTGATTCTATAAATACCCTCGAATATTGTGAGGAAGGTTGTGGTGAGATTTGTGATTCATGTCACTATATGGGCGAGGCAGACCTTGACTGTGTTGCAGAGTGCGATACTCACAAGATATACTTGGACAACGTTCCTGACTATAGAAAGGTAGAAGCATAATGGAATCAGAATATATTAATAGAAAGACCAAGTTAATCGAATATACTAAGTTACATTTGATTAGCATTGACCAAGATTCAGAATCAATTAGTGAGCAAATGGAATCACTTGACCCTGCCTCAAAAGATTATTCAGAGTTAGACTTTGAGTATAACTGGCTGCAGGGACAGCGTATTGCCACAGCACACCTGCTGTCAGTAATAGAGGAGATGTTGTAATGGAAATAGCACCAACAACACTAGAACCATACCTGCAGCGACAGGTGGACCATGGTATTAGTGGTATTGATATTATGCACGGGCATTTAAAAGTTTTAATGCTTGAAGCAGAACAAGAACTCATTCGTGCACAAGAGGTAGAGAATGAGACTGAAGAAGCAATGGATTCTATGGAGCGTAAGTATTGGGAAGGCCAAGTCGACGCTCTAACACATTTATACAGTTTGACATATGATTTGTCATTTGCTATCATGGCAAGGGAGGCTAACGATGAAGTTTGATGACCTAGAACTAAAACACGTGGGTGGATTTTCTGTCGACAGTGGGCAGGTAATGATTGGTGACCCATGCTATCTTGATGAATGGCAAGACTGGAATAAAGATAAAGAGCCTTTTGAGAACCATGTTAATAAGGCTGGAGAATACGGCTACCTTGGTGCCTGTGGTGTCACATTAAAAGATAACTTTGGCATGATTGGGACTGGCAGGGCTGTTGTATCTACAACTGGCTATGGTGACGGATATTATTCTGTATTCGCAGAAATGGATGAGAATGGCAGAGTTGCTAAACTCATTATTGATTTTGAGAATGAGATAGAGGCAGATGATGAATGAATGGATCCAATTGACATTACCTCTTGAATTCGATACACTTAAAGCAAACCAACTAGAAAGGAAACATAATGGGAGCACGAACTAATTTCACATTTGTAACACCGACGGGAGATTTAACACTGTACAGCCATTGGGGTGGGGACAGTAAATTTCCAGATTTGGCTGCAGCACTGAATGCAGCAATGCCACGTATTGAAATGGGAGACATTCCATATGCACTACGTATCACTGTGAGTCAATTGGTAGGACCGTCCTGGAATGAAGAAACAGGGTTTGGCCTACATGTAGGAAGGGAGGGTGGCGAGGAGTCCTATGAACCAGTCACCGTAGACTTCACTAACAATACTGTTATACACCATGGGTCATCTCACCCAATACAATCATTCATTGATTACAATCTGCCAGCAATGGTTTAAATGAGGGGCCTGCGTGGTGAACAGGCCATAATGTGAGGATGAGGGGTCACCTCACAATAGGGGTTGAGAGCAGGTAGGGTAGAACTTGCTCTCCCCCACTTTTTTTGATAGAATAGGAGCGACTATGTATAGAATCAACCGAAGAGTAGGTATGACTTCTGAGGAGAGGGCTGCCCGAAAGATAGGTGTTATTCTCTCTGACTTTGGTCTTGATTTAGAAGCAGTAGGCTATCATCTTGCTCACTCTAATCCCTATGTTGTTTATAGCAGGGCTATTGAGGTTTTGGATTCGGCAAGGTATAATAAAGATGTAGCAGAATACTACCAACAAGGGGGATACTATGACAACAGACTTTTCTAAGAAAATAGAAATCTTAGGAGATTTCTATACGCAGTTTCGTGATAATGAAAAAATGAAAGAGTTTATAGAGTTCAATGATGTAGGTTTGCCATTGGCTTACCTAACTGCTGAGGGCTTGTGTGAAATTACTGAGGACGGCAAGAAGTATGTCGCAGAAACTTGGGATTTATTTCTTGGGATAATCGGAATAAAAGATACGGGGTTTGAACACATCACAGAAATCTGGGCAGCAGGAGAAGATACGCCGTAATCGCCTGCGGCCCCGTTTCAAAAGTTGCCGCTAAATACTATCAAACCAGACAATCCAGGCATCCCAAACCAGATATTACGATAGAGGTATTACGATCCCAAACCTTATATCCCCAAACCATGGTTTGTTATATATACTATAGCGGTATTAGGATGTTCTTTAAATTCCCCGCCCATTTTCAGACATTACGAACGGCCAAACCGTAGCCCCCGCTGAACGAGACATTACGAACGATCAAACCGTAGCCCCGCCAGAAAGTTTGCAGTATACCAAACCTTGTATCTTTTGTCAAGTACTCCCAAACCATAAAAAATTGAGACCAGGCCAGAAAGGTAACCTGATCTCAATGTACTTATAAGTATACAGGACATTACGATCTTTGTCAAATACCCCGCCGCAGGCGGCGGCCCCGCAGGGGCGGGTATAGAAAAGTATCCCTAATCCCCCATATATAAGACATTACGAAGCCCATTTATTTTTTCCCAGATTTCTGGATATTTTGGTTTGGTATTGTAACATTTTGTTATATTATTATAACATTTTGTTATGTTTTTCTACATTTTTTGGGCGGTATTTAGGGCTTGACAAACCAGGATATCTAGTGTATGATACGCCCATATCAGGGATATCGGGATAGAAGGTTTGGGGTTTGGCATTACGAAGCCCCATGTAAAAGATGCTCCATTCCCCACTTCCCTCCACTTTCCTCCACGAATGGAATATCATTTTTATTTTAGTAAGAACTTTTTATGCTATAATTGTTAAGCAGGGTAACCTGCAACCACAAAACCGCATATGGGGATCTGATAAATTTGCTCCACCCCATCCACAGAAATTGGAAGCAGTCTCCTGAGTATGAGAAAAACTGCTCATTAAGATTAGGAGAAATATGCGATACTGTGAAGATGACAAACACACATTTACTAAAATGGTTTTACCAAACCAAACCATGTATGTCTGCCAAACCTGTGCCTATGTAATGGGATATGCCCATGCCTAGCCAAAACACGCAATGGTATAAAGATGTACGCTTAGTCCAATTACTGGACGATATGCGACAGAAGAACCTAGCGTTTATGGCTAAGTGCTATTTCTGTAATCAAAAATCCGAGGGTATAAAAGCAATTGGCTATCAACTCTTTCCCGTATGCCCAAACCATGATTCTCTTAATGGCGATATCAACGCTATGCTAGAATCCCAAACCTCATTTGAGGAATAACATGCTTAAACATATGTGGTGGTATCTTCCTTTACTTACTTTAATAGTGGTTTTTATTTGACTCCCCGCCCAAAATGGGGTATACTGGTTTGATGGCTGAATACTATATTGACGAAGAAATTTATGAGGTAGACCGTGAGGTAGAACGGGCTGTCATCAAACGATATCTTGAAAAACGTTTTATCTCTACCTTGGTCGGGGCTTCCTTCATTATAGGATTTCTACTAGGAGTGTTGGCATATGCCTTATGATCAATTAGACAGTATGAATGAGGCTAGGTCTATTCTAGATAGTTCTGTGGCTGTTCATAAATCCCGTCGCCCTTTGCGCTGGATTGCAAATTGGCTAGGTGGCATTGCATCAAGAGGCTTACTTGACGTATCCTACATGGAAGACAATGGATATACAGGTTGGAGATATAAAGTTAATTTATTTCTTTGGGATACCTTCTGGCCTATCTATAATAAGTATGGAACGTTTTATGTTTATGATTTAGATATGGAAGGTCCTGGATGGGATGACTATAATGAGAACGGTGTGCCATACTGGGAAGAGTTTCATTGGGACTTTATAGATGAAGAAACAGGCGATGCATTCAAGGTGATTAACTATGGTCAATAAAAAGATTACGATACTTGCGCTTTCTGCCTTTATTGCAGCCTTTGGTGCATACAAGGCATTTAGCGATTTAGCAAAAGCATTTGAAGATCTTGACTTTGAAGAGGAGGAAGAAAATGAATTTTGAAGATGATATAACAACAGAAGTAGGTAAATACTTTTGGAATGAAGTACATAAAAACTTTGGTGCTTCTATGTGGGGCACAGTCGGGAAAACGATCATAGCCATTGAAAATGAGATGCGTGAGCGTATCGCCAGCCAGATTGAATCAATCGATCTTGGCGGAACGTCTCAGTTAAATGGTTTGGGAATGAGAATGCAAGCAGCGGAGGTCGCTCGTGGAAGAAAGTAAATATACATCAAAATGGTTGTTCAAATGTCCAATGTGCAAAACCATTATGGCTATTATCTCGGACATTGATCCAAAGAACATTCATCAGTCTCCACCTTGTCCTTGTGGCAAATCTAGAATGGTGAATATGAATAGTGACGAATACGCATACGGGGATTTTTAAACCATACCGCCCTGCAAAAGGGCGGATGGTGGTTTGATATCTCTTTTGCGCCGAGATGGTAGAATTGACTTATGCCCGAATTAAATGCTAACATCCCGCCGATTGAATGTTATGTGCGGGGTAATTTTTTGCGGGACCAAAAAGATAGCCACGACGTTTACTTACCTTGCGTGATCTTTGGCGTTTCCAGTGTACCAAACCGTAGTCCGCTATTTCACTTTATGATGGAAGATGGTGGTATCTGGTGGCGTATGCCAATCAATGCGTTCTGCGCCGAACCTAATGTGCCTGAAGTTGATATACATAACTTAGTATTATGGAATTCATTTAGTCCTTTCATCACCGTGACAAAGTTTTCAAATCTTGCAAACCTTCGTATGTTCTACATGGATAGAACTAAGACTAAGATATCTGGCAAGTATTTATTTACTCTTGACTGGTATAGCGGAGATGCAAATAGTTTAGATGATGGTTATTCTGAAAACCCTGGCCAACATAAGTGTGGTCATGTTATTCAACGTGACGACGGAAACTTTGCTATACAACCAAATAATCGTATCTTTGCCCTAGAGCCTTCCTTTACTACTAAGCCTGGTAAGCCTGTTATACATCGCTTGATCAATACACGCAAATGGGATGTAGAAGATGCTGCTAAGTGGATTACAGAGGACTCTGATTCATACCATTACGATATAGTTAATAAGGATGATAAAATAGAGCCATGACAGAGCATCAGATATATACACTCGCTAGTGATAGCGCAACCAAACTAACTCCTGGTTCTACTCACTCTGGTTTTGACATTACGATCCAAAATAATAATTCCGCAGGATATGTTTATGTAGGTGGCGAGGGAGTTACAACATCTAGTTATGGCTTTAGGATTCTTCCTAATCATTCAATATCTTTTGAACTACCGTCGAAAGATCATCTTTACATTGTCGCTTCCACAAGTGGACTAACTGCTGCAGTTATTAAAACTGGGCTGGAGTCTAAAGACTAATGGCACGTTTTACACATCCTGCTTTTGGTGATGTAGGCGGACTTACAACTCAGATAAATTCATATAGTCCAACATGGTCTGGTATAGGTCTTACATTTACTGGAACTCCAGCAACTGGATCATATATTAAAATTGGCAATTGGGTTATGCTACAAATTGATGTTTTATATACAACCGTAACTAATTTTGGCACTGGTCAATATTCTTTAACTTTGCCTTTTGCATCTAAATATCATACAGATGTTTATGGTGGTTCTGCTCATGATACATTACCATCTCTTAAACATTATAGTCTTAAAGGACACCTATTGCCTTCAAGTTCTACAATGACACTGTGGCAACATGCTGGATCTGGAGAAGATGAGCCAATGGATTTCAATACCCCGTTCAGTGCTGCAACAGCAGATAAATTTCATATGTCATTTTCATATATTTGTGAATAATTGACAAATAAAAACAGTTAGTGTACAATAGATTTATGGAAAAAGGTAGAGTAGCAGTTTGCGACAAGTGTGGGAAAGAACTTGAAGTCCGTTGGGGGATCTTTGCTCACGATACATTATCACGTCATCTAAAGGAGCATAAGAATGGCCAAGAAGCAGCCTAGTAAAGCACAACCTAAAAATATTCAAGACAAGCCAACATCTGGACATAGCGATAAGGAAACAGTATCGTTTGCATGGTGTGATGGTGGTACAGTAGAAGGAAGATTTGCAAGTGGTTTGTTAAATACCCTGCTTGAAGCACAGCGCAGGGGAATTAAAGTAACAAGCAGTATTCGTGTTCAAGGTAATCAAATTGCAAGACAAAGACAATCTCTTATTGATTACTGGTACGACAACATGCAAAGTGATTGGTTGATGTGGGTAGATTCAGATATCGTCATGAGCATGGATGCATTCCAATTGTTGTGGGATTCAGCAGATAAGATTAGTAAACCACTAGTAACAGGTGTATATTTTGTAAGCCAAGAAAATGAACAAAGTCTAATGGAGCCAACACCTGCTCTTTATATGGACACAGATAACCAATATGTAACAAGAGCAATTCATCCTATGCCACAGAATCAATTAATTCCTGTTGATGTTGCTGGCTTTGGTTTTGTTCTAATGCATAGATCAATTGTTCCAAAGGTTCGTGAAGTTGCTGGAGAATTTTCTGTATTTGGAGAAAACCAACAAGCAGCAAATAAATTTATTAGTGAAGATGTTTCATTCTTTAGAAAAGCAAAGCAGGCTGGTATTCAAGCATATGCACATACTGGCGCACATGTTGCACACTTAAAGACATTCTCTTATGATATTAACTACTACAACATGTATTGGACTGGTGTTGGAGAAGGTAAGATCAAGAGAAAGCAAGACCTTGGAAAACAAAAGTAAGTCTTGGGTCTGTCCTTGTAACGGATGTAAAAAGGCTCGTAAGCAAGCATTTGATGAGATTATGGAACTAATTGATGCTGGTGGAGATGCTTATACTAAAGTTAATAATATTAAAAAGTTAATTAACGAAAAATAGCGGAGCAGTAGCCAAGTTGGTCAAGGCCCCGAACTCATAATTCGGTTATCGTAGGTTCAAGTCCTACCTGCTCTACTATGCGGATATTGCATAGTGGTAGTGCGTAACCTTGCCAAGGTTAATGTGCGGGTCCGATTCCCGCTATCCGCTCTATGAAAACATGTAGTAAGTGTAAGTTTGAACTAGATGAGTCTGCATTTTCGCCATCTAGCGGTGGAAGATATCTAAGACCAGAGTGTAAAAACTGTGCAAAAAAATTAGCAAAGCGTAGAGAAGAACTAAAAGAACAATATGGATATCCAAATCCAGGATATATATGTCCAATATGCCTAAAGAATGAAGATCAGTTAAAGGGATCTGGTGGAAATGCAAGTATCTGGGTTGTAGATCATAATCATGAAACAGATTCTTTCAGAGGCTTTTTATGTCATAACTGTAATCGTGGCATCGGTGTCTTTCAAGATGATGTGCTAAGATTAGAAAGAGCGATAGGATATCTTAATGGCAAAGCAATACTCTGAAAGCATACTTAAAAATATAAAAAAGGTAAGTGATTATAAAAATCTACCAACAAACCATCATGATTATTTAGTTAGGCTAAAACATCAATTTGACTTTTATCCTACAACAATATATGACATAGGTGCGTGTGTTCTACATTGGACACAAAGAGCAGAAATGATTTGGCCAGACAGCGAGATAGTTTTATTTGATGCAACTGATGCATTTGAAAATTTATATTTAGAAAGTGGACTACAATATTTTATTGGAGCACTTAGCAATGAATCTGGAAAACAAATTAAGTTTTATCAGAATAACGAAAATTTTGCTGGTAACTCTTATTATAGAGAAAATCCTAAATACAGTCCAGCAGCAGAATATCTTTTTGATGATAAAAGTATTGTTGAAATGACAACAGTAACTCTTGATGATCTCGCTAAATATAAAATGTTGAATAAGCCACAATTAATTAAAATTGATGTTCAGGGTGCTGAACTAGATGTTCTCATGGGGGCAACGGAATCATTAAAGTCCTGCGAGCACCTTATAGTAGAACTAAGAGATGTAGAATATAATATAGGATCTCCTGAGAAAGAAGTTATTATTGACTACCTTGCCTCACAGGGCTTCAAGAGCATGGGGATGTTTTGTGATAACGGTCCTGATGGTGACTATCATTTTATGAGATAGTTTTATTTTTCGTATTTGCTTTTCTTTGTAAACTTTTTCTTTAATATTAAATCTCTTACAGTTACAAAAGACTCATCATCCGTTGATAATACTGGCAAATCTGACGCTGTATAGTCATGAGATATAGTTGCAAATCTGTCACGGTAGTACACTTTTACGTCTTTTATTTGTTCCCCACCCACATGGTGGACATTGCCATACATTGATCTCCATAAACTAGGAGGACAGTACTGCATAACTTCTGCAAGCCTTTCCTTTAGCATGATCATTGGGGTATGGGTTTCATAACTAACTGGATTATCTACACCCATTCTTTGAAGTCGTGCATAGGTATGGCCAAGTTTCTTTACATAGTTTGGATCCATTTTAAGTTCGTTATATTTTTCTATCTTATCAAGCAATAAACCTTCATGATAATGTTTAATTGAATCTATTTTATTTGTAATAAAAAAGTCATCATTCATTAAAACAAACTCTTCTGGTATATCAGCAGACTCTGTAATAGCGTTTAAATTATTAACAGCATTAGCCCATTTGCCAGCATTTTGTTCTATTGATATTTTATTACCAGAATACCATTTTGGAATACCGCCTACAACCCAGACACTAGAATCTGGAAAACTATTCACAACTGATCTGAGAGAGTACCTAAGTTCTTCATTCTCTCCACCACGACATATATATACAAAATTCATTTTTACCCCGTCAAACAATTATAGCATGATATAATATTTAGAAGTGGAGGTATAATTTGGCACGAATTACTTTTTTAGGAAACTTTGAGGTTTCCTATTCTAGCGAAAATCATCATGCGGCATCGCTTGAATCATTAGGTCATACAGTAATAAAACTACAAGAACGCAAGGTAAAGTCTAAAGTAATTTATAATGAAGCCCTTGACTCTGATTTATTTATTTGGGTACACACACATGGCTGGCAGACACCAGGAAGCATAGATATGGTTGATGTTTTGCATGAATTAAAAAAGCACGGCATACCAACAATGACATATCACCTTGACTTATGGTTCGGTATCAACAGACAAAAGGATCTTGAGAATGATGGTTTCTATAGATCAATAGGTCATTTTTTTACTGTAGATAAATTAATGGCAGATTGGTTTAATAAAAATACAAAGGTAAAAGGTCACTTTATGCCGCCTGGAGTTTATGATAAGGAATGTTATATTCATCCAGATAAAAATAAAAAGTATTACGATCATGATGTTATTTTTGTGGGAAGTAAACGATACCATCAAGAATATCCTTTTAGGCCACAACTTATAGATTTCTTAAGAGAAACATATGCGGATCGTTTCTGTCATGTAGGTGGAGATGGTGATACTGGAACTGTAAGAGGCGATGCACTTAATCGTATATATGCTCGTAGTAAAATTGCAATCGGTGACACATTAAATATTAACTTTAACTATCCATATTATACAAGTGATAGATTGTTTGAAAGTACTGGTCGTGGTGGGTTTACTATTTATCCTAATATAGTTGGTCTTGATCAATATTTTAAGGACGATGAGGTTGTTTGGTACGAACACGGCAATCTTGATGATCTAAAGAAAAAGATAGATTACTATTTAGAACACGATGATGAAAGAGAACAGATAAGATTACGAGGGCATGAAAGAACAAAGCGTGAGCACACATATGTTCATAGATGGGAACAAATATTAAAGGAGTTGGGCATATGACAGAGATGGTTAAAACTGTACTTAATGGCCTGTTTGAAATTACTTTGCCGAAACATCGTGCAGATCGTCCTGAATGGTATACAGAAAATGGATGGGAAAAGAAAAGACTAATGTCTATGTATAATAACATTTTTGACAATGATGTTATGTATTATGTAGGTGGAGAAGAAGGAGAAATGGTTGCGCTATGTCAAATGTGGGGAGCAGAAGTAATTATCTTTGAACCAAATCCTAAAGTTTGGTCACACTATCCAGCCCTTTGGAAAGCAAATAATCTTGAAATGCCAACTGTTTGCATTCCTGGTTTTGCATCAAATCAAAATAATAATTTGACAAGAATATATAAAAATGAGTGGCCACCAGAAGCAAACTCTGAAATTGAATCGGCACATGGATTTAAAGAATTACACACAGAAGGAAATGATTATGGACAAATAACTATTGATTCTTGTGTTTACGATCATAATATTAAACCACCGACTGCAATATCTCTAGATGTTGAAGGAAGCGAATGGGCTGTATTAACTGGTGCAGAAAAAGTATTAAAAGAATATAGGCCTAAAATTTGGTTGTCTGGTCATCCAGAATTTATGATTATGTATTGGAATAAATATCTTTGGGATCTTAGATATTGGCTAATGCAAATTGGATATAAAGAAACTATTTTAGATTATCAGCACGAGGTTCATTTGTATTATGAGCCAGTATAAAGCCTATATTTTTTCTACAAACCCACTTGATTCTGCTGATGGAAAATGGGATTACGAACTACTAAGGCTATCTTTTGAGCGTAATCATGTAGAACAAATTGTTGTTAGTAGTATTCCTAAAGATGATAAGGCTTTTGTTGTAATACCAGGCCAAGGTAATGCTGGTAATGAAGAGCAAATCAATAAAGAACTAGCAAACCTCAATCGTGTAGTATTATTTATAACAGGGGATGAATGTGCATTATTTAATCCAGATGCTATAAAACATCCTAATATAAGTATTTGGATTCAATACCCGCATCAAAAACACGAAAAGTATAATAAATTTTTTATTGGTGTTCCACAACACCTAAAAAATAATTTGCCTAATTATCCTATTAAAGAACATAATATTTATTTTGGTGGACAGATTACACATCAACGCAGGCAGGAGTTAGCCAAGGCTATATCCCGCATGGAAAACGTCCTATACTGCCCTACAGAGGGGTTTGCACAGGGTGATCCACCACAGGAGTACTATCGAAAACTAGCCAGCGCTAAGGTCGCTCCAGCCCCGTCTGGCGCACAAGTAATAGATTCATTTAGATTCTTTGAGGCTATAGAAATGCTTACCTTACCCATAGGAGATAGAAAAGATTCGCAGGGCAGAGAAATAAACTACTATGACTATATTTATGGAAAATCTATACCAGTACAACTAACACACGACTGGAATGATTTACATAAAATATATCTAGAACTAATGAATGACTACCCTGCAAATCTTCATAAGGTGGTATGCTGGTGGATTAAATATAAAAGAGATTTTGCATTTAAAGTCATGGAGGATCTAAATGCATCTTAGAGATGTTACTATTATTATGGCTACCTCGGTTTTACCTAGCCATCCAGACACAAGAATTATAGATGAAACAGTTGCTGCTATTCGTAAACATTTTCCAGATAATGAAATAATTATGCAGATAGATGGTCTTCGTGAAGAGCAGCAGGATCGTAAAAAGGATTACGATGAGTATAAAAATAGGGTTCTTTGGAAGTGTATGCATGAATGGAAAAATGTATTGCCAGTAGTATTTAGAAATCATGAGCATCAAACAAACATGATGCTTGATACAATAAACATAATAAAAACACCTATATTGCTTTATGTTGAAGGTGATGCTCCTCTTACATCTGACAATATTGATTGGCAAAAATGTTTAGATATGTTTGAGTATGATAAAGCAAATACAATTAGATTTCACTTTGAACAACAGATTCCACACGAACATAATCATTTAATGTTTGGTTTAGAAGATGGATTTATGAAAACTTCTCAATGGAGTCAAAGACCACATCTATCTAGAGTTACATATTATAAAGATGAGGTTTTGCAAAAAGCATGGAAAGGAACATTTATTGAGGATGGCTTTCATGGTATTGTAATTGAAGACTGTAAAATTCATGGAGATCTTGGATGGAGCAAACACAAACTTTGGATTTATCATCCAGAAGGTGGGATAAGAAGGTCTTATCATCTAGATGGTCGTGAAGGAACTAGAAAGTTTACTAGCGATGATTTAGTCTGGGGGTATAAAGAATGAACCTTGGAATGATAGTAAGATGTGATAATACTGGTCTTGGCAATCAAACCAGGGAACTTGTTAAGATGCTTAACCCTAAAAAGATATTAATAATTGACTCTACTTCCTTTAACAAAAACAAACAAAATCTTGAGTGGTACGAAGGATATGATCGGGCTATAACTAGATTTGGATTTCCTAAGCGTGGAGAAATAATATCATTTCTTAGAGATTTAGATGTAGTTCTTTCTTGTGAAACATTCTATTCTTCTTTATTTATAGATATAGCAAGAGACATGGGTGTTAAAACAATACTGCAATATAACTATGAGTTTTTAGTTAACATAGAGCGTAAAGATGAATCTCTTCCAGATGTTCTTGTGGCACCTAGCCTATGGAAGTTTGAAGAAATGCAAACTAGGTTTGGAGATCAGGCTAAACTTATTCATTTACCTCCACCAACAGACATAAACTTATTCAATAAAGCAAGAAATGAAAACATGGCTAGAACTCATAATCGTATTTTACATGTGGCTGGAAAAAAGGCTGCCAGAGATAGAAATGGTACAGATACAGTTCTTGAGATGCTAAAGTATTCTAAAGAAGATTATAACTTAATTATAACATCACAAACTGAATTAGAAGGTAGACCACGAGATCCACGAGTTTCGTTTCGTCATCAAAATATAAAAAACAGAGAAGATCTATATGCTGGATATGACGCTATGATTTTGCCAAGAAGATATGCTGGACTTTGCCTTCCAATGAATGAAGCATTGATCAGTGGGCTTCCAGTTTTTATGACAGACCTATCCCCTAATAATCAAGTTTTGCCAAAAGAATGGTTGATAGATGCAGAAAAAGTTGGAGAATTTAGAGCAAAATCTATTATTGATGTATATTCAGGTGACCCCAAACAATTAGCAAGACTTATTGACAACTATATTAGTATGAGAAAAAAGGATCAAATGCAACTTAAACAGAAGGCTTTAGATATAGGTATTGAATCTTTTTCTCCAGAAATTCTTAAAGATAAATATTTAGAATTGTTTGATTCTTTAAAATAAAAAGCGGGCCTATTTCTAAGCCCGCTCTCTATAACAGAATAGTTAATTACTCTGCGTCTTTAGCCTTCTTTGACTTAGCCTTCTTCAAAGCCGACTCAACAGCAGATGCTGCTGGCAAACGTCCAAATGCTGGATCGTTAGGATTGACTGCACGTGCTGCTACTGGAATTAGCGCACCAACAAGTGCTGCCCATAGATCTTTTGGATCTGTTACTCCTGCAGTGTACAGCGCTGCTGCTGCACCAACGACTGAACGTGCGTATGATGCAAGCATTGCCTTTAGTTCTTTTTGTGTCATTTGTTCCTCCTAGGATATGACTTTAACTAGTATAGCATAGCCAGCCCAAAGCCCAATAATTCCTGCTACGCCTGAAAAAACTGGCGGGGCTGGAACTGGCAATTTGAATGCAGCAAATGCAATACCGCATCCAAAACCTGTTAATACTGATAGTAATATTTCTCTCATAACTCTCCCAATATATATTCTTCGTGATGTTTTTTACAGAAGTCAACAAATCTTGTTTCTGTCATTGCAAGTCTGTCACTTTTTTCTATGCAATCTTTTATCTCGCATACTGGGTAATCATATGCATAAACTTCTTCTGCTCGTTTTAATTTATATTTGATCATTAGTTTGTGTTGGATTATCTAGTGGTGTTGGTGCAGTAGCAAGAGTGCCACAACTATGACACTGAATGTCTAAATGATACATTCCTACTGTATAGGTTTCTGGATCAAAAGAAACTAATGCTCTAAACAAGGTATCTCCACAGTTTGGGCATCTGCAGGTTGGTATTCCTCTAGCGTCTATCATCTGGCGTTTCTTCTGGTAAAAGTTTTTTTAACTCTTTTAATTCTGCAGATATTTTTTTCAATGCAAAATCATGTGGAGCAACCATACCTTCAACCGCAGCGCCATATTTATCATAATATTCTATTTGTGGTTGTACTTCATTTATAAATTTTTTTAAACCACCCTGGACTTCTTCAATATACTGAAATGCCCAGTCACGAGAATCTGAAAGAAATTTAATAAAACTTTGAGTATGAACATCTGTATCATCAACAATGCTTTTTGCTTTTGCATAATTTTCATATGCTGCTTCTAGTTGAGCCTGACTTATTAGAACTTGAGCAAACGCTTCTGTCATTTTTTTTATTCTTGATACAGATACAGCATATGCTATTGCAAAAGATATTGTAAAGATTCCTAATACTATTGTTAATATCTCCATACTACTATTGTACTCTACTTTCATGTGTTACCCAGTAGTACTGGCACGGTATTTTACGATCAGGGCAGCAAGGAGTATTATAAGGACTATTCATAGCAACCTGATACCTAGCATAATACAAAGGATCTTTCTTAAATAGGTTTGATCTATGTGTAGTAATAACACGCATAAGTTTTACATTATCATGCATCCATGTTGGAACATCATAGTTCCACATGTCTCCTACCTTATTAAATAAGGCTTTAATGTTATTTTCGTTACCGTCGGTATTTATGCCACGAAGTTTTGCTTCTTTTATCATCTCTCCTATATATTCAAGTAGACTGCCTTCATGACCTTTCCACATAAGAACTGCAGGATGATTACGCCATCCACCAGTCTTCGACATACCAGAATTAACATTAAGAATTTGATAGCCTTCAAGTATCTGCTTGTTTAGTCTTTTATTATCAAGAGCCTGAGCACATTTAGTAAATGTTGAATGAGGTAAAAAGGTTTGCATTATTTTAGTGGCTCTCGTGTTACTAACACAACAGCCCCCTCCATTTCTAAAGCCTTCTTAACAAGGGTGACGTATTTCACCGCTTCTATTTTCTCGTCATGTGTTAATGGCAAGAACGACTTCTCATCTAATTTTATCGTAAGGAAGTGCTCATTGTCAATAAGAGAAATAGCAAAATTATTTGGAGCAGGTATAGAACGAAAAGCCCTACGCATATTATCTGTGTACATAACTATCCCATCGTTAATGCTTGCCATGTATAAGACCAATCTTGTTTAGTCTTATGACTGTTAAATTCTTTTGATATTTCGCCTTCTTCTAAATATACCCCGCCCCATATGCCCCACTCTTTACCAGAGACACCAACAGCAAAACATTGTCTTGCTACTGGGCAGGTACGACAAAGAGAATCAACAAACTCTCTTGTATCTGTTTTTTCTTCATATACATCAAAGAATATATTTGTATCTGATCCTAGACACAAAGCATCATCTTTCCAGAGGTGCTGCTTCATGGCTTACATCCTATACTTATTCGGTAAATCCCATCCGTTGCTAGTAAGTGGATAAATTGTCTGGACGTACCATTGACCATCTACTCTAACACCGTTAATAGCAGTTCTGCCAGCCTCTGTACGACGACGATCTGCAATATCCCAACCAACCCAATTTAGGTTTTTGTTTTTGGAAACTATTTTTTCCATTTGATTTAAATCTTTTATAATCACTTATATTCTCTTTTCATAAAAATCAATCCAAGCATTTTTAAAGTTATCCCAAGAAAACTTATTATTTATAGTTTCTGCTTGATTACCTGGATCAAAATCTCCCTTTTTGATCATTTCAATTGCTTTAGTAATCTTATTAGAAAAAACTTGTACATGCTTTTCTATATCTTTTTGTGTATTATTTTCTATATCGTATGGCAAACCAAATCCAGATCCTACTTCCCCTAAAGATCCAAAAGTACTGTATACAGACAAACAGTTAGCACTTAGGCCCTCTACAAGAGACAAGCAGAACGTTTCATGCCAATTACTTGTATGCATGAAGATATGCGAACGTGACATATGATCTAGAACTGTTTTATGCGGGGTTTTACCATAGAAAAAGAAACGTGGATCTTCTAGTATTTTTCTATTGCCATCATCTATTCTTACTAGGTCTGGAACTATTTCATTGAAAATACTAAGTCTAAATTCAATATCTAATTTGGATAGTGCAGTTAAACCTATTTCCAACCCTCGTCCTGGCGAAGATGTGTATATGAGTTGTGGAACATCTACATTTTCAAACCTTGAAAGATCATTTTCAATAGGATCAATAGCATTATAGATAACAATAACTTTGTTTGGATCAATACCAGTCTTGTTAATAACGTCTTGTCTATGATATTCAGATACAGTAATTATGTATTTAATTTTATCTATAAATCTTTTATCTGTAAAAAGATGATAGAGTTGAAAACCAAATTGATCTACTAAATTGTGTAGCCATATAATAATTTCTTTTGGTTCATATATTAATTCAGCATATGGTTTATCTGTTTGCCCTGGCAAAATTAAACAGTTATATTGTTTTAGTTGTGGCAAAAATGGGGCTACATTTTTATGAAAATATCTAGCCATATATTCTGTGCCACCAAAGTATTCTTCTTTGTAGCAAAAAAATCTTGGATCTTGTTGTGTCATATTAATACCTAAAAATTCCTATTTCTTTCCCTTGTAATTCTGCCTTGGCTATCAATTTTGATACTGGCTGCTTTGGTTTACTCATAAACGCAAAGTAATTCATGTATTCCATATTCTCTTCTACCCAAGAAAATGGAACCTTATAATACTTAATCTTTTTACCTCTAGCCTTCATTCCACGTTCTGAAAGATTCACAAACTCCATAACCATAGAATTAATTTTGGCAGGGCCTACAGAATAAACATTTAACTCTATATCATCTTCAGACATGCCAGACATAGCAACTCCCATAGCACGAAGGAATATGTTATATTCGTTAAAATCGCTAGTTCCCTGAACTACCACGTTCATTCTTATCACCTCTACCTAAATTATCCAGTATAAAAAGCATTTTGTCAAGTTCTTTCTTAGACATATTTGAAGTATCTATAGGCCTTGCATTATCAAAGTCTGGCCTACCATTTATAACATTTGTAGTATAAAAAATATTATCTATTACCCAATATGCCTTATCATCTTCTGTAACAATAATCTTTGTTCCACGCTCTTCTTGCCTTTTTTTAGACTGTGTTGTTTTATTTTCTATTTCAGTATCTCTTGAAAAAAACTCTTTAAGAAAATTATGCGTATCGCTTTGACGATAAATTATTTTTTTTCTTGATACTTTTTTTCTAGATCCAATTAAACTTATTAAAATAAAAGACAATGCTAAAGCAAATACACTAGCAAGTGCGTATTCCATTTTATTATCCGCTACTCAGATTTTGTTTTTGTTACCTTAGTTGCTGGAATTGGTTGAGATAAAGATGCTTGTAATTTAGCATATCTCAACTGCCATTGCAAATTAGAAAACTCTAACTCAGATGATCTTTGTTTATAAAAAGAAATCAACTGTTTTAAATCTTCAATACTTAAATCTTCCATTACGCTACCCCCTAGCGATTAAATGCGCTGCCTTCCCAAGCCTTTTGTGCACGATTCTTTTCACGTTCTACAATTTTACGTGACCAAGAAAATCCTGCGTCTCCTCCCCATGCATCCCACATTATGCGACCATTTGAAGGGTTACTAGTATTATAGAAGTCTTTTCCTTTTTTGTCAACTTCATGACGAGAAAAGAAAGAGTACATTCTTTTTACTGTAGAGAGAGACATTGATCTACCCGCTACAATATCTGTTGCACGACCCCAACCTACTGGAGTTCCTGCACCTCTTGCCTTGCCTTCTTCTTTCCAACGAAGAGCACGGCGAGCAGCAGATTTCATACCTGAAGTTGGTGTATATGTTTCTTCTTTATGTATGTCTGATGGCTGTACAACCTTAATGTTATTTGTCATTTTTCTTATACTCCCCGTATTTTCCAAGAATTGCTTTTACTGTTCCATCTTTACGAAGACGAACAATGTTTCCATCTTTAATCTGAACTGGATTAAAACCATCATGTCTTTTATATTTTCCTGATGACATTACTTTACGAAAGGATTAAGATCAAATACTGATCCAGCCCAATCGCCACCCTTCTTAGTAGAGTTACGCCAATCTTCTGGAAGCATATCTGTCATACCGAGTGCTCTTGCACGACGAATAATATGTCTCTTCGCAGCCTCATAATTTTTTGCACGACCTACAGACTGAATTGCATTACGAAGATCATTAGCATTTGCAATTGGAAAAGATCCATCTGGCATTGCAGTTCCAGCCTCTGCCATTCTTTCACGAGATGCTGTAGAGAATTCACGCTTCTCTGCTTCAATACCATCGCTCTTATAGGTTCCACCACGACGCTTATATTCTTGTACTACCCATCCATTTGCTACTGCTGATGGATATACATCAAACTTATCTTTTGCTTCACGCTGAATTCTTGCATAAAGCCTTGGATTAGCAGGTGTAGATCCTCCACGACGTGGCTTAATCATTTCATCATAGTTTGGCTTTTTTGCTTTATCAATATCATCAGATTTTTTTACTGGAACACAGTTTGGAACCATACGTCCATTTTTTTCTTTCATACCCTGCTGTTCGTATCCAACCCAACACTCTTTTCTAATGTTATCCCATTTATCTTCATCTTCATTATCAGAATGATATGATTTCATTGTTTCTTCAGCATCCATATTATGCTCCTCAATATCTATTTTTTCTGCATCTGCATACATCATTCCAATGCTGTAAGCAGTAGGTTCCCAACCACCATCCTCTTCTTTATAAACCCTAACAGACATAGCAGGATTTTCTGGTGGCATTGACTCAAGAGCATATCTAGTTCCAGGTGTTCCAAGAACTCCACCCTCAGTCATAATGTGTTCAACCATGCCATGAATCAAACCTTCTGTAGTTGCACCCATAACAAAATCGCCTTCTTTGATCTCGTGCATATTTTTTCCGATATTACCTTCAGAACGATTTATTGCATAGATCTGTGCAGCAGCCTGTGCTCGTGTATCATGGCACCCCATTACTTCATTAGTGCCCACTTTAAGGGCAGGGTAGCCAGAACAACCGTAAGACCCTTTAGCACCTACACGATATGGCATACCAAAATTATATCAGACTTCTCGCCTCTTAAGCAGCCTTTTTATTTCCTCTAAAGACCAACGTTGCTGCTTTGTTAATTTTGCAAGGGCATCTGGAATAAAGGCCTTTTTAGTCAAAGTCACTATAGGCTCTTCAGCAAATAAATCAATATTAACATAGCCTGACTCCCATAGTTTCATAATCTCTGAATTGACAAAGTTTAGATGATCTTCATATAAATGTTTATTTATATCTTTCATTTTAGGAGTAAACTGATATAACAGTTCACCATTCTCATCTACCCCCGCAACCTGTATACCACCAGCGAGAATTAGTTTTTCTATTTCATCATTATCTTTATTCATAAATAAATTTTTCCAAACTTTCTTTAGTCTGTCCACCTATTATCCTGCCAATCTCTTCCCCATTATCAATTAATATAAACGTAGGCACCGACTGTATGCTAAAAGATTTTACAAGTTCTGGATTATCATCAACGTCTATAATTTGAAATCCCGCCTCAGTTTGTTCACGATTAAGTTCTTCTACTATTGGACGGGTACGCTTACAAGGCTGACACCAATCAGCCGTAAAATAGTAGATTGTTTTCATTTTTTAGATTTGGCTCTTTGTGCTGCCAAGGCTGCAAAATCTTTAATTTTAGTTTCGCCAAGGTATCCCCAAGCATATCCATCGTTAATCATTTTATCATTGATAGATTCTGTATCGCCATTAGCATATAACCATCCTAAAATACGTCCATATTTTTCAGATGAATCCATTTTTTCTGTTTTGATTACAATAGACTTGGCATCTTTAAGTTGTTTCTTAAGATACTCTTTGGCTTCAAGACCAAGACTTTTTTCAAACTTATCAGATGTTCTAGATTCTGGCGTATCAATACCAGCCAAACGAACACGCTGTTCAAATAAAACATTAAAACCTAAATCGATTAAAACGTCGATGGTGTCTCCATCTACTACGCCTTTTACTTCTCTTACATAATACTGGTACATTAGTTATGACTTCCAATCAGTCTATTATCTACTAGTTGTTCACGCTCATCAATGACTTCAAGCATAAATGCCATCATTTTTGTATACGCATCTGGATTGTTCATTATTTTTTCATAATGATGACCACAAAACATTAGATCTCCAGTCGATCCCTTTACCATCACATAGGCTTGTGCCCCACAACTATCACATCTGTCTACTGCCTTTAGTTGCCATTCCTTTTGCTTTACGCTAGGATGTTCTTTTACAATAGAACTCATAATGTAATTATATCTCTACTTTCTATTATCCGTTGAATAAAAACCAGAACCATTAAACATAACACCTGGAACAGAATTCCATATACGAGTCATTATATTAGAGCAGCATGATGGCTCTCTATCTTCTCCTATACCTCGCTCAAACTCAATAGTAGAACCGCAAGAAGAACACTTGTAGTCATACTTAGGCATTATTACTCCTTTATTTATGAGCAGTTTATACACATGCTCAGGTGTCCGTACCCTTGGGCAGAAGAGAAAGGAAAAAAGACTGCCCATTGGGATGAATCAATTATAACATTGAAAACATTTATTGTCAATGATATAACTAAATGTTATCTACTTTTTTGTAGACTTAATTGCGATTTTTTTAGGTTTCTTTTCTTCGGGAATGTTTCTTTCCACAAAGACATTAAGAATACCGTCTGCCATTTCAGCACGATCAACCTCCATATACTCTCCAAGAGCAAAGGTGCGTGTGAACTTTCTGGTTGCGATACCCTTATGTAAGACTTCTGTAGAAGCCTCATCGGTTTTCTCACCCTTGATAATTAAACTTCCATTATCCACAGAAACCTCTACTTCGCTGCTGTTAAAACCAGCAACTGCAAGAGATATCCTATAGGTGTCCTCATCAAGTTTCACCAAATCATATGGTGGAAAAGATTGACGAACAGCCTCACGATGGATATTTGAAAGTCGGTCCAACTCTCTGTTGAAACCAATAAAAAATGGATCCTTAAATAGATCCAATGCAAATGAACTTACCATAATTGCCTCCTTATTAAGCGAGTAAGTAGTGCACCCCCGTTTGGCAGGTGCACTATCTATTATATCACTACTTAACTGATACTACAAGATCTTTAGATAATGATTTTACATTATCATATGTTGCTTGATAAGTACCCTTGTAATTTTTTGCCCAGTATGCAGCAAATGCAGCGGTAGCAGCAGAAGTACCCATAGCCCTACCAAGAGCAGTATCATATGTTCCTAAAGCATAGAAGTCCAAATCTGGTCCACCATTACTATAGTTTTCAATATTGCCACGTTCTCCAACAGAACCTACTGCAATAGACTCAGAAATACATGCTGGAAAGTCAACACGCTGTTTATCATAATTATTACCAGCAGCAAGAACAGTTGCTACTCCTAGACTTTGTAAATCAGTAATGCTCTTACGAAGATATTCCCGCACAGGGCAATAGTTTGTCATAGATTTAAAACTATGGCTACCTAATGATGCAGAGATTGCAACAATATTAAATCTTGATTTATTTGCAAGTACCCACTGAAATGCACCATTTAAATCATTCTCTCCATAAAAACCTTGACGACCATTATTTGCCATAGGAACAATACGAACAAAAACAATGTTCATATTAGGATTAATAGATGCAGCAATGGAAGCCATTACTGTTCCATGATGAAATCCATTTTTATATAGTTGTGATGCTGGAAGAGTCGCAGATCCTGGACCTTCCATAAATGTTTGTTTGTTTGGACAACGTTTTTCTTGCATTACGCAAACTTCATAAAAAACCTTTACAACATTAGTATCAATTGCTGTATCAATAATTGCAATTGCTGGTTTTTCTTCTGCAGATACTGCTGGCAAATACGCAGCAGTAAATAGAATTACTAATATACCCACTACCTTTTTCATTTTTCTCCTTTAAATAAATATTCTAATAACGTGTTCACAAGGATCTCCACCTTGATCCCACTCTTCTATTTCTTCTTCACTCATATATTGCATACCACCGTCATGCGTATGGCAGTATGGCTCACTAATCCAGCCTCTATCAATACCGTTAGAAAGCCAGATACCGAATTCCTGCTCCTCTGGAGACAGATCTTCTTCATTAATGTGGTTCATGTATTTAGTATATACCTAAATGCTTAATATGTCAATTGGACCTTTGCAAGATGTTGAATGTGTAATAGCAGCATTAACTGCTTGCATTGCACGTTTTCTTGCATCCTTTTGTTTTTGTGTAGAAAATAATGATCCAAGTGCTAAATCTCCACCAGACCCCATTGCTAAATAATCTTGTTCATATTGTGTTAATGACATATCTGATGCATTATGTTCATATATTTTTCCACGCACACAAATTAACATACCAAAATCAGATGATGGAGATGTATCTACCCACCACTCTTCATAAAATTTACGAAGTGCTTTAAGAAATTTACTATACATAAATTTATCAATACTGCCACGACCTTCAAATTCTGGCGGTACAAATAAATGTTTTATTCTATCTCCATCCATTGATCCTGCATAACCAAATAGATAGCCTTCTTTTTTCCAAATCTTGGGACTTGAACAAACACTAATACTATTATCATCTGATACGCCACGATCTCCAGCCATCCAGATTTTGTTTGTTACACGGTCACGAACTACCGCTATGCAAGTCATTTTTCCCCCAAACGATATATAAATATAGTATACCAGTTATGGCTTATAAGTCAAATACTATTATATTTTGAACTTAGGACGACCAAAACCAACTATAGATATTGGAACATTTTTCTTATTTTTCTTAAATGCACGGAGTTGTCTACATGCTTCTCCGCCATTTCTTTGGCTGCCCTTTTTGCTGCTTGAAGTATTACCTTCAACGCACCATACAGTTCCATCTTCGTTGTCTTCAATAACAATTCCAACATGGGAGATACGATCAACGCCATCTGCTGGAAAATCAAAATAAGCAATATCTCCTGGCTCAGGATCAGCAAGATCGCCATCAATCCAAGCGCCCTTTTTCTTAAATGCAGCAGCGCCACCTGGCGTATAAACTGTATTTGGAACCTTAACACCTGCTTCGTTTGCACACCACATTACAAAACTACCACACCAAGGTTGAAAATTTGCCTTGGTGTACGCTCCATATTTCGTTTCGTTATCTTTTGGTCCCTCAATATATCCTACTTGAGATTTAGCAATCTGAATTAAACGGGCAGCACTACCATGTGGCGCCTTTGGTGTTTCTGCTGGTACTGGAAAATCTTGTGTCATATTAATCCTTATCCCAATCTAAGTCTACTGGTTGTTCTGCTGGCATCTGTCCATTAGGCTTTGCATCAAGACGTGCTCTTACTGCATCTGCCTCTACTTCTGCCTTTAGTTCATTAATCTCTAATTCTGATTCTAGTTTCTTATCTGCCTGCGTATTCTTGGCATCCATTTCTTTATTGTCAAGTTGTGCCTTCATAATATCCTTAGCACCAGATTGACCAATTAGCAAACCTGCGAGGGTACCAGTAATAAATGTAGCAACGCTACCAAGCACATTGAAGAACATCTTGTCATTTTCTGACTGTGCTCCAATAGGTTGGGTAACAAATAATAGACCATATAAAATTCCTACAGAAGTTAGGAAAAGAATAGATCCAAGTGTTATTCCTAAAATAAATTTTAATCTAGCATCTAGATCTTGTGGAGTTAATCGCTCTCTAGCCATTTTTTGATTCCTCTTTAATATTTGTATTTAAATCTGTTGGGCATGTATTATTTACATTACAAAGTGGTGGTTTACACTCAGCACTTTCCCAATTTGCTGGATCTTGACATGGATAACGATAACTACCGTCGTAGTTACATCCAGTTAATAATACCCCCAATAAGGCAAGTCCAACTATTTTTAGCATAACCCCCATTATACCAGTTATTCGTCTTTGTCTTTTGAGGCTTTAGCCCCAAAATAACCACCTAAAATACCAATAACGCCACCAAGAGCGGTTTGTACAAGGGTCATAACATCAGAAGAAACTTCTTGTGGCTCACCTGTTTTTGTGGTCTCAAGAGCAGCAACTACATAGTCTCCAACGATAGCAGTAATAATAGCAATTCCTACCATAAGTGAAAGCAGGTACATTGTTTTATCTTTCATTATTCTTCCTTTTCCTCACGAAGCGATATGGTTGCAAGCCATATAATTGTTGATAATATTGTTGCGATTCCCACGATTTGTTGGGCGGTACCAGTAAGGGTCAACCAAGCAATAAAAAATCCAAGTAGAGTCCATAATTGGGCAATACTTTCCTTGACTGCCTTGCCAAACCATACTAGAAGGCCTTTTAGAGCCTTTAAGCCCCACTGTGGGGTCTTCTTTAGGACTTCCCATACCTTTGACATATATGGCTTTAATTTCTCAAGCCATGGTTTAAGGTTAGGCTTGGGTAAGTTAACCTTTACTTTAGGCACCTTAACCTTTACCTTGGGCATCTTTGATAAGATAGTTTTAATCTTGTCCATAATCGTATTATATCCTCCTTGTTGACATGACAGAACTAATAATGTTAGAAACCAAAATAACTGGAATAATAACTTCTTGAACCTTTTCTCTTTGATCATCTGTCATATCGCTACCCCACTCAGATGGACTCGTAAGTTTTTCTAGATCAATATTTGTAAATACTGCTGTAATTGCCCCTACTGGATCTTCTAGTAATTTTTCTGCTTGAACTTCTGTCACGGCATCTGCTAGTGTATAAGGCATTGTGGCATCAAGATTTTCATTTGCCCTTGTACCAAATTCCTGCAATGCCTCTGCTACTGCCTCGTTTGATTTGGCTAGTTCTGCTACTTTTGCTACTTCGTTAGATTTAATACCAAGAGTTGATGCTACTGCAGCCTTTTGTTCTGGACTTAGTGTTGCTAGTGTTTGACTACTTGTAAGATCGGCAAGCAGTCTTGACATATCTTCAGATACTTCTGTGTTTTCTGTTTTATCTGGAACTGGAATTATAATTTCTTCATCAGGAAATCTAGGATCTTCTGGAGTAATTATTTCTGGTTCAACTATAACTATTTCTGGTTCTGTGGTAGTATCAGGAGATGGTTCTGGAGAAGGTTCAATTGGAGTTGGCTCAGGTGATGGCTCTGGAGTTGGATCTATATCCGTTGGCTGAGGTGAAGGCTCTGGTGAAGGCTCAACAGTGGGCGATGGCTCAGGAGTTGGAGTTGGTTCTGGTTCAGAAGTTGTTTCAGGCGTTGGAGTTGGAGTGGGTTCGGCTGGTTCAGTTTGCACAGGAGTTGGCTCTGGATCAGGTTCATTTTGTAAACTAGCAATAGCATTTGCAATTAAGTTAGCAGTTACACGCATTTCTTCTTGAACTGCTAGTTGTTCTTGTGTTGGTCCAACTACAACTGGTTCTGGTTCAAGTGTTGGAGTAGACCCTGGTTGTATTTGTGTTGCTCCCCATGCTTCTAATGAAACAATAGAGCCATCATGTAGTCTAACGCCAGTTCTTAAGTTTTGATATTCTGGCCCTTGATAACTATATGCAACAGAAATACCACCAGTGTTTGTAATTGCTACAAGAATGTTAATATTACTTGGTTGTGCATTCCAGTTTCCAAATGGAATTGCTTGCATATTAAGTTGAAATCCACCTTCAGAATACAATATATCTAAAGTATTAGGTGCGTTATACCAACCAGTTACCCAATCCATAGAATATAAAGAAATAGAAGGAGTATTTGGATAAGCCCAATATGTATTATCTGGTTGACCAAAAGTAATTACAGAATTTGTTGTTGCATAAACACGATCATACTGTACGCCGTCAAAAGTTATAGTTGTTGCTATTGGTATTTGATATGAAGTATCGTCTCCACCACAAGTATCCATTGTATGTACAGTTGGCTCTGTATCGCCTTCATATGCTGCTGCTATTGTTTGTGATTGAATATAATTAACACATTCTGCATAGGCATTGTTTGGAAAACCAAGACTTGCAAATAAAATCCCCACCACTGCAATTATGCGTAGGATTTTACTTATTTTATCTCCCTTATATATGTAATTATGTAGTTAATTATACCATTTTATTGCAAAAGAAAAAGGCGGGATATTTAAATCCCGCCCTATCTTTTAAGTATTAATTACTTAACTAAAGCAACTTTAGCCTTTGGATTCTTTGCATTCCACTTCTTTGCAAGTGAGTTGAAAGCATCTTTTACAGCCTTTAGTGCTACATCATTATCAGCCTTTACCTTAGCAAGTTCTGCAGCGTGTGCAGCAGATGCATCAGCAAGAGCCTTATCAGCAGCAGCCTTAGCAATAACTGCATTAGCCTTTAGCGTTGCAATTTCTGCATTAGCCTTAACTAGATCAGCAGCAGCAGTTGCAGCAGCAGCATCAGCAGCAGCCTTAGCGGTTGCAGCATCAGCAGCACGAGCAGCCTTTTCAGTTGCTAGAGCAGCATCGGCAGCAGTCTTTGCAGCAGTCATTGCAGCAAGTTCTGCAGCAAGATCACGGACAGCAATATTTTTTGCAACAGACGAAGTAACAGTATTGAAACCAGTTACAGCAGTTGCAAGATCAGATGCAGTTGTGACTGAGAAAATAACAGCAGCCGAACCAGTAGTTGGAAGTGTTACTTTAAAATCACGAGTACCAAAATCTGTAAGACCTGTACCAGTTGTAGCAGTTGTAGTATCAAGAGTTCCATTAGCAACTACTGCGGTAATTGACTTTCCAGAAACTTTGTTACCAAATACGTCTTTGGCAGTTACAGTCAAAGTTACTTGTGTACCTGAAGCGCCAACATCAAGACCTGATACCGAAATATCATTGATCTTTCCGACTGCACCTTGTACATAATAAACTTTGGTTTCACCTTGGTTTGAAACAGAAACAGTGCCTACTGCAGTAGTCTTTGTAAAGACAAAGAATGTAGCAGTTGTGCCAGTTCCAGTTGCAATTGTTGTTGAAGCAGAACCGCTAGATGCGGTTACTGGTGCAGCAGCAGTTGCTGTTGCAAGAATAATTGATGCGTTTGTTGCGGATACAGTTACCGCTGTTCCTGTGTCTACAGTAACAACGAACTTGAGGGCATCAGCAGCGTCTACAGAGTTATCTGCTGGAACTGGAAGTTCAACAGCAGTAGTTGTAGCCGTACCAGCGGTTGCAGGTGCAGATCCGTTGACTGTCAAAGCGACAGACATAGGTGCAGCGTTAGCCGATGGAATTGCGAATACCGAGCCAGTAAGGGCTGCAGCCAATACAAGCGCAATCTTCTTAAATGAATTCATTTTTCTCCTTAGTTTTCTTTTTAGATTAATTTGTATTCCGACAAGAAATCCCTAACATCATCAGGAACTTCCCTAGTTTCCAATTCTACCATAGACTTATTCTTTTCTGCAAGTCGGCTGGCAGAACTCCATGTATGAACCTCAATCTCAAGATTAGAGTCCCTACTTGTGTGAGATATTGCTCCAAATACCGCCCCACAGACGGCATCTGCCAAGTCCTTTGATTTCTTGCGGGGATGGTCAACACGATTATTTTTCATAATCTTGAGTTCTGCCATCTCTTCAAGAAGCAATGGTATTCTTGGCATTGCAATTCTTTCTTCATAAATCATCATAGCGAGATCTTCATAGTGTTTCTTTGCAACAGATACAGTATCAGTTCTCATGCCAACGGCTTTTAGTTCCTGTTGAATATCAAACGACTGCCATCTATCGAATGTCACCATTCCGATATTAAATCCCTCTCTACGAAGATTTATTATCCAATTTTTTACTTCTGATAAATTTACAGGTCCTTCTACCTTTGGCTCCCACCAAGCAACGGCATCAACAACTACGATAGGTGCAACCTGCTCGTAATCTTTTATTACCTGTACATTTACCCATTTATCTACATGCGCTATAGCAACAGCACACTTGTCATGTTTTTGTGCTAAGTCTGCATGTACATAATATAGTTTATCAGGGTCTGGCTTAAAGGTCAAATCAAATCTCCTGTGAGGATCTATAGGATTTCTGAGTGTCATACATTTTTCTAACTTATCTCTTTGTTTAAAGAATGAGTCAGATGAAAATGTTGGTGTGCATAAAAATCTCATCATAGCATCTCCCATATCTGTAAGAAATGCAATTTTAAAATCTTCTATTTTACGAGTAGGGTTTACTTCCCAAGTAGGTCTTTTAAGTGCAAACATTCTAGGATATTTATATGACAGAATATGATCTTCTTCCCAAACAATTTCAAATTGATTATCTGGACCTTCTGGTAGTTCTTCATTAATAGTAAAGGTATGTCTACGTTCTATTACTTCTTTTTCCATTATTACATCTTCATACCGCTTTGAAATAAAATCTCCAGCATAACGGGGGAATGAAAGAAGAACAACTTTACCAAGATCTGGAAAACGAGAGTCTACAGTTCCACGAAATGCTTTATATAAATTATCAGCAGTCTTACCTTGATCATTACCAGTTCCTACTTCAGATGCAAAACCAGAAATCTCATCAAGAACTGCCATAAATAAGTTTAGACCTTCATGAGATTCACGCTCAGAGTGTCCAGAGTAAACTGTAATAGATTTATTAAAACCAATAGAATTTACTTTAGGATCATATCTTCCTGCAAACCATGGAGATTTTTCAATCTTATTTTTAAAGCCCTTAAAGAAAACGTTTTTAGCCTGCTCTGCGTTTACAGCAACGTTAATAATATCTATTGCGTCTCCCGACGGTTTACCAAAGTATCTCGCAGGGTCTTTAAGGCATAGTAACTTATATACAACATAAGCACAGGCAACAGTAGAGGTATGGTCCTTCCCACTGCCCTTCCCAAGTTGAAGAATAATTTCGTTCTTTGTGTATTTGTCATAGTGTTTTGCTCCTACATCCATTCCTAAAAGATTTTGCAAATCTGGTTTTTTATAGATCTGGCTCATTGCCTCAACAATGTCATATTGAATAGCCGAAAGTGGTGGCTGTCCCAAGTAATCTGGAGACTCCACAAACGTCTTTACGTCTACTGGATTTTCTTCAAACTGCTCATCTTTTAAAGCATCAAAGAAATCATTGAACATCGTGGACAATTGTTATTACCTCGCCCTCTTTGGCTATGGTAGATAGCCTTGACATAATTAAATCTCTAACTTCTGGATGTTCTGATGCAATATCACGAAGAATACCAACAAGAACTTCCTGTCGTTTTTCAATCTCTATCATTTCTTCTGCTAGTTCTTTATTTTCTAACAAGCCAGCCTTTTGAAGCATATCAATTCGTCTTGCTTCAATATCCATAACAAGTTTAATTGCTGTAGTTTTAGCACTAAGGTTTGCTGTGGTAGTAGCATCTTCAATAACCTCATAGGCCTGCTGTATTAATTTTGTGTAGTGTGCGTCTGCACCTACGAGTGCTTCTTTTGCACGAGCACGAATAGCATCATTAGCAGATGCCATGACTCGCCACTCATTTAGATGAGCGACAACTCTTGTACGTGGAAGATCAAGTTCTTTTGATATTCTAGTTGGATCATTACCCTTTAAGTATTCTTCAACTACCTTATTGACCTCATCAAGATGTTTGACGAGTTCTATTTCAGTGTCTGACATATTTACCTTCTAGTCTGTTAATCTCATCTTGAATATAGAAGATGGCTTTCTTCAAGTCTTCAATTTGAGTTTCCTCATTCTTTAGACCCGCTCTCCACAGATACTTAAATGCGTTGCCAACATTAAAATTACGATGACGTGTAATCTGAATACATTCAACACCTGATGGGTCGCTTGTATAATGCAACGGATGATTTACTTGATCTACTACAATGTTAAACTTCTCTGTCATCTCTTTGACTTCCTTAATCCAAATTTAGCAAGGTATACATAAATAGTCTCTACGCTTACCCCGCACTCCTTTGCTATATCCTCTGGACTCTTTTTATCCATGTGATAACGCTTCTTGAGCCACATTTCATTCTGATACATTTTAACACCCATGGCTACCCCTTGTCAAATTTCACGGCTTTGTCCCAGTTATTGATAGCCCAATGACCAATACCTGCTGCATCTGCCACATCGTAATCTTCTATTTTTTTATCATAAATAACTTCTAATAGTTTAGTTGTGCGACGTTTTCTAAAATCTCTTTCATAAGATTTATACCAAGAATCTGACTTACCTGGATTAACTGATCTTATCTGAAGTTGTTCTTCCTTTGTTAATTTTTTATTACCAAGAAATGACTGCCATGTTATTGGAGATACCCTGCCAACAATATCTATATTTGCTAATCCAGCACCACCAATAATTGCACCTTGAACTAAAGCGAGATCAGCAGCAGTCTTTGGACTATTCATAAAAACTGTATGCTCAATTACTATTGCTGTAGTTTTATTATATAATTCAAAAAAGGCTTTGACCTTAGCAGTTGCATCTATAACCTTTTCATATATGTTAGAGCCTTCAAAATTAATCTTTCCATACTGAGTTATATCTTTCCAGCAGTAAAAAGCAAAAGCAAGATTATTAGTGCTTGCGTCTATTGCACAAATCACTTCTGGTTGATTAGTTATCTTGCTCATACTCAACAATTCCTTTTAATTCTTTTAACATTTTTTCTACTGCTTTTTCATGCACATTACAGTTAGCACAAAAACCAGAGTCATTATAAATTGAAAGTTGTGTCCCACATCCACCAAGGCAGATCCTACGCTTACCTATTCTTTTTTGTCTGCGTGTTATCTGATATCTTTCAGCAATCTTTTCTTTGGTCGCTTCATCTCTGCAATTTTCACTACAGTAGATTTGATAACTTACCTTTGGTTTAAATTTGGTATCGCACCTTTCACATTGTTTCACGCAATTCCTCCAGTGAAGCAATCTTCACTACTCCCGCACCAGCCTGCTCACATGCCTTCTGAATAGGACAACCTTTGCAGATCTTTGAGTTTGATCTATAATTTTTAATTGGAAGTTCATTCTTCATCCAACTTGCTCTTACAGTTTTCATCCACTCAAATGCATTATTTATGTAGTCACGATAATAATCATCTACTTCAATTAGTATTGGCAGTAGTTCGTGATTATTTTTATTTTCATACAGAATAATTCCACGCTTATATCCAAGAATCTTCATATAGATAAGAGTTTGAAAGATATGATCTTTCTTTGCCTTACCAGTATTCTTACGATACTCAAAACCTTCATTTGGTACAGTTTTGATTTCTAATATTACTTCTTCATCGTTCCAATTAAGAATGCCGTCGCCATATCCAAATATAGGTGGATTCTCATTAGAGATTTTTAATTCTGTAGTATCTTTTACCTTGCCAGTTTCTTTATCTTCTTCCTGAAAGATCTTAGCAATACCAGAATTGATAAGTGCATCTTGAATTCTTTTATGACCATATGTGCCATTTGTTCTATTGGCAACACCAAAAGCATTTGAATTATCTTCAAATGTCACACCAGAAAATGCTAGATACCAGTATCTTGGACACTCACCATGGTTGTAGGCCAGGGTTGATGGTGCAAACGTTTTCTTAATTTGATGCTTTGGTTCATTCTTGATTGTATAACCAGAGTTAATCTTTTCTACAAGACCATCTAGTTTAAAATCGCTTTCTTTCTTTACTGGTTTAGGTTCTCCCTTTACCATTACCTGCTTCAATAAGTTTTTTGTCATATATACCTTTTTATCTATTATATCAGTTAGCGTATCGTATACTTAAGAGCAGATACCAGATTATTGATTGCTTCTGCAGCGGTATAGTAAATGTTCTTCTTTCCTCTATCATTCTTATCCACATTAGCCATCCAAGTAGCCCTAAATGACATTTTTGCTGCAATAGCCTGTAGTCTAACTATCTCTACTGTTGCTACGTTTAGCGGAATGTCTGGCTTTAGGATTATCTTGGCAATGAAGGTTAATGCAGTAGTAAGTTCTTCATCCTGCATATACTCTGCAATTTCTGTCAAACCATTAACTTGTTCTATTGTATTTTTATGTGTTGTCTCTGTCATATTTTGCTTCCCATGTTAGTTGATCTAGTAAGTCAAACTCTATTAGTGCTAGGCGGGTCTTTTTATTTCCCTTGCCCAAAATAATAACAACTGCTGGAGACTTATCTTTGCCAGCCTTAAGAGCATCTGTTACTGCCTTGGCCCATATGTCTTGATTGATGGTAAATGACTTTTCTGATTCTTTAAAGTCAATAACAAAACTACGCCATGTAGCATCGCCCTTTTTAGTATTACGACCAGAATTCTTATGCTGTTTAGCACCGATTCTTTTACTTTCATTCTTCTCGCTCATAGTCCTTCTTCTTTTTATATCCAACCTGAAAAACCTGAACCTCTGATAAATGTTTCTCAGAACACATCCAAGAACCCATTCCTGTTTCTGAATAAATTCTTATTGTGCCAACTTCTTTTCCACAAGTCTTGCACCAGAACTTACCCTTATATACTAAAAATTTGCTAGACATTTTCCAACTTGCTCTTAAGCATATTCTGCAAATCTAAATCTTCTTTAACACGATTAACAAGGCCATCTCTGCCTTGAACTTTAGTACCATCTTCTAGTTGATACCATGCACCAGTTCTATTAACAAGACCAGCAAGTTCAGCGGTATCAACAAGATCGCCAATAGTATCAACGCCAAGATTGTCACCTCTAAAATAGAAATCATACTCACCACTCTGGAAGGCAGGCGAAGTTTTAGAGAATTGTAATTCCCAACGAACTTTGCGACCAATCTTTTCCTCAATGAGTTTATCTCCAACATGTATCTTCCCCTTGATCGCCTGATTATCTGATTCAGACGAAAACAACTTAATCACGGTAGACGAATAAAACTTTGTAGCCTGTCCACCTGTAGGCTGTTGACTTGTGTACATAGCATTGATATTATTTCTAGACTGTGATATTAATACAAGCAATGTAGGCTTTACCTTATTGTTAGCATAGTTAAGCATCTTCCACGCATTGCTAAAGTCACGAGACTCTGCACCAATCTGTTTAGTATTCTCTAACTGTTTAAGTTCTGTAGAGTCTTTCTCAAAATAAATAGCAGGAAGTAATGATGTTATTGAATCAACAACAATAATATCCACACCAGCCTCAATAAGATTTACTCCAACATCAACCATTTCATTAATGGTACGAGCCTGAGAAACAATTAACTTAGATATATCTACGCCTAGTTTTTCTGCCCAAGTTTTATCGTATGACATTTCTGCATCTATCCATGCACAGATCTTGCCTTCTTTTTGTGCTTCAGCAATTAACTGTAGGCAAAAGGATGATTTAGCACTTGACTTGCTACCCCAAATAAGAACTTGTCTACCATATGGCAAACCACCATTAAGTGCACGGTTTAAACCGAAACTAGGAGTTGTTGCATATTCAGTCTTTGGGATTTCATCTCCAACAAGAATATTCTTTCTTAATTTAGGATTTAGTTGTGCTAATACCTCTTCAACTGTAACTGTCACTAGAATCTTACCCCATGCTTCTTTGGTCTATGTGTGTTGCGTTCCATCTTTTCTTTAATTGCATAGTCTAGTGATTTTGTTACATAACCCGCCTCAACCATACCAGCATAAAGATCAAGGGTACGAATAATAATATCTGCAAACTCATCTGATATCTGTTCTGGATTCATTTCTTTACGAACTGCTTCCATGGCTTCTGATACCTCAGATACAATCATCATCATTTGTTTTGCTAAAAATATTGGGTCTGCAGTTCTATCCCAAAAACCTTTGTCTACTGCATTTTTATGTATTTCTTCTGCTAATTCATCAAACATTTATTACATCCTCCATTATTGTAGTTCCATCTTTTGTTTCTTTAAATTCAAATTTATATACGTTTCCTGCTTGAACATTCATGTATGCTTTTGGAAATGCAGTTGGAAATACTGTTATAGCATGTAATTCTCTGCCTGCATCTGCAACAGTAAGAGATGCCATCTTTTTTCCAGCCTTTGTAACTCTGGGCTTGAATGATACAACATAGTGCTCGCCTTCTTTATAAGGTAGCATCTTGTAATTTAGAAACTTAACTAGGGCATCTTTGGATTGAGATATTTCATCAACTGGAACTGCAGATACAATCCTATTATCATTTGCAAGAATAATATAAGTACGACCTGCCTCAATAACCGTGTTTTCTTCATCAAAAATTCCCACACTTCCAGTTTTATCTAACAACTCTACTCTTGACCAGCCTTTTGCTCTCTTAATTGATTTTACCATACCCATCAATATGAAAGCACCCTTTTCTTCATACTCTTCAATATCATTTATGTAAGCATAATAGTGTTGTGGTATTTGCATATTAAACTCTGGCAAGTTAAGGTACTCATAAACATTTTCTCTTACCTTATCTGGATCTGCTGGATTGTCTGGAAAAGTTAAAGCACCAACAGAATTCATGGCTTGCAAAGCACGACTATTAACACCATTACCTTTTGTAAAGGTAAATTCTTCTACCTCTTTAAAAGATTTAAACGGCCTTGCTGCAATATATCGTTCTGCAATTGTATTTGATATCCACTTTATTGCAGATAAACCAAATCTAATACCCTTGCCTTCAATCTTAAAATCAATTTCTGATTCATTGATATGTGGTAATCTAATTGGAATACCCATACGCTTTGCTTCAATTAGATATTCTGTTCTTGCATCTTTGTCTTTCTCATTCTTGAGAAGTGCAAACATAAACTCTAGTGGATAATGATATTTAAGCCATGCTGTCCAATATGATACGGTACTGTAAGCAACAGCATGTGATTTATTGAATGAGTACCCCGCATGTGCTTCAAAGTCATGCCATAAATCTAATGCATTGTTTGGACTAATATAAGCAGAAGCGCCTTTGATAAACTTATCTTTGAATACATCAAACTCTCTTGCATCTTTCTTTTTACCAATGATCTTACGAACCTTATCAGCCTCTGCCATTGTCATACCGCCAAGTTGAACGCAGGCCTGCATAACTTGTTCCTGATACAAAATACACCCATATGTTTCTTCTGTAAAAGGTTTTAGAATCTGATGCAAATAATCAATGTTTTGACGACCATGTTTACGAGCAATATAATCTTTACCAATTGTATTCATAGCACCTGGACGAACTAGTGCGTTAGAAGCAGCAAGTTCAGCAAGGTTTTTAACACGCATCTTAACTAGAAGATTAGTATATGGAGTTGCTTCACACTGGAATACACCCTTAGTATATCCATCAGATAACATATTATAAACATTGCTGTCATCCATATCAATCTTAAGGAGATCTATCTTTGTACCTTCTCGTTCTTTGATAATGTCAATACAATCTTTAATTACACTAAGAGTCTTAAGTCCAAGTGCATCAATCTTAATTAAGCCAATCTTTTCGGCTTCTTCCATATCAACACCAACTACTGGAATTCGCTCATCAGATCCTGGAGAAGAACGAGTTTCCATAGGAGCATGTCTAAATATTGGCTCTTTACTAGTCACAACACCAGCAGCATGAATACCAGTACCACGAATGCGACCACGAAGTTGTTCACCATAAATAATTACTTCTGGATATTTTTCACGGAACCATTCAGAGTTTCTAGATGTTACAAAATCATCCCATGTATCTACAGTCTTCAATACTTTATTTACATCGGGCAATGGAATATTTAATGCACGAGAAACATCTCGTACTACGCCTTTATCTTTAAACTCTAAGAATGTTGCAATAGATGCGACGTGACGATACTGCTTAACAAGATAGTCTTTTACTTCATCACGGCGTGAATCTTGAATGTCTGAATCGATATCTGGAAAGTCATTACGCTCAGGATTAATAAAACGGAAGAACAGAAGTCCGTGTTTAATTGGATCAATATCTGTAATTCCAATGGCATAACAAAGTAATGAACCAGCAGAAGATCCACGACCTGGACCAACCATAATCTCTTGCTTCTTAGCCCAACTTAACATGTTGTATACGACCAAGAAGTATGGTGCAAAATTCTTTTCCTCAATCACGGAAAGTTCTTCTTCAAGCCTATCAAGATATTCTTGTTTGTCTACCAAACCAAGATTCTTCAAGCCTTCCATAGCAAGAGATCTTAACTCTTCTAGTGGCTTCTTATACTGTACTGGTAATAGGTTTAGACCAGATTTAATATCATAGTCTTCTATCTTATCTGCTATCTCTAGGGTTGATGCAAACATTTGTTCATCTTTTATACCGTGCTCGGCCATGGCATTTGCCATTTCATCACGAGACAATAAGTGAATATCAAAAGAGCGAAATGACATTTGACGGTCTGCCCCATATAAATAATCAAGACGGTCCATCATATCTTTTTGCTTCTTAGATTTTTCGTATGTAACATCCTTTTGCAATTTTGCGTGGGTATTAAGAAGCAACATCATTTCCTGAATAATCTTTTGATCAACAGTAGAATGATGGCAGTCTGGCGTTACAACAATCTTTACAGCATATGCTTTGGCAAGTTCAACAAGCGACTCGTTAATCTCTTGTTTGTTATGTGGCATAACTTCAATATAGAAATCATCACCAAAATTATCTTTGAACCATTCAATATGTTTCTTTGCTTCCGCATACTCTCCTACCTCAATTGCTTTTGCAATGAGTCCACTCATGCAGGCAGATAAAACAATAATGCCTTCTTTGTATTTCTGTAGAACTTCAAAATCAATTCTTGGCTTCTTATAAAAACCTTCTGTCCAGCCAATTTCATTTAGTTTATTTAGATTTTCTAGGCCCTGTTGGTTCTTGGCAAGAAGAACAATATGAAAATAGTTAAGATCAAGTGGACCAGTTCTTTCGGACTTATCACGCTTATCAAATCTATCGTATGCAATATATCCTTCTACGCCAAGAATAGGTTTAATACCCGCTTCCTTGCAGGTACGATACATCTCACGGTGCCCTGATAGAGTACCGTGATCTGTAATCGCAATTGCAGGCATACCGAGTTCAACGGCACGTTTTACATATTCCTGCGGAGTTGCCACACCATCCATCAAAGAGTAATGGGTGTGGACATGAAGCCCAACGTAAGACACTAGTTAATTACCACTCAATATTTGATGAACCAGCAGATGGTGTATCAAATCCGAGATAGAATGCCTCTTGTTCAGCGTATGGAATTTTGTTGAGAGCCTTCTCTAGTGGGAATGGCTCAACCTTAGACCAGTCATATGGTTCCTTATCTGGAACTCCTGGAATAAGTGTGTAACTTGTTTCAGTTCCCTGACCGTTACGCTTCAACTTCCATGTTAGGTTTGAGATGCTACCAGTTTCTAATGCATACTCACGAATTGTATTAAATGCAGATTGCTTGCTTACACCCATTGCCCAAACAGCAACATATGGCTCTTCAAGACCATCGTCTACTAACACATTGCAGTAGAAGCGAAGACGTGCTCGCCATCCAGCCTTTGGATCTTTACGATGCATTTCTTCTGCCCAGTCACGGCCTTCTGCTTCCATTGTGTCTAGAGCACGGCGCTTGTAGTCCTTTGGGTTTGTATGCTCCTTAACAACAAGAGCAAGACCACGCTTGTCATTGTAGTTAGAAGAGTCTTCATCCAACTCTTCAATGAAACGAATTTTTACTGATTGACCGTCTGCTAACTTGAGCCAGCGGACTTTTGATCCAGTACCTTCATATTTTGGCTTATCAACTAGAGCGTTGATATTCTTTAGCCCTTTTACTATTGTCATTGTTTCTCCTTGTTTTTTCTATTTTAGCATAGCGACTATAGAGTTGTCAAACTTATATTCTAGTTTTTTGATTTCCTCGTCGCTCATTTCGCCTATGTCTTTGTATTTTTTGTCAATGTTTACAACAGATACTTTTGAGCCTATCTTTCCAACAATACGCTCTATCATTGTAGAACCTGCTTCATCATTGTCTGCTACAAGTATAACATCGCTGAAATACTTTTCTAATAGATCCATCTGAACAGATGAAACATTAGCCCCTAGGGTAGCAACTGCGGGGAAACCTACTTGGTCTAATCTGATTGCATCAAAAGATGATTCAACTACATAAATAAATTTAGATGATCTAACTCTATGAAGATTAAATAGTATCTTTGATTTTGGAAGACCTGGTGTATTTTTAAATTCTTTGCCTTCTATAGATCTTGCTACAAAACCAATAGTCATACCGTCTGGAGACTGAACTGGTATTGTTACATAGTCCTGCTTGTCTGAATACCCAAGAGCAAATTTATTAACAGATGCTTCTGTTATTCTACGACTATGGAAATAGTTCATGGCTCTTGGTGTTTCTAGTGCTTGATTATTTAGTCTCTTGATTAATACCTCGTCAAACTGTACAAACTCAGGAGCAACATACAACTTTTTGTTTACAAGTTGTGTAATATCTGTCTCGCTATCCTTCTGCTTAATATATCTAACAGATTCAAAATAAGATCTATTTGATACAGCCATAACAAACTCTACAAGATTCTTGCTTGTCTGGCAGCCAAAGCAAAAGAATAATCCCTTTTCCTTAGATATAGTTCCTGCTGGCGTACGAGAATTATTATGAAATGGACAGAAAACCATAAAGTTACTTTCTGTCTCTGATGCAGGCTCAATGCCTACTCCATTTAGGACTCGCTCTACTTGTTCTTCTGTATATGTTTCATTAAACATTTGTAGCCTCAAAGTCTTTATATCTGTAATAGCCTTTATCAAAGTCAACCTGAATTAGGAAGTCTCCCATAAAACCATTACGGTTTTTCCTAAATGCACATTCAATAATATCACTGTTTGCTGCACGACCAAGTGCAAGAACCCAGTCTGCATCATATGCAATCTGTCGTGACCATGCTGTTTGACCCAAAGTTGGCACGGTATTTAGATTAGTAACATCATCAGGTGTAGCAGAAGAAATAGAGATAATAGGAACCTCTTCACTAATAGACATTAGTTTAAGTTCACGAGATAGGTTCTTCATTCGTACTGTCTCGTTATCAGATTTTTGGTTTGGACTCATAAGTTGTAGGTAGTCAACAATAACAAAGTCTGGTTTATATTGATCTATCTTGCCACGAATTACAGATGGAGTAATCTCACCACCATTATCATTAGAAATAATATGGAATGGTGGCTTGCCTTCAATTCTATCTGTATGCCATTTCTTAAGCATATCTATTTCTACTTCACCATTGCTAAGTTTACGATGCGACCATAAGCCTTCACCCATAATTGCATAGACACGGTTACGAACTTCTACCTCAGACATTTCAAGACTGATAACCAACGGAGTCTTACCTTGCTTCCATGCCTGTACTGCAAAGTACAAAGATAGCCATGACTTACCAATTCCTGGATAGGCAAGAAAGATACCGAGTTGACCTGGCATGATTCCAGATGGGAGATAATTGTCAAATCCTGGCAGACCAGTTCTGATACCTATCTTGCCTAACTCTTGTTCCTTACGGACATTTTCAAAATATGCGATAGCAGACTGAATATCTGTAGCATCAATATCACGAATGGTTGAAGTATTTTTCTTCAACTCTGATGTTTTTGTAATTAAATCATTTAGTGCTGCTGTTCCATTTCCTGCCTGCACCTCTGATGCTGCAGATCTAAGAATGTCTTTTACGCTTTCATTTAAATACTCAACTTGCAATTCTTCTAGATGATGTTTGGTAGCGCCTACTTCTTTATCTGGAACAAAATCTCTAAACTTCTCAACTACCAAAGAAACTGGAGGTACTGAGCCATTAGTCTCAGCATACCTACGAATGAACTGCCATACATCTGTATGGGTTCGCATAATATTTTCTACATTAGCCTGAAGTAATACATGTATCTGTTTATCATTAAGAACTGCAGAAATTAATTTAGATTCTATATCAACCATTTAGCCACTCCCTAGCCTTTGCCCTGCGCTCTTCACGTTCTTTTAAATCTTGTTCTATAGCAATTTTACCATCAAGCAAATCTTGTGCATTATAAGCAAAACTATTCCAAGATGGATTTTTAGATATCTCAAAATAATATGTTAGTAAATCATAACATTGCTGAAGTCCATATGATTCAACAAGTGCATCAGCAGCCCATTGCTCAACATTAAGGTTGAGTGTAGACTTCTTTTCGTACCTTTGCAAATGCAGTTTATTATACCGACTGAGCAAAGCCATACGGTCTTTGCGTTCAGCCATATTATTCTTCTACCAGTGCTGCCTTTGCTTCATTAACCTTTTCAATAACTTTGCTCTCAACAAAATCATATATACGATTCATTGCTTCGTCTACATTTTCATTATCACGAACATTATCTACAACTCCAAGATCAACTCTCAATGACTGAAAGTTACCAAGATTAAGTGTGTAGCCAAGTGTTGCTGATACCTTTGTGCTCTCTTTTTCCATTGCCCCTCCCAAGGACTAAATCTTTTCTGACCAAACTGGAACAAATCTTCCATCTTCAGTTTTCGTATATGTCAGTATACCATCACCAATTCTGCGTGTCAACTCTTGCTTTGTTGGTGTAATTCCATTTGTAATTAATTTATCTTTTCTAGGTCTGCCTAGATGATAACTAGCGAGTATATCACGAATCTCTTTAACTTGCGATTCAGAATAATATGCTCTTATTTGCCAACCACGAACACCTCCAGGTTGTGATCCCATAGGTGGTGGAATAATTCCTTTTTTCACTAATGATGGAAAATATTTACGATGCCTATTGACAAGTTGAGCAGTTTCTGATACAGTGAACGCTCTTTCTCTATTTTTTCTAAAATCATATCGCAAACAAGTTTCCAATCTATCTTTTGTAATATTATAAACAGTTACCATTCCTGTTGATCTAGAACTATGATAAAGTCTTACAAGGTCACCATTAAGAAACCAAATCTTTTTATTACCTTTAATTACAGGCTTGTTATTATAGTCTTTGCTCTCAATGTTTCTTGGGCCATGAGCCATAAACCCTCCTTGCTGTCTGACGGGGGATGGAAGAACTTCCTATTACCACACGCCAAGCAATATATCTCTAAGTGTATCTGACTAGAATACTGTCTGTCAACAAACATTCTGCCATTGCACTTTTTGCAACGAAGAACCAAAATTACCCCTTAGTTTGGAATACCAACAACAATAATATTTACGTTAAGCGAAAGATCGCCAGACGCACCGAAACGAACTACGCCTTCAACTCTTGATGTAGTTACTGATTTTAGAATAACTGTAACATTTTGTCCTGCTGGTGTATTACCTATGTTAATAGGTGTTGCTGTAGCAATTGGTGCATATTTAAAGTCTGATGGAAAGTCATATGAAAAAGTCTTTTCATTACCTGCGCTTACTGTAGAGTTATTGGCTACTTCTACATACCCGCCGATTACTCTAGCCTCTGATGTTTTTACACTTTGTTTTCCAGCACTAACAGTATCAATAGTAGTATAGTTATAAGTAGCAGATGATACCTGAGTTGCCAGATCGTTGATGGTTTCTGCCAATTGATAAATATAAGTTACATCAAGAGGCTGACCTCGTTCTGGTAGTGGTACTTTTGCCATATTTCTCCTTTAGTCAATTATACCAGTAGAGCCTACAATGAGGTTACTGATGATTCCCAAATTTCTAATGTTGCATTTCTTGTTTTTGGTGGTGCTCCAGCGATTTGTACTGCTACACGAACTGTGCTAGTTGCTGCAGCCGCCTTTAAAAAATTATAACTATGAACTCCAGTGGTGCCATGATATTGATATGTTCCAGAATCAAATTTTACAAAAACATCATAATATGGACGACCTTCTTCATCTTCCCAAATTGCAGTTATTGCGCTTCCATTAACAACAACAGTTCCATTAACTGCTACTGGGGCAGTAGAATCAATTATATGAATTGGAGACCAGTGAGAAGATCTGTTTTTATCTTCTGATACAACTCTAAATCTAACAGAATATTTGTTGTCTGATGGAACTGGTGGAAGTTGATTTTTTGGAATTCTTAAAATTTTATTTGCCATTATGAAACTCCGACAGAAAATCTAAATTCTATATAGTTACTGGTATTTGGTGATTTAATAACAGTTTCTGCATCTGTATTTTTAACGACGGTATAACCAGTTAGTCCATAAAGTGGGTTAGACGTAGTTACATTTTCTAATCGCATAGCATCTAGTACCACATAGTAATCATTTGATGGACTTCCTGTAACCTCTGTTGAAACATAAATCTTAACAACAGTTACTGCATCCCATGTAAAGTTATTTGTAACTATTAGATCTTGAAGTTGTTTTGTTACAACATAATATCTATTATTTGCAAAATCATAGTTTCCTACACCGTCTTGTGCTTCAACTTCAAACCTAGCATATTCTGGAGATCCACCTTCAGTATCAGCAAACTCAACCAATATTTTTACTTTAGTAGGAGATGAGGCAGATCCACCGTCTTTGTTTATAATAGAAAATGCAAGACGAAGTTCATCAGTTGGTGCGTTTCTTGTAAAGTCTACATCAATACCAGTTTTATGAATATGATCAGATCCTGCAACAATTGTAAAACCAGATGTTGCGGATGTTAATTCGGCAGTATCTCCTTGTATTACAATTATGTTATTAAAAAATCTGCATCTTTCATATCTATCTGCTCTATCTACATTATAAAATATAGCATTATCAGCATTTGTTTGAAATACAACATCTGATACTGCAATTATGTCATCTTCTGCTCCACCGATACTTGGATCATCAAGTGCTACAGTTATAGTATCTATCTCAACTGCCGAGGTAGCAGAATGATATTGCCACGTCTCTCCAGTAGTAAATGCAAATACAGTCTTACTATCATATGCTCCAGCAGATGGGTTTGTTCCTGCTGAATATAATCCTACTTCTGTTATTTCATATCTTTCTTCCGTCGGCAATTCTGCAGTCAATACTAGTTTTGTTATACCCGCATCATTAATAAAACCTCTTGATGAGATTGGTACACGAAACATTTCAAAGTCAAGGTTTTCTTTTGTGGCGTAGTTACCATATGGGTCTGCTGTTGATAGAGGCTCTGGACCGCATCCAACGGCTATATAGGATGCATATGCAGGTGCCTGTCCAAGCAGGTACTTGCCAATAATATTCTTACCAGTATCAGTTATCATGATTCATTAAACTCCGCCTCATATATTGTACCACTTAGGCTGATTTGAACTTCTATTTGTTCATCAGGCTCTAAGTTGATAAGTTCTACTATTAGATCCCCTGTAGCATCTTCTATATATACATATGCTCCATCTGGTCCGCTACCCTCGCCCTCTTCTAAAGTCTTTGTTTCAAGTTTAATTGAAAAGTTTGCAAAGTATTTATCGGAGGTATTTTGAAGACTAACAATATTATTAGGATTATATTGCTGATTGATTGTTGTTAAATTTTTTATTGGCTGATACGAAACAGTTTGTCCATTAACAATATCATTTCTAGCAATATTAATAAGTTCATGTCCACCAATATCTTCCCAGATAAGATCTTGCATTATCTCAATATCTACTGCCTCTTGATCAATTAATACAGTATCTATAGGTGCTGTTTTAGGTGGAGGAGGTGGAGGAGGTGGAGGGGCTGGAGGCTTTGGAGGAGTTGGTGGTGGCGTTGGAGTAGGCGTAGTCGGTGTATCTATTAGACTTGTGCTAAATCCTCCATTACTGCCATCATCACAATTTTCTGGTGCAGACTCTGAAGTTGTTGTTCCATCAGAATATGATGTTATCTTTTTTCTATTTAAACATGTTCCTACATAAGTTACACCTGTTACAGTTTTTGGTTTTGGAGTAGGTGTTGGAGTTGGAGTTACTATCGGAGTACCTTTATAAACTCCATCTGCTAAATCTTCTTTAATTGCTGCTACGTTCTGCCTTGCAGTTTCTATTCTTTCATATATTGGAGCAAATGCAGCCTCACGCTGTGCGTCTAATTCTTGTTTTCTTTTAATTGCTGCTGCTTGCCTGGCTTCTCTTGCTGCCTGTGAATCTGCAATTATTTGCTGAATATTTCTTATTGCAGTATCAAACTCAGACGCAGATGGTTTTTTAATAATTGGTGGAATTGCATCATCTTCAAGACGTGCCATACTACACCTCGCTCAAATATAAGGTCATGCTAGGTCCAGCATTGGATCTAGAGTAATCAATATTATACACAACAAATCTTGTTTCTGAATCTGTAACTAAGTCTAAACCGTCATTATTTTGATATGTAACTGTAACAATATCACCTAACTGCAAGGTAGGAATTGTAAATACCTCTAAACCTATTGCCTTTTTTGGATCTTTAGTTTTATTTATAATCCATCCAAGTATATTTTCTGCGTCATCTTGAGACTGAATGTATTGACTTTCTAAAGCAAATTCGCTTTTACCATATATTAATCTACTTAGTTTTATCTCATCGTATTTAGATTTTTCTACTAAGGCAGAAGTGGTTATAGAGTCACCTTCAAATTCTGGATCTGATAAGTTGCTTTTCTTTTTAAAATATTCATCAACAGATAATTCGTGTGTTGTGTCTTGGGTAAATGTTATACCTAAAATTCTTAAGTAGTTACCACTTGTATCATCAAGAACTAGCACGGTGTCCGTAGTGTTAAATACTAAAAATTCTGCTCCATATGAGTCAGCCTGAAATCCAGATATGCTATAGCCTTTCATTCTATTAAATGTCGGCGCTATTTTTGCATAAAGAGCAGGGTACGCACGATCATATCTAATATCAAAGTAGGCACACTCACGCATAATACTGCCAAACTCATCAAAGTACATATTATATTTAGGTGGCTGTTGCGTACTAATTCCAGACAGATATGTAGATTGAACAATACCACTCATTGCATATTTTCTTAATGATTCATTAGCATCAATCTCTTTATCTCCAAAAACACTTGACAAAGTTTCTCCAACTGTAAATACAGTATTTTGTGCATAGTTATTTGTTAAGGCATATATATTTTCAAACATACATCTTGAAGATCCTCTGACAAAAAGAGCCATGTTGTTATAAACTGGAAGTGGATCTTTATCATCAACAATTTTAATTAACTTATTATTTATGTATAGATAAAACCTTCTAAAGTTTCCTATATCTTGATACTCTACGGACAAATCATATACTGTTGGATTTTCTTCTGCCGTCCTTCTGTACTGTCCAGTAAATCTTCCATCATCTACTAATATGTTTGTTAAACCACCCCAAAGTTTAATAGGAATGGCATTGTTGTTTGATGAGTCCTTTTTCACTTTATAAAAAACTATATTGTTTACAGATACCTGCGCTTGACCAGTTTTACTATCACGCTTTAGGTATTGCTCTATATTATTTTCTGTAAGTGCCACTATCTCAAAATAATATCCATTATTTGTTTCTGGATTTAAAAGAACTGCTAGACCGCCAGATCCTCCACCTATGCTAATATTTTGATTTGTACCAGATCCAGTAATTTGAAAATATGGAGTGCTGCCAATTGGGGTTTGTCCACGAACTTCATTGTTTTCAATCTTGCCTATGATTCTTAATCTTGTTCCAAAGTGCCTGTATGCATTATCTAAATTTTTATAAACGTATGAAACAAAGTTTAATGGTGTTTCTGTAGTTTTAAAAGATGGGCCGTTCATAACAAAAGCAGAGGACTGTATAGTTCCAGATTGAGTGCTTTTTAAGTTATTAACTTGTGTTTCTGTTAAATAGTTTGTTGCCATGAAATTTTTTATAATACCATTTCTAGTTGTTTGTCTAGCCAGTGTATTATTTTGTCCAGCAGCAGCCACTGTTGTAGATGGAGGATTTATATCTTCATCTAATACAGTTGTAAATAAATACTGAGTTTGCATATCACAACCACGAACATAATCATTATTTGTCCAATACTCATTGATACCAGCAGTATGTTCTACAACTGGTGTTCCAAATTGTCCACGACCATGTTGATATACTGCTCCAGATTTCATTCTTGTATTTCCATCTACCGTCTCATAGTATGGCAAGGAATATATTCTAACTAGCCCTGTAGGATAGATCTTTCCGTTAAATGGCAGGGAAGCAAAGTATCTCTGATATTCTTGATTACTACTAATCCATACATTTCCAGTTCCAGTTATATTAAATTGAACTGCATCAAATTTTATAATCTCTCCATTAGAATAAAAGTATCCTTGATACCTTGGCAAATAAAATATTCCCTCTCCAAGATCCATAATGTTATTTATTACAGCACCATTAGATACCGATGGAACTGAAGATGTTAAGGAAGAGTTGATTGGAATAGCACCTAAAGCATAAGCACTTGCCTGTTGTGCTGCATTGTTTCTTGATCTGGTTTCTTCAGTACCAGCAACTTCCCATAGCAAGGATGGTAGGTAAATCCATGTTTGTTCAGATTCTAACTTATCTGCTTGTTTTCTTACACCAAAAGTTCTTTGAATATACCTTGTAGTATATGTAATTTTGCCATCATTATATATTTTTTTATCCTGCGAAGATATTGAAATTATATTTGGAAGATTTCCAGATGTTGAGTTTTTAACAACTCCATTATCTGTTTGATTATTTGATCCAGATAATATAAAATCAGTACTACGATTTTCTGACTCTGGAAGCAAATAGTCTTTGCTCATTACAATAAAGTTATTGTATTCATCAAAGAACATTGCTGTCTGTGTTGCTATTGCTAATTGGTTTAAGACCTCTGCAACGCTTTGATCTGGTGCAACAAAAAAGAATGGTATTACAGGATCTGATTCGCCAGTCACTCTTCTAAAAGTATAATTTGAAAAACCAATATAATCTAAAAGCGTTGATACGGCCATGCTTAATGAGGTTTCAGTCATCAATAGTCTTGGTGCTGGCATTGACTCTAAAAAGAAATAAAAGTCTCTTAGTCCTAAAGAAACTGTTGCCCCAGTAACGTCTGCTTGTGGAAAACCATCTGAATATAAAGTTTTAATTGGTATAAAGTAATCAAAGCCATCAACATCTATAATTTTTTCATAGAAATTAAATTTTATATTTTTACGGAGGTAGTTAGAAACTATACTATTAGTATTATTATCATTAAAGGCTTGATCATCATCAAACATTGTCATCTGTCCAGTTGATGCGAGTAGTTGACCTACTGGAATAGAACTGTTTCCAAGATCAGAGAGCATCTTTGTTACTCTATAATCAATAACCTTATCAGATATATCTACTACTAAGCGTGGTGACATTTCAATAAGGTCAAATGTTGAGTCTAGTTTATTCATAGTATCTACTACTATGCGTAATCCTTTTAGGTATTGAAATTGTCTATACTTTGTGCCGCCGCCAACTCCATCAGTAAATGTTTGCGGAGATGTTAAATCATTTACAAAGTTTGTTTGATTTGTTATTGTTTCAGATCCAAGAGACCAACCATATGTTGGAGTAAATGTTTCATATTCTGTGCCAGTCCAAATATGGAAGGTTCCAACTTCTCCATCATTTTCTACAACTAAATAGGCATACCCAATAACATTAGATTCTGGAAGCATGGTATCTGATGATAGTTGTTCTGCAAATATAAAAATATCTTTATATGCATCTGGAATAATTAGTCCATATTCTAATTCAACATATCCATCTGAACTTATAATAGAAGAATTTGTTTCATTATCTCTTGTATCAAACTCATTAATTACATATAGATCAGTCCAGTTTGTTCCATCAAGATATTGAATTTTCCATCTTGCTGGAGTTGTTTTATTAGCATCTCCAAATAAAGGATCGCTAATGCTTCCTGTATTTGTAGCAAATGGACCAAGGTCTACAGATCCAACATTTGTTTGCATTTTTACTACAACTCTATTTACTGGAACTGGTTCTTTATAAACAACAAATGGAACGGCATCATCAATAAAATATAATCCATTTGATACATTTTTTGCAATTCCGTATTCAGCACCTTCTTCTGTTCTATAAGAAGTCCAGTATCTAAATTGATCATATCTTGATGGCATATAGTATCTTGGACGCTCTGCAAGATTTGCTCCAGAATTTGCAAGATATCTACCAGAAACATATAAGGCTTTATTAATTCCAGATCTAGGTCTAAATGGTTTTAAACAATCTTCTAAAGAATAAATCATTTTCATTTTATCTTTAGTTAATGTAAATTGTTGTGGTGTACCAGTATTATCAAAACCACCATCTATAACTACATCTGCATCAGTAGCGCCAGTGTAGTAATTACCAGCATCTAATTGATCAAATGTAGATGGTAGCGTTCTGTATATAGATCCAGTTGTTGTAGGTCTGTAACGATAGTTTCCAACCTTAAAAATATTATCTGGCATGTTCATATTCCACTCAGCCAGAACCAAAGACTGTAAGTTTATTGTTGCTGATGTTTCAAGGTGGGTCTTTAATGCTTCACTTACAAACACTTTAGACCTCTTCCAGTGTTACCGATATATTCCACATGTCAAAATTATTTCCACCACGCTTGACTACAGAGTAGTTAAAGTCTGCAAAATATACCTGAATAATTTCATTATATTGTGCAAGGTGGCCAAAAGAATTATTTACAACTTCTCCATTTTCTTTAAAGTTAGCATAGTTATCATATGCTAAATACATCCAGAATGGTCCAGTATGAGAGTTATACCAGTCTAATATTGCTACCCCGCCTGCTCCACCATCTGCAGTAAACTCTTGTGTATTATTCTGATATGGAGATAATCCTGTTGCATCATCAAATGCTGCTACTTGATAATGTGATCTAGATGGCAACATACTCCAAGAAAAACTAATTTGTAACTTGTCTGCAATATGATAAGAACGCATACGACCATTTATAGTACGCTGACGTTGCTCTATTCTTTGTGGAGTAAAAGACATTTCGCTTCTATTGTGATCAGATAATATAATAAATTGATTTAGTAGATCTGGATCAGTCTCAGCAGTATCTGCTCCAACTTCATATCCATTGGGAACATAAAGACCACCAGTTAAGGTTCCAGAATTATTAGACCACAGTATTGCTTGAGGACGCTGGTATCTTTTTCTTCCGCTTAAATATGCCGAGGTAGTCATTATGAAACCTTCTGACTTTTAACTCGCTGAGAGTCTAGATATTTAATTTCGTTCATTACTGCCTTTGCTATTGTATCTGGAGAAGCATTTGTTCCACCAACACTAATTCCAACACTATAATTATACACTGAACTGGAGTTATCGTTATAGGCAGCATTTGCAATATTTGTTGGAGATGCACTAAATACTGGAGACGATATATCATATGATGGCTGAGACAAAGATGTTTGTATTGGAATTTGATATATTGGTCTAGCATTTGATATATTTTTAGCCAAAATTGAAGGGTATTTACTTTCGTTAATTGCTGTTAAGAAAGGAGCAAATGCTTTTGCAGATGCTTTATTAACAACAAACTCACCAGGAGTTAGCATTGCTGGCACGGTATCAGATCCAATAGCGCCACCACCAGCAAGATACATTGGCTTTACCATACCTCCACCCATGTATCCAGTAATCTTTCCACCATACATCTTACCTGGACCAGTATCAACTACTTGTTTAATTATTTGTGTTATATACTCTGTAATGTTTCTTGTTACATTTTCTATAATATTATGAACTGTTGTTACTGTTGTATTCCAACTTAAGATTCTTTGATAGATTGCATTTGCGGTACTTAAAATTGAATTAAATATTCCAGCAATTGTATTGACTGGCACTATTGCAGCAACCAAAGAATCAAGCATATTCTTAGTATTAGTTGCTATTTGTTCTGATGGGGTCACCTGATCTTTAATAAACTGAGTTATTGCTTCTTCTGCACTCTTTAACAGTCCAGACTGTTCTGCCTGTTTTACAATAGAGGTTGCAATCTTTTCTTGATCTACAGCAGAAAGTTTAGATAGTTCTGTTATTTTCCCTAGCGCTGTTTGAACAACTGTAGCAGAAGTTGCTGCTGAATTAAGGTTAGTCGCAAGAGCCTTTGTTGCAGTTTCTTTTGTTGCAGGCTTTGTACCTGTGGTTACTACGGAACCTTGTCTTGCTCTACGCTTTTCTAGATAGTCTGGATCTTTTGGATCTAATCCATATTCATCTGTAGTCGTACTTGTACCTAAACCATTTCCAAATACATCAGCACCAGTAATATTTGCATCTGCAGAAACAACACTAGCAATTGCCTTTGCTAATTTATCTGCTGCTATTTTTGCATTTGCTAACTCTGCATCAAAGTCTTTTACAGCGCCTTGAGCACCTTCAATGCCAAGTTTAATATCATCCCATTTTGCTTGTTGTGCATCAACCTTAGCAAGTGCATCTCTTAGTTTCTTTTCAATATCATCAAGTTTCTTTTGAGCAGCATCTACAGCCTTTTGAGCATCTGCAACAGCCTTTTCAGCATCTTTATATGCTTGTGAGTTTTTAATCTTTGCTATAGCATCTTCTTTTTCTGCAATTGTTGCAAGAGCAGCAGCACGTTTAACTTCTAATCCTGTTAGTTTATCTTGTAAAGGAATTAATGCATCTAGTGCTGCTTGACGTGCGACTTCTTTTGCATAAACCTGATCTTCAAGGTCACGAATCTTGCGTTGTTCAACTTCAAGAAGTTGTGTTTTAGCATAAATTTGATCTTGAAGTTCAGTTACTCTAGTTAACTGTGCTTCTTTTTGTTCTTCAAGTTTAAATACCTGTTGACTAATTTGGAACTGACGCTCTTCTATTTGTGCTCTGGTCATTCCAGTAGCAGAACGTAGTCCTCCAAGTTCTGCCTGTCTTGCTGCTTCTATTACTCCAGATGCTCGTTCTTTTGCACGTGCCGCTGCTTGTGCTCTCATCTCTTGTGCAGCCTGAGCAGCAGCAGCAACATCTCCACGGCTTAATGCACCAGCAAGATCTAGTTGTCCCTTTTGTTGATCAGATATTTCTTGATTAATATCTGCAACTTTTTGTAAGGCTGCTGCTTGTTCATCATATTTCTTATTTATGGATTCTGCAACCTTGTCCATCAAGGTTAATTCATTAGATAGATCAGACGATTCTTCTTGTAGTGCAGCAATTGGACGATCAAAGTTTAGTTCTATACCTCGCTGAATATCATCAATTTGATTATTTAACTCTTCAATTGGTCTTGTAAAATTAATCTCAATATCTCTTTGAATTTTTTCAATATTCTTACGAAGACCTTCAATTGGTTTATCATATTCTGCAGCAATCTTATCCTGTTCAGCCTTTATTTGCTCAGTAAGTTTTCTAATTTCTATTTCTAGTCCAGCATCAAGTTCTCGTCTTAGAGCATCTATTTCAGACTGATAATTTGTTATAGTTCTTCCAGTTGCATCCTTTATATTTTGTAGATTTGTTTCTGCTTCTACTAGTGTATCTTGTGCAACTTGTAGATTTCTACCTAGTTCATTCATTAATGTTGGTGGTGCAACCTGAAGAGTTGCCTGTGCTCTTTGTGCACTTAGATATTTATCAATAGTAGATGATGCTTTATCAAATGCTTCTTGAGCCTGTCTTACAAGTTCTTGTGGATCTAAAATACCTTTGAGAGTTACTTCTAATTGATTATTCTTAAAGTATGTATCTATATAATCTTTTAGATTAGGTACATTATTTTGTGCACCTTTGAAAAATGCATCATAAAAACCTTGAACAGCAGTTTTATCAGAAGCAAGAGCCTGTAGGAATTCAGAAGAAACATTTGGATTTATTTCTTTTATTCTTGATATAACTTTAATTGTTTCATCTAGTTCTTGACCACGACCAACCATTGTTGTAACAGTTCCTTGAAGTTCAAGATTTAATTCTCTTACTTTATCTTTTGCTTCCTGGGCTTGTGTAGCCATATTCTTAAGTTCTGTGGTAGAAATATTTTTGCTATTTATTGCTACTGCAAGATTGGCATCAGCCACCATTTCAAGAGCGGTAGCAGAGTCAATTCCAGCAGCACGTAATTTAGCAAGTGCTGCACCTTGAGCCTTAGTATCTTGAACTGCTTGGAACTGTGCTACTTGATATTCACCTATTACTTTTTCATTAAATGCTTCTTTGAGTGCCTTGCCTTGTTTAGTAAGAATGACCTGTCCATTTTTAATGGTCATATATGTAGCACGAGTTTTATTATCCATTCCCTCAAGGAATGAAATAAACTCTCTATTAAAACCACCTTGTGGTCCAGCAGCAAGTTGCTGTATTACTCCACCAAACTTTGTAAGACCTTTACCACTAGTTACTTTAAGAAGTTCTTTAACTCCACCCTCTGCATTTATTGATGCTTTACGAATAAACTTAAGTCTCTTTAGTAGTTCATCTAACGTTGTATCTCTTGTGCCACCTCCAGTACCACCGCCACCTCCACCAGTAGGTTTTTTATATCCTTGACTTCCTTTGCCAGTTCCAACAATATATGCTGCATCTTGTGCTTTTCTTTGAGCAGCCTGTCCTTCTAATTCAGTTACGTGGCCTGCAGCAGTTGATCCAACCTTAGAAACAGTAATTCCTTTTGCTGCCATATATGCAGCAAGTGCATTTGGATCATTGATGTAGGCATTTAATTTAAGAATCATTTCTCTTGTTATTGTGTCACTATCACCAACAAGAGTTTTCCAGTTATCTAAAATATAAGCAGACTGTTCTGGATTTACATCTTTAAGAACAGTTTCAACTTCTTTTTTAGTAATTTCTTTTTTGCCAGGGAAAAGTTCATCAAGCAAGTCTGTAACTTTATTTACCTGCTGCAAAGACCTTTCTCCGCTAAACTTCATATCAATAGAAATTCCATATTGTTGAGAAAGTGATGCTAATGTTTCAAGAGCAGCGATATTATCTTTTGCTTCTTTTGGATCTTTATTTATAATATCTATAATATACTGTTTTGTCTGATCATCAGCATTAGTTTTTCCAAGCAAACCTAAAATTAATGCTCCCTCTGCAGCGTCTCCTTGTAATGTTGTTGATACTAATACATTAAAACTTGTTGCTAACTCTTTATTATTTGCTAAGGTAGTTAATGTTATAGGATCAATTGTTCCACTTGCAAACTCTAACTGCAAATATGTTTTAAAGTCTGAGTTTTCTAAAGTGCTAAGAGCAGCCAAAGCCTGGTCTTTAAAGACTGCCATTGGACCTTCTTTATACATTGCATCAGCAGAAGCCTTAATTGCCTTGTCAAAGTTTGCCTGACCAATTTGATCTTTCATTTGAACAAGTTGATTTATTTGTGTTTGGAACTGATTATTTAATGTATCTAAATCAGTTTTTCTTTTTGCCTGTAATGCTTCTATTTCTTTTTCTAATTGAAGTTGTTTTTGCTTATCTGTAGTTGCTAACTTTTGAGCCTCAAGTTTAGAAATCTCAGAATCATATTGTGCATTTAAAGAGTCTCTAATTCCTTGCTGTTGTTGTATTTCTTGAATTCCTAATTGAACTGCAGCAGCCTTTAATTTATTTTGTTCTGCAGCAGCATCACGAATTTGAAAGTAAGCGCCAATTGGGTTTAGGGCACTACTCATTGTGTCATAGGCAAATTTATCAAGACCAGATTTTGATTCTGATACTTGCTTTTTTCTTGCTGCTTGAATATTTAAAGCATCAAAAAAACCAGTTCCAATTGCTTCTTGGAATGATGCTGTAGTTTGTTCAAATGATCTCTTTGAAACCTCCAGAGCAACCTGTAGTGGTTCACTTTCAACTCTTTCACCATTAGGTCCTAGAATGGTTACTAGTTCTCCAGCAAGCATAGTTGGAATATTGTAATTCTTAAGTTTTTCACCCAATGCCATTGCTAGGCTTCTTGCCTGCTCTGTTGTTATTGCACCTCTTAATACCGCCGATGATAACTGAGTAGCAAGATTAGATGCTATCTGCTCACTTCCAGCACCCAACTTACCTTGCTGTTCTATTGAACTTAATATTCCTTTTCCAAAATCACTTTCAAGAAGTGTTTGTCCAGTTTTTCTTTGTGCATCTGTTGTTCCAGCAAGCCTTGATTCTCGTCTCCTTGATGCTATTTCTTCTGGTGTAACTGCTCCAGTTAACTTAGAAAGTTCAATTAACTTATCTTTAGTCATTGTTAATGACTTGCCGTATTCGTATCCTTCTTTTCTTGCTTTGTTCATCGTTGCATTAAAGTTATATATTGTTAATCCAAGAGCGGCGATTCCAGCAACTGCTGCTCCAACTGGATTTGCTAATAGTGGTAATATTGCAGAAACACCAGAAACAGCAAACATTAACTTATTAAAACTTTCACCAGCACCCATCATTGCTCCAGCCATTGCAGCAGTACCAGCAGCCATAGATAATGGAGTTCCAATTCTAGACAATTTTTCTTGTCTCATTTGTCTCATTTGTTTTTTATCTAGTTCGGTTTTTTGAGACGTTGCCTTGCCAGATTCTTCAGTTATATTAGTTCCTGCTGCTCTTGCTTCAGCAAGTTTTCTTTCTTGTGCAAGAAGTTTCTTTGCTTCATTAAGACTTATTCTTCGTTCTCTTGCTATTTCTTGAGCGGTAGTTGAACCAGCAACACGTTGATCTCCAAATCCACCCTCTGCTCCATAAGCAAAACGACCAACTCTTACTGGAGTAATAGACTTTACGCCTTTTGATGTAATCAATCTGGTATCTTTTGGACCAGCCGAAGGACCTACAGCCTTAGTAGATGCTGGTTTCTTTCTTCCAGTTGCACCTGTTACTGTACGTGATCCAGCAGTTGATTTTATTCTTTCTCCTCTAGCAACAGCAAAATCATATTCTGCTAATGGTGCTCCACCTTTTGCTACAGATTTCATACTTGCTAAATCTAATATTCTCGCTGCAAGTCCTTTAGCCCATTCTGGACCACGAGCAGCAACTAATTTACCAGACACTTCTGCTTGATAAATACCATTCGCTAGTGACTGTAAGTTTCCAACTCCACGAATACCAAGTCTATCAATTACTGACTTATTTGTATAAACTCCAGCATTACTCATTATTTGATCAAGTTCTGCTAATCTCTTGATAGATTGCAGTTCCTGCATTGTTGTTGGTTGTTTATTTTGTCTAGCCCATTCTAAATCTTTATAAAGTTGTTGTTTATTTAATCCAGATTGTTTAGTAAATTCATCATCTTGTAAAAATGCATCTGCAACTTTCTGAAATGCTGTAGGCTGACCAGTTCTAGTTGTTCCAGTTCTATTCAAATAATTATTAAGAATTCCTAAATCATCAAATACATGACCACGCTGCCATTTTAATGGATCATCAAACTTAAGTTGTCTTCCTGTTTCATCTTTACTTGGCCACACATGTGATGCTTGAATCTGTAAAGCCTGCTCAATTTGTTTTGGTGTTAAGGCTTTTCCAGTCCTCTTTTGATAGTCTTCCAAGGCCTGCATAACAAGTTTTTGTTCCGAATTTTGACGAGCCTTAATTAGGTTTTCATAACTGCTTCCACCAGCAAGATCATTTAGCGCTTTTCTAACTACATAATTAATTCCACCTCTACCACGTTCTTTACGCCAAATTCTTGATGTGCTTATTAATCTACCTTTGTCTCTAGCATCTACTAGTTCCCCAAATCTGTTTGTTGCCCAGTTTGCAGTTTTAATTCTTCCTTCTTGTGATTTTTGAGCAGCGAGTTCATCATTGAGTTTAGTAACAACTGCTTTTGCTTTTGCTTCATTTTCTCCAACTGGATAAGTTCTTCCTTGGAACTTAACTCCAAGAACTCCGTCTTTCATCTTAACAAACTCGGCAGGTTCGACAGCAGCAGAGGTAACAACAGCACCAAATCTCTTAGACATATCTTTTGCAGAACTTAGTGCTCTTACTGCTTTTACATTTTCTATTTTGTCATCTATTAACTGTGCTCTAGAATCTGGATTATCTTTTAAAAAGCCCTTAATATGTGATGCTTTAAATTTTGCATCAGTATCTCCAGTATTATTTAATTGAATTTTACTATCTTGAATTATTACACCGTTTGATGCTAAAACTTTTTTAAGTGATTCTAAGTTGGTTTCATTTGCAGTTCTAGCAGTCAAAATTCTAACATCAACACCAGCAGCCTGAAGTCTTTTTAGTTTATCAATATTTTCTTGTATGATTGGAACTTTTCTTCCAGCAACAACATCTTTATTAAATGCGTCATACATTTCTGGTGTAGTCTTACCAGTGATTCCACGCTCTGCTTTCCATTGTTCTATAGCAGATGTGCTTCTAGCCAATGTATCATCAAAATCAAAAAATACTGTTTGTTTTAGTTTTCTTCCAGACTGCTTACCTACTCCCTCAGTTCCATCTTGATATCCTGGAAGATCTCCAGTTACTAGTGCCTGAATGATTGGTTTAAATCTTTCATCTTGTGCTATGTCTGCTGGAATAACTGCTTCTCCAGGTGTAAGCATTGCAGGTACTGTGTCAGTTCCTTTTGCATACCCTGGAACTTTCATAGTTCCAAAATTAAATTTCTTTACACCTTTAAATCCTGGAATCATCATTCCTGGATTGGTAGCAGCAAATCTTGCCTGCGATGCAGAGGCACTATCAAATGCTGCTCTTAGTTTCTGTAATGCTACAGCCTCTGATGTAAATCTTTGAGTTAATCTATTATGTGCTTGATCAAGAGCAGCAGCAACAGTTGTTGCTTCCATTTGCTCTTTGGTTAAATAATTTGTTTGTTCTGCAAGGACTGCTGATCCACCCTTAAGTTTTAAAAATCCACCACGCATTGTTGTAAATAATTTAATAATATTAGCAACTGCGTTCGCAAGCAAACCAAATGTCATCAAAAATGTTGGTCCTATTACGCCTACTAGTGTTGTGGCAATAACAATAAATTTCTTTGTTCCGTCGCCAAGATTATTAAACTTATCTAAAAGTCTTCCTATTGTTTCTGCAATTGGAGTGACTGCCTTTAAAAATTCTTTTCCTATCGGCTCTAGTGCTAGTCTTAACTTTTGAACTGCTTCTTTAAAGTTAGTTCCTATAGCATCTTCTACTGCACCCAATTCTCGTTCTGAGATAATAGCAAGTTCTTCTACTGATGCTGTTGCTAAAGTCAAAACTCTTGATGCTTGAGTTCCTTCTTTAGAAACATTTGAGAATAGGGTAGATAAACGAGCAAACTGGAATTTACCAAATAATTGTTCAATAGCACGAGCACGATTTAGTGGATCAAGAGTATCTAATGCTGCAGCAAAATCAAGAACTACTCCTCTTACGTTTCCTTTATTTGCTTCTACAATTCCTTTAATATTAATTCCAAAATCAGCAAGCATCTTTGATGCTTTATCTGTTGGATTAATAAGCGATGCAAGACCAGACTTTAGAGCGTTAGCACCTTCAGATGCATTAATGCCGCCTTCTTTCATAGCAGTTAAGAAGAATGCGAGATCTTCTACACTACCGCCCAACTGTTGAATTACTGGTCCAGCCTTTGGAATTGCAATAGTTAAATCTTCAATTGAAACAACTGTTTGGTTTTCTACTGCGTTAAGGAAGTCAATCTTTTTGCTTAAATCTGCAGCCGCTATTCCAAATGCA
>Ga0214917_10000351_pt1 | contig 59891 bp, 58 predicted proteins | sample LL_1208_BB_MetaG_FD_177983 | JGI IMG/M metagenome (GOLD analysis project Ga0214917, IMG submission 177983) | Freshwater microbial communities from Lake Lanier, Atlanta, Georgia, United States - LL_1208_BB | ecosystem: Environmental > Aquatic > Freshwater > Lake | place: USA: Georgia | collected... | reverse complement strand
TGCCCGCAGCATTTTTTGGCACCATTGGCGTGGTGGCCATCAGCGGCACCCACCCGCGCAGCAAGAACTATTACGTCGGCGTGTTTCCCTATCCCGGAGGTTATGGTGCGAGCCGTGCCAGCGATGGATTGGTCAACGGCACGCCGCCGCAATCCATGGCCAATTTCATGTCCTTGGAAATGTCCGAGCACCGCTTTCCGGTGCGCTTTGACCACTTCAGCGTGCGCGAGGACTCTGGCGGCGCAGGTTGGCACCGGGGTGGTTGCGGCACCAGTTATGGCTTCACCACCTGGAGCGATTGCGTGGTCACGGTCTTGGGTGACCGAGCCGACCATGCCCCATTCGGGGTGGGCGGCGGTGGGCCAGCTTTGGCCAATGTGGTTGAGTTCGATACCGACGGCAAAACCTGGCGGCCACCGTTTCGCAGCAAAGAAGACAAGCGCGCCCTCAAAGCGGGCGACCGCTTGCGGGCCAACTCACCCGGCGGCGGTGGCTATGGCTCGGCCCTGGCACGCGACCTAGATGCCGTAGAGCGTGACCTGAACGGCGGCTACATCAGCCGTGAAACCGCTGAGCGCGACTACGGTGTGGTGATTGCCCAAGACCGCACCTTGGCCACCGGCACCCACCGCTACACATTGGACAGCGCAGCCAGCGAAAGGCGCCGCAAAGAACTGGCCAGCGCCAAGAAGTAAATCATTCCAACGCCATTCACCACAAGGAGAATCAAGATGCACGACCCCACAGGTGCCTGGGAGCTGCCCCAAGAACTGGTGATGCTGCGCGAGACGATTCGCCGCTTCATGCAGGAAGAGGTCAAGCCGGTGGAGGACACCTTGGAGCACGACGCTTACACCCCGCCACCCGCACAACTGGCCGACTTGCAGCGCAAGGCACGCGACCTCGGTCTGTGGCTGTTTGAAACCCCGGCAGAAAACGGTGGTGCTGGCCTGAACCTGCTGGGCCAATGCGTGGCCGCAGAGGAAACGGCCAAGTGCCGCATGGGGGCTTATATCGCCGGGTGCGGTGCATTTGGTTTTGACCCACCGAATGTCATTTGGAAAGGCACCGAACACCAGCAACGCTTTGCCCGTCTGGACGTGGCCAATGGCACCAAAGCCTTTGTGGCCATCAGCGAGCCCAGCGGTGGCTCCGATCCGGGTCGGGCCATCCAAACCCGGGCCGAGCGCAAAAGCGATCGCTACGTCATCAATGGCACCAAGATTTGGATTTCCGGCGCAGGCATGGCCGATTGGGGCATTGTGTTTGCCCGGGTCGGTGAGAGCAAAGGGCGCGATGGCATCACCAGTTTTGTGGTGGATAAATCCAAGCCCGGTATCAGCTTGTCCAAAATCCCGGTGATCCGCTCTTACTCACCGTATGAAGTGCATTTCAACGATTACGAAGTGCCGATCGAGGATCGGCTGGGCGAGGAGGGCAAGGGCTTTTCCTTTGCCGAAGAATGGTTGGTGCATGCCCGACCGCCTTATGCAGCGGCCACCCTTGGCATCGCCCAAGCCGCACTGGACATTGCCATGGACTGGGCGCGCCAGCGCAAAACCTTTGGCAGCCATTTGGCCGACAAACAAGCCATTCAGTGGATGCTGGCCGACTCCGAGGTGGAGCTGCGCGCCGCCCGTTTGCTGGTCTACCAGGCCGCTTGGAATGCCGACCTGGGGCGCGATATCAAAGTCGACGCATCGGTGGCCAAGGTCTACGGCACCGAAACCGCTGGCCGCGTGGTCGACCGTTGCATCCAGATATTAGGTGGCATGGGCGTGGCCCAGGAGTTGCCTCTGGAGCGCTGGTACCGCGAAATGCGCATCAAGCGCATTGGCGAAGGCCCCTCAGAAGTGCACCGCATGGTCATTGCCCGCGACATGCTGGGCGCATTGCGTGCTTGACACCTTAACAGGAGAAACCCATGTCGATTGATTTCAACGTCTCTGATGAGGGCGTGGCCCTGATCACCATCAACCGCCCCGAGCGCCTCAATGCCATGGATGCTGAGCACTATGCAGGCTTGTCCAAAGCCTGGATGACGGTGCGCGATGACCCCGCCATTCGCGTGGCCATCGTCACCGGTGCAGGGGAAAAGTCGTTCACCACAGGCGCGGACATCAAAAGCTTCATCACCTCACCCACGCCCATGTCAGAGATGTGGATGACCCAAGCCGATCAGTTGCTCAACCGGGGCTTGGAAGTTTGGAAGCCGGTGATCTCGGCCATCAATGGTTATTGCCTGGGCGGCGGGGTCACCTTGATGATGGCCACCGACATCCGCATTGCAGCCACCCATGCCACATTCAACCTGGCCGAGGTCAAACGCGGTGTGATTGCAGGCAATGGCGGCACTCAGCGCATGATGAGCCAAGTGCCTTATGCCATTGCCATGGAAATTTTGCTCACCGGTGACACCTTTGACACCACCATGGCCGAGCGCTGGGGCCTGGTCAACAAAGTGGTGCCCATGGCCGATTTATTGCCCACGGCATACGCCTATGCCAAGCGCATTGCGGCCAATGCCCCGCTGGCGGTGCAAGCAGCCAAGGAACTGGCCATTCGCAGCCGCGACATGGATTTGCAAACCGGTTTGCGTTGGGAGCGCATGGTCGGGCGCATCCTGCAAAACACCGAGGACGTGGGCGAAGGTGCCAAAGCCTTTGCCGAGAAACGCCCGCCCCAGTTCAAGGGGCAATGAGATGAGTCGGCCGCTGCCCTTGGATGGCGTGACCGTGGTGGATCTGGGTCAGATCTACAACGGCCCGTATTGCAGCTTTTTGTTGGCCATGGCGGGTGCCCGCGTGATCAAAATCGAAACCCCCGGTGGCGAACATTTGCGCCGGCGCAGTGTGGTCGGGGGTGCAGCAGTGCCCTTTGCCATGCTCAACTCCAACAAACACTTTGTGACCTTGAACCTCAAGAGCGCACGCGGCAAAGAACTGTTGTTCGAGATGGTGCGCCGCGGCGATGTGGTGGTGGAGAACTTCGCTCCCGGTGCGATGGAGCGTTTGGGTGTGGGCTACGCGCAAATGCGCGCTGTGAACCCGCGCATTGTGTATGGCGCTGGATCGGGTTATGGCCGCAGTGGCCCCAATAAAGACTACCCCGCCATGGACCTCACCGTGCAGGCCATGGCCGGCATCATGGACATCACAGGGTTTCCAGACCGACCGCCCGTCAAGTCCGGCCCCGCGTTGTGCGATTTTTTTGGCGGCATCCATTTGTATGGCGGCATCATGACCGCCTTGTTTGAGCGCGAGCGCACCGGACTGGGCCGCTTGGTCGAGGTGTCGATGCAAGAGGCGGTCTATCCGTCGTTGGCCTCCAACCTGGGCATGTACTTTGGCAGCCAGGGCCAGGCTCCGGCGCGCACCGGCAACCGCCACGGAGGCTTGGCCGAGTCGCCGTACAACGTCTATCCCACCCAAGACGGTTACATCGCCATCATTTGTGTGGGCGAGGTGCACTGGAAGTCTTTGCTCAAGGCCATGAAACGCGAAGATCTGTTGTCCGATTCACGCTATCAAGATTTGAAGTCGCGCGTGGCCCACATGGACGAGATCGATACCTTGGTCAGTGATTACACATCGCGCTGGAAGAAGCAAGCCTTGTTTGATGAATTGATGGCCCATCGCGTGGCTTGTTCGCCCGTGCGCAACCTCAATGAAGTGGTCAACGATGTGCACATGCATGAGCGCGGTGCTTTGCAATGGGTGGATCACCCCATGTACGGCCGCTTGTGCCTGATGAACTCGGCCATGCGCTACCAAGACAGCCCGCCGTTGGCCATCAAGCCCAGTGGTGAACTGGGTTGCGACAACCGGACTGTGTACGGCGATTGGTTGGGCTTGTCGGCCCAAGACATCGACCAACTCGAAAAAGAAGAGGTGATTTGATGCGGGAAAAAATCGTGATCGCCGGCATTGGCCAAACTGCCTTTGGCAAGCTGGCCGGGCGCAGCACCTTGTCGCTCAACATCGAAGCCATCCGCATGGCTTTGGCCGATGCCGGTGTGGACAAGGCCGAGGTCGACGGTTTGTTCGTGAAATGCCCGACTTCCAAGTTCGAAATGATGTACGGCCAAAAACTGGCCGAGTCCTTGGGCATCGTCCCGCGCATTGGCGGTGTGTGGGACCAAGGCGGTGCCAGCAATGCCAGCATGATTGGCCATGCAGCCATGGCGATTGAGGCGGGTCAATGCGAAATCGCCATCATCGCCTTGGCCGACAACCCGGCCACGGGAACCCGCCAAGCCTACGAAAAGGCCTGGGGGGAGGACAGTATTTTTGGTTGGTTTGGGACACCGGCAGGTTACGCCATGATTGCGCGCCGCCACATGGGCGAGCACGGCACCACCAGCGATCAATTGGGGGCCATTGCAGTGGCCTGCCGCAAACATGGGGCACTCAACCCCAAGGCCCAGTTGCGCAAGCCTTTGACTTTGGAGCAGTACCGCGAGTCGCGTTTGATCGCTGCGCCCCTTCGCCGCGATGACTGTTGTCTGGTGTCTGACGGTGCCGCGGCCGTGGTGGTGATGAGTGCACAACGCGCGCGCCAACGCCACCTGAAGCAAGCCGTTCCCATTTTGGGATTTGGCCAAGGCCAAACCTCATGGGAGGTGGCCCAACGCGCTGACCTGACCACCACCGCGGCCGAACAATCCGCCCATACCGCTTTCAAGATGGCTGGGCTCACACCCAAGGACATTGATGTGGCCCAGCTTTATGACTGCTTCACCATTGCACCCTTGATGACGCTGGAGGCCTATGGATTCTGTCCGCGTGGCAAAGGCGGGCAATTTGTCCAAGGTGGACGCATTGAAATTGGTGGCGAATTGCCCATCAACACTTCGGGCGGTTTGCTGTCGGAAACCGGGATGCCCGGTTTGCAAATGGTGCTTGAAGGTGTGCGCCAAATGCGCGGTCAAGCGGTCAACCAGGTCAAGGGTGCCCGCACCTGTGCCATCAGCAACCAAGGCGGCATCATGCACACCCACTCCACCCTGATATTGGGCCAAGCCTGAGGACAAAGCCATGGACGAGCACACCATTGAATCTCTCGCGCCCGAGCGCGACGCCATCAACAGCCCTTATTGGGACAGTTTGGCCCAAGGCCGCTTGACCTATCAGTGCTGCAACGCATGCCATAAAGCTTGGTTACCCCCGCGCAGCGAATGCCCGGGCTGTTTGTCCGATGACTGGGCCTGGAAAGAGGCCAGCGGTCAAGCCAAGCTCATCAGTTGGGTGGTCTACCACATCGCTTATCACAAAGCATTTGAGCATCGCGTGCCCTACAACGTGGCGGTGGTGGAGTTGGCCGAGGGCCCGCGCCTGATCAGCAACGTGGTGGGCATCGAAGACCATGAGTCATTGGTCATCGATCAGCCTTTGCAGTTGCGCATCGAAACCGAAGGCGGCGTGGCCTTGCCACGCTTTGTATTGGCTTGAAGAGGGCTGGGGTGTGCCATCGCTGGTTTTTCCCCATTGCGCTGGGCTTGACGACGGCCATCATCGACCATTGAACAGGAGATATGCATGCACAAACAAAGTATGAAACACGCACTTTCGCTGGCTGTGTTGGTGATGATGGCTTTTCAGGCCTGGGCACAAACGGCTTTTCCAGTGCGCGCACTGCGCATCGTGGTGCCCACCACACCGGGCAGTGGTTCGGATGTGACGGCGCGTTACTTTGGTGAGCAAATGGCCGCTGCTTTGGGTGTGGGGGTGGTGATTGAGAACCGACCCGGCGGTAACGGCATCATCGCGGCCATGGCGGTCAAGCAAGCGCCTGCCGATGGCTATACCCTGTTTTTGGGCACCAACACGCACCTGGCGGTCAACCCCATTGTGATCAAAGACCTGCCCTACGACCCGGTGAAAGATTTCAAGCCCATCACCGGTTTGGCGCGGGGAATGATGATTTTTGTCGGCAATCCCCAATCCAAGATCGGCAACTTGGCCGACTTGGTCAAGGCCTCCAAAGCCCAGCCCCAAGGTTTGAGTGTGGGCACCTATACCGCGGGCTTTCATTTATCAGCGGCTTGGTTTGCCAACGAAGCGTCGATCCCATTTGTGAATGTGTCCTATAAAGGTGCGCCCGAGGTGTTTTTGGGATTGATGGCCGGTCAACTCGAATGGGGCGTGAGCGATCTGATTGCGGCCATGCCGCAGGTCAAGGCGGGCAAGTTGCGTGCTTTGGCGGTCTCGGGTGAAGCGCGCCATCCCGACTACCCCGATATCCCCACCTTCAAAGAGCTGGGCTTTCCCAACTATGTGAACTACACCTGGACCACTTTGTACGTGCGCTCAGAAACCCCAGAGCCTGCCACGCAAAAACTGGTCGAGACCTTGCAAAAAATCATGGCCAGCCAGACCACCAAAGATTACATCCGTTCCATCGGGTCTGACCCGTTGAATTTGCAGGCCAACGACATGCGCCAATTTCAACGCACCGAAACCGAACGCTTCAAACGCATTGCCGATGGCGCAGGCATACGACCGCAGTGACAAGACCGTGCGCACCACCATGAACACCCAAACCCAACTGACCCGCGCCGATTGGCCCGACCGTGCGGTGGTGATCACTGGCGGCGTGCGCGGCCAAGGTGCGGCCTTGGCTGGTTTGTTGTTGCAAGCCGGTGCGCAGGTGCATGTGCTGGACTGCTTGCCGCCCAGCGATTCGGCATGGGGTGCATTGGCCCAAGTGGCAGGTCAAAGTACAGGTCAGCTTCACCCGCACCATGGCGATGTGGCCAGCCCACAAGCTTGGCAGGCACTGGCCACCTGTGTGCAATCGCTGGGGCATCCCCTGCTGGGATTGGTCAACAATGCCGGCATCACCGGCCCTCGCCACACCGTCACCCACACCGTGTTGGCCGACTGGCAGCGGGTGTTGGATGTCAACCTCACCGGCAGCATGCTGGGCATTCATCATTTGGCACCCCACATGGCTGCAGGTGGGTCCATCGTGAACGTGTCATCCACCGTGGGCATGACGGGCTATTACTCGGCGGCTTATTCATGCAGCAAATGGGCTTTGCGTGGTCTGACCCGCAGTGCGGCGATGGAGCTCGCCCCTAAAGGGGTGCGCGTGAATGCGGTGATGCCCGGTGTGGTCGATACCGACATGATCCGCAACCACCCGGCATTGGTGCAGGCTTTGCAAACCACGATTCCCTTGCAGCGCATGGCCAGCAGCTTGGACATCGCCCAGGTGATTTTGTTCTTGCTCAGCCCCGCTGCGGCCTACATCACTGGGGCTGACATACCCGCTGACGGTGGGGTCACTGGGGCGGGTTTGTATTGGCCGGTGGCGCAAGCGGTGGGAGCGCTGGCATGAAGGGGCCACAGGATTTCCAAAAGCTTTGGGGGGTGACGTTACCCACAGCTTCACAAGGCATCACGTCAAAAGGCATCACTTTCAAAAGGAGACAAACATGTTCAACATCAAACGACGCACTTGCGCGGCCTGGGCCATCGCGGCGGCGCTCACAGCCTCTCCGGTGTGGGCGCAACAAACCCTCAAGATTGGCGCGATCAATCCGTACAGCGGCCCCATGGCTTTGTATGGCAACGAGGTCACCCGGGGCTATGAATTAGCTGTAGACCAAGTCAACGCCGCTGGTGGATTGCTGGGGCGCAAAGTTGAGTTGGTGCGAGGTGACGCCAGCACGCCCCAGCAAGGCATTGCCATGGTGGAGCAACTGGTCAGCCGCGACAAAGTAGACCTGTTCATGGGCACCTATCTGAGCGGTATTTCTCTCACCGCCAGCGATACCGCATTGCGCTACAACAAAATTTATTGGGAAACCAATGCCCTGGCGCAGTCCTTGATAGACCGTGGCTTGCCCAACTTCTTTCGCAGTGGTCCAGACGGCGGTACATTTGCCGCTACTTCAGTGGCCACGGTGCGCAACCTGGTCGCCCCAGCGATGAAAAAGGAAATCAAAGACCTGAAAATTTGGCTGGAGCACGAAGATTCTATTTACGGCACTTCGATTGCTGAGGCCCAAAAGCGCCAGTTGGAGGCCTTGGGGGCCAAAGTGGTGGGCGTGGGTGCCCATTCGGCCCGCACGATTGATCTCAACGACACGGTGTTGCGTGCCAAGCAAGCAGCGCCAGATATTTTGATCAACACAGGTTATGTGCCGGACGGCAATTTGTTGTTGCGCACTGCCCGCGATCAGGGTTTCAAGCCCGCTGCCATCATTTTGGTGGGCACTGGCGACACGCCCGAGACCTTGCAGGCTTTGGGCGCCGCCTCTTTGGAAGGCATTTTGGTGGTGGGCTATCCGCGCAATGACATCACAGAAGCCTATGGCCCGGGCAACAAAGCCTATTTGGCCGCCTACCGCGCCAAGTACAAATCCGATCCCGTGGCCCCACAAGGCATGACGGCTTACTCGGGCGTGCAAATGCTGTTCGAAGCGATTCGCCAAGCCGGTAGCGTGGACCCCGAGAAGGTGCGCGCCGCTGTGGCCAAACTGGACAAGCCAGAAAACTCTTATGCCTCGGGCTATGGGGCCAAGTTCGATAAGAACATGCAAAACGTGCGTGCCTGGGTCACCACCTCTCAGTGGCAAGGCGGCAAGATGGTCACCGTTTATCCCAACAACGCGGTGCTGCCTGGTATCAAGCTGGGCAAGTTGGCCCGTCCTTGATCGGCGGCAAACCCCACGGGGTTTGCTGTCGCGCTTGGACCGAATCATGGCGAACCATGACCTGAAAGCGACACATGAGTGATTTGATCAACGTGTTGGTGTTTGGCCTGTTGCTGGGGGGCATTTATGGCCTGGTCAGCATTGGCCTGAATTTGATTTTTGGTGTGGTTCGCATCGTCAATTTTGCCCAAGGCGAGTTGGTCATGCTGGGCATGTATGGCAGTTATTACGCGTACACCCAATATGGATTGAGCCCCTATGTATCGGTGTTTTTGGTGGCACCGGCGGTGGGCTTGCTGGGCATGGCGATTCAGCGTTTGGTGATCCAACCGCTGCACAACGAATCGAACATGCAGATCTTTGCCACTTTTGGCTTGTTGATGATGTTTGAAAACATCATGCTGATGATCTCGCGTGGTGAGGCCAAAAGCATTGGTGGGGATGTGGGTGCCGAAGTGGTCACCCTGGGCGACATGAAGTTCAGTTTGGTCCGGGTGGTCACCTTGGTGGCGGTTACCCTGATCACCATTGGGCTGCATTTTTTTCTCAGCCGAACCATGATGGGCAAGGCCATCCGCGCCGTCACCCAAGACAAGCGGGCGGCGCGCACCATGGGCATCCATGTCGAGCGCACCTATTTGTTCACTTTCGGCATTGGTGCTGCCCTGGCTGGCATGGCTGGAGCCATGCTCACGCCGATTTATTCCATCACCCCCACGGTGGGGGGCAACTTCATCTTGGCCGCTTTTGCGGTGGTGGTGCTGGGTGGCCTGGGCAGCGTATGGGGGGCTTATTGGGGCGGCTTGATCGTCGGAGTGGTTGAGGCCCTGGCGGGCTTTTACATCGATCCAGTGTTACGCAGCGCCATCTGGTTTTTGATTTTCTTGGTGGTGTTGGTGGTCAAACCAGCCGGCTTGCTTGGGCAAGTGGGCGCAGAGGAGGTGGGTTTCCGTGAACAACATTGAATCTGATCCACACAGCCTTACATCGGGCCAGGGTGTGATGGCCAGTACCAACAAGGTGCTCATGACCTACCTCTTTTGCATGGCATTGGCGGCCTTGCCCATGCTGCTGTTGGCCGACGACGCGCACTGGCTCAATATTTTGGCCTTCACCTATTTGATGGGTGGGCTGGCGGCCGCTTGGAACATCATTGGCGGCTTTGGCGGTCAGTTCTCCTTGGGCCACGGTGTTTTTTTTGCCATTGGTGCATACTTGACCGCTCAAGGGGTCATCCGCTTTGGCTGGTCGCCGTGGTTGACCATGTGGCCCATTGCGGCCGTGGCCGCCTTGGTGGCCGTATTGATTTCCTGGCCAACGTTTCGTTTGCGCGGCCCATTTTTTGCCATTGCCACCTTGGCCTTCAACGAAGTGGCTTTTGTGTTGGCCAACCACTTTGATTCGTTCACGGGTGGCCCGCGAGGCTTGATGATTCCGTTCAAAGCCGGCTTTGCCCAGATGATTTTTCGCGATCGATGGCAATACGCGCTGCTGATGTTTGCCTTTGTGGCCTTGGTGGTGGGCATCAGCGTGTGGTTGCGCCGTTCGCGCTTGGGCTACTACCTGTTGGCGGTGCGCGAAGACGAAGATGCGGCCCGTGCCTCGGGCATCAATGTGCTGTCAGTCAAATTACGCGGCATGGCCATCAGCGCATTTTTGACCGCCATGGGAGGAACCTTGTTCACCATGTATTTGCGCTTCATTGATCCGCCAACCTTGTTCACGTTGCCCGAGGTGGGCGTGAAGTTTGCATTGTTGGCGTTGATCGGAGGCATTGGCACGATTGCCGGCCCATTGTTGGGCGCAGCGCTGATCGTGCCCTTTGAAAACACTTTGCGCGCCGAGATGGCCAATGCCTTGCCAGGCTTGAACCTGGCGGTGCTGGGCTTGCTCATGGTGTTGGCGGCCTTGTTCATGAAGCGCGGCATCGTTGGGGCCTTTGAAGATGCCCGCAAGCGCTGGTTGGGCCAGAAAGGGGACATGCCATGAGCCAAGCCATGTTGCAGGTCAAAAACGCGAGCAAGCATTTTCTGGGCTTGAAGGCGGTTGACGCGGTGTCGCTGGCGGTGCACCCGGGTGAAATTGTCAGCATCATCGGCCCCAACGGGGCGGGCAAAACCACGTTCTTTAACTTGCTCACGGGACAGTTGGCACCCGCCAGTGGCGAGGTCTTGTTCGAAGGCCAAGCCATCAATCCTTTGCCACCCCATGCGCGGGCGCGTTTGGGCATGGGTCGCACCTTTCAGATCTCCAAACCATTGATCGCTTTGACCGCCTTGGAAAACGTGATGATTGGTGCCTTCTTGCGCGACGCCCCGCTGTCGGTGGCGCGCGACAAGGCCATGGTGGTGTTGGAGAAAGTGGGTTTGGCCCGCCTGGCCATGCGCCGTGCGGGTGACTTGACCCTGAGCGAGCGCCGTCGCTTGGAAGTGGCCCGTGCATTGGCCTTGCAACCCAAGATCATGTTGCTCGACGAGGTGATGGCGGGTTTGAACCAAAGCGAAGTGGGCCAGGCCATTGAGTTGTTGCAAGGCTTGCATGCGCAGGGCCTGACTTTTTTGATCATCGAACACAACCTCAAGGTGGTGCGCGCGTTTTCAGAACGGGTGGTGGTGCTGGATCGGGGTAGGCACATCGCTGAGGGCAGTGCCGATGAAATCCTCAACTCACCCGCAGTGATCCAGGCCTATTTGGGAGACGGCCACATGGGCAAAGGGGGAACTGATGTGCAACCCGGATCGGTCACCGCAGGAGCGCGCGCATGAGCGATGTGTTGAACGTGAATGGCCTGCGTTCAGGCTATGGCGAATTGCCCGTGCTTGATGGGGTTTCGTTGCGTGTGGGCGCGGGTGAAATTGTGTCGGTATTGGGGGCCAATGGGGCGGGTAAGACCACGCTTTTGCTCACCATCAGTGGTCACTTGCCTGCCCATGGTGGAGCGGTGGATTTCGATGGTCACGACATCCTGGGTATGCCTGCGCACCAAGCGGTCGAAAAAGGCCTGGTCATGGTTCCCGAGGGGGGGCGCTTGTTTCCGTTCATGACGGTGTTGGAAAACCTGGAGTTGGGGGCCTATCACCCGGTGGCCCGCGCCCGCATGGCACAAAGCCTGCAAGAGGTGATGGGCTTGTTTCCCATCTTGGCCGAGCGACGCGGCCAACTTGCAGGGCGGCTTTCTGGTGGCGAGCGCCAAATGTGTGCCGTGGCTCGGGCCATGATGGCTTTGCCCAAGTTGCTGATGCTCGACGAACCCTCATTGGGCTTGGCGCCCATCATGGTGGACAAGGTGTTTGACATGGTGCGTGCTTTGGTCGCGCAAAAAGGGTTGTCGGTGCTCTTGGTCGAACAAAACGTGGGCAACGCCTTGCATTTGTCCCAGCGGGCCTACGTGCTCGAGCATGGGCACATGGTCAAGTCGGGAGTCTCGACAGACTTGCTCAACGACCCCGAAGTCCAACGCTCCTACATGGGTTTGTGATTCGTGGAACGACCAGCCAATGCCATTTGCAGTGTAGGCGCAGGAGCGGGTTTCGCAGGTGACCGCATTGACCCTGCGCTGGACTTGGTGCGCTCTGGTTTGATCGACACCATTGCTCTGGAATGCTTGGCCGAGCGCACCTTGGTGCCTGCCATCAAAGCGCGAGCCGACAACCCCCGTGCTGGCTTCGACCCACGCTGGAAACGCAGACTTGGCCCTTTATTGCCCTTGGCGGCCCAGTACGGTTGCAGGGTGGTGTCCAATTTGGGTGCGGCCAATCCGCTTGCAGCAGCACATGCCATCAGCGGGTTGTGCCAAGCGTTGCGTTTGCCCCCGCAAAAGGTGGCTGCTTTGGTGGGGGACGATGTGATGGGCTTGCAAGACCGGATTCAATGGGCCAAGCCCTGGCAAGGCCAACTCATTGGGGCCCATGCCTATTTGGGCAGCGAGCGCATGGCGCAGGCTTTGGCGCAAGGCGCGCAAGTGGTGGTCACCGGGCGGGTGGCTGACTCGGCATTGTTTGCTGCGCCTGCGCGCAGTGGGCTCCAGGCGTCACCGCATGCCTTGGCCGGGGCGTTGACGGTGGGTCATTTGCTCGAATGCGGTGGACAACTCACGGGGGGTAACTACGAACCCATTGGTGGCGCGGACAAGCCGCCACCTTTGAGCGCCGAGCAATACGCCCGTTTGGGTTATCCCTTGGCGCATGTGTATGCCGACGGCACCGCCGACATCTTGGTGGCGCCTGGTGCGCCTGGCTTGGTGGATGCGCTGACCTGCACCTTGCAACTCTTGTACGAGGTGCATGACCCGGCCCACTACATCACACCAGACTTGATCGTCGATTTTTCCAATATCCAATTTGAAGTCACTGGGCCCCAAAGTGTGCGCATGCACGGGGCACGGGGCAAAGGGGTTCCGCCCATGCTCAAGGTGGCGGGTTTTGTCGAACAGCCGGGTGTGTTGGCCGATGTGGAAATCGGTTTTGCGGGTGAAGGCGCCGTGGCCCGCGCGCGTTGTGCCGCCGATGTGCTGCGCCTGCGGCTCGATGCATTGCCCGCCCATGCCTGCCAAATCGATTGGGTGGGCCTGGATTCGGTGTTGCGCGGCTGTGCAAGACAATCGGCCTCACCGCCTGCCGAGTTGCGTGTGCACATCAGCGCCGCCTGCGATGATGCGGCCACCGCCCAATGGGTAGAGGACGAAGTCTATGCCCTGACCTTGAGCGGGCCTGCTGGGGGGTGCAGCGTGCGAAGCGAAAAACGCCCTCGATTGGCGGTGGTCGATGGATTGATCGACCGCCAGTCGGTGCCAACCGAACTGGTGTGGGGGCAGGCATGAGGGTGGGCGATATCGCCAGCGGGCGCAGCGGTGACAAGGGCGATACGCTCGACCTGAGTTTGGTGGCTTGTGACGGCAAGCATTACGATCTGCTGCGCCAGTACCTCACCACCGAGCGGGTGCGCGCCATCACCGCACCATGCTTTGATTCGCCCGTGTTGCGCTATGAAGTGCCTGGACTGAAAGCCTTGAAATTTGTTTTTCCGCAGGCCTTGCCAGGCGGTGTGTATGCGTCCATGCACGCGGGTTTGCACTGGCAAAAAGCCGCCATTTGGTTGTTGCTGGACCATCGCATGCCCCACCTCACAGGAGAGCACCATGCGGCAGTGGGATGACAGCTGGCCCGCCATGCGACAAGAAGCCCACCATGGCGATCGGGTGGTGACTTGCTTTGCCAAGCGCTTGCACCGCTTGCACGATCTGCTGACCCAAGCCGTTCAACGCAACCCCGATGGCGTGGCCTTGGTGTGCAATGACCAACGCATGACGTACCGAGGCTTGGCTCAGGCCAGCCAGCGCTTGGCCGGGGCCATGCGCGCCCATGGTGTGGCCGAGGGTGACCGGGTTGCTTTGTTGCTGGGCAACCGCATCGAGTTTGTGGTGGCTTTGTTTGCGGCCACCCAAATTGGGGCCATCACCGTGCCTTTGAGCATTCGGGAACAAAAGCCCGGCCTGGCCTATGCCTTGTCGCACTGTGCTGCCGTTTGTGTGTTGCACGAGGCCGAACTGGCCGATTTATTGCCTGCGCCCAGTGAAACGCCACAGTTGCGTCATCGGATTGGCATGGCTGCCTGCACTGGCTCTGTCTTGTATGCGCACTGGCAGGCGCATGCCCCGTTGAGCGATGTCACACCCGTGCACGAAGAAGACACCGCCGTGATTTTGTACACCTCGGGCACCACTGGGCGGCCCAAGGGTGCCATGCTCACCCACTTGAGCTTGGTGCATTCGTCCATGCACTACCAAATTGCCATGGGTTTGAGTTCCACAGACTGCTCGGTGGCCACGGTGCCTTTGAGCCATGTCACCGGCTTGGTGGCCTTGATCACCACCTTGGTTTTATGCGCAGGCAAGTTGGTGGTGATGCCGCAGTTCAAAGCCCCTGAGTTCTTGCAACTGGCCCAGCGCGAGCGCATGACCCACACCCTGATGGTGCCTGCCATGTACAACCTGTGCTTGTTGTGCCCGGAGTTTGACAACATTGACTTGTCGAGTTGGCGCGTGGGCGCTTATGGGGGTGCGCCCATGCCCGTGGCTTCCATCGAAAAACTCGCCCTCAAAATGCCACGCCTGATGTTGATGAACTGCTATGGGTCGACCGAAACCACCTCCCCCGCCACCTTGATGCCCCAGGGCGAAACCGCCGACCACAACGATACCGTGGGCAAGCCATTGGCTTGTGTGGAAATGCGGGTGATGGATGCCCAAGGCCATGAATTACCCGCTGGTGAAATGGGCGAGATTTGGATCAAAGGCCCCATGGTGGTCAAAGGCTACTGGGACAATCCGCAGGCCACGGCGGACAACTTCACCGCGGGTTTTTGGCATTCGGGCGATCTGGGTTCTATCGATGCCCAAGGCTATGTGCGGGTTCACGACCGCATCAAAGACATGATCAACCGGGGTGGCTACAAGATTTACACGATTGAAGTGGAAAACGCTTTGTACGAACACCCCGACGTGCTCGAAAGCGCCGTGGTGGCAAAGCCCTGCCCGGTGTTGGGAGAGCGGGTACATGCTTTTGTCACCCTGCGCCAGGCGGGCACCACCGAGGCGGTGTTGCGAGACCACTGTGCCCAGCGTTTGTCTGATTACAAGGTGCCAGAATCCATCACCTTATCCACTGCGCCCTTGCCACGCAATGCCAATGGCAAACTGCTCAAACGTGCTTTGCGCGATCAACTCAACCACCCCAGCACGACATAGAAAGACACGACCATGTCCCATCAATGCACTTTCAACAATTTGGATGAACTGCGCCAAGCGGTGGGTCGGGAGGCCTTTGTCACCGATTGGGTGCTGATCGACCAAAAGCGCATTGATTTGTTTGCCCTGGCCACCGATGACCCGCAGTGGATCCATGTGGATCCGGTGCGCTCGGCGCAAGAGTCGCCCTTTGGCTGCACCATCGCCCATGGTTTTTTAACCCTGTCTTTGCTCGGGCGTTTTTACGATCATCACATGGCCTTGCCCTTTTGCAAAATGGGCATCAACTATGGGCTCAACCGGGTGCGCTTTACCAACCCGGTCAAGGTCGATCGCCGCGTGCGTGGCCGCTTTGTGCTGGCCCAGTTGGAAGACATCGCGGGTGGGGTGCAAATGACCTTCAATGTCACCATTGAAATAGACGGCGAGGAGCGTCCCGCTTGTGTGGCCGAGTCGGTGGTGCGACAGTACTTTGAAGCAGCGATCTGAAAGTGAAAAGCCCATGAATCAAACCCAACGGGTAGCCATCGTCACAGGCGGTGGCGGTGGCGTGGGCGCGGCCACGGCCCTCATGTTGGCCCAGCGTGGCTACCACCTGGCCATCACCTACCAGCGCAACCCCGACAACGCCCAGCAAGTGGTGCAAGCATGTCAGGCGCTCGGTGTAGAGGCTTTTGCCATGGCTGTCAATGTGGCCGAAGATGCCGATTGCCAAGCCTTGGTACAAGCCACCCATGCACGCTGGGGCCGCCTTGATGGCTTGGCCAATTGCGCTGGCACCACCACCTTTGTCCCCTTGACCGATATGGATGCGGTGAATGCAAAGGACTTTCACGACATTTACGCGGTCAATGCCATTGGTCCCTTTCAAATGGCCCGCGCAGCGGCCAAGCACATGGGCGATGGTGCGGCCATCGTCAATGTGTCTTCGCTGGCGGCGGAGACCGGACGCGGTAGCTCTTACCCCTATGTGCTGTCAAAGGCCGCGCTCAACACCCTGACCATCAGTTTGGCCCGCACCTTGGCCCCCAAAATCCGCGTCAATGGGGTCATGCCCGGCATGATCGAGGGGCGCTGGATGCGCGATGGCTTGGGCGACGCCTCTTATGAACGGGTGAAAAAAGATTTCAGCGACTTGTCTGCGTTGGGCAAAATCAGCCAACCTGAAGACATCGCCCGTGCCGTGGTGTGGCTGCTCGAACCCGATGCGGTGATCACCGGGCAAATGCTCAAGGTCGATGCGGGCTTTACCTTGGGCCGCGACCGCAATCAAAGCCGTTGAACCCAACAAAAACAGGAGACTTGCATGAGACCCAACCCAACCCTGGCAGCCCTGGCGCTGGCATTGTCGAGCGCCTTGCCTGTGGCACAGGCCCAAGATTGGCCCAACAAACCGGTGCGCGTGGTCACCGCTTTCGCTGCAGGCAGCGCCAGTGACATCTTGGCGCGCATGGTGGCCGAGGACTTTCAGGGCCACTTCAAACAAAGCTTTGTAGTGGATAACAAACCCGGTGCATCCGGCATCATCGCCGCCGAAAACGTGGCCAAGTCGGCCCCCGATGGCTACACCTTGTTTTTGACCACCAACACGGTGCACTCGGCCAATCCGTACTTGTTCAAAAAGTTGCCTTACGACCCGATCAAAGATTTCAGCCCGATTGGCCGTTTGGGTTATGCGCCCTTTGTGCTGGCGGTCAAGTCCGATTTCCCAGCCAAAAATGTGCAAGAGTTGATGGCTTACGCGCGCAAGCCCGAGAACAAAGCCAGCTACGCCTATGGCAACAGCACCGGCCAAGTGGCGGGGGCTGCCTTCAGCTCGCTCACGCGTTTGAATGCTTCAGCCGTGCCCTACAAGAGCACGCCTCAGGCCTTGACCGATTTGATCGGCGGACAGGTGACTTTCTTGTTTGTGGATTTGGCATCGAGTCGCCCGCATGTGCAGTCGGGCCGGGTGCGGGCACTGGCTTTGAGCGCCGAACAAAAAAGCGCCTTGGCCGCCGATCTGCCCACCGTGGCCGAGCAGGCCAATCTGCCCGGCTTTGACCTGGCCGCCTGGATTGGTGTGGTCGGCCCAGCGGGCATGCCATCGGCCATCGTCAACAAACTGAGCGAGCGACTGGCCAGCATGCTGGTGCGCAAAGATGTGGCCGAGCGCTTGGTGGGTCTGGGGGTGGAAGCCCACCCCAGCACCGCCGCTGAATTGGATGCCTACATGAAGAAGCAACTCGAAGGCTGGGGACGCAAGGTCAAGGATGCGGGGATACAGCCCGATTGATGGGCGGGCATTGATCACTGTGAACAATTGATTGCAATGATCCGGTACACGATCAAACGCACGCCTGAGTTTGACAACTGGTTGTCTGGAATCAAGCATGGCATGACCCGAATCCGGCTGGCCAAGCGATTGGACAAAGCGCAACGCGGTTTGTTGGGTGATGTGGCACCGGTGGGCAATGGCGTGATGGAAATGCGTGAATTCTTTGGGCCGGGCCGGCGCATGTACGACATCGAGCAAAACGGCATGTTGATCGTGATGTTGGGGGGTGGGGACAAATCTTCACAATCTGCTGACATTTTGCGGGCCATCGATTTGGGTCTGAAAATCACAGGTGAATAACATGGCTAAAAAAAATAAAGGTGACTGACTTGCCCGGTTTAGACATGGCCGATTACCTCAAGACGGATGAGGACATGGTCAATTATCTGAACTTGGTGCTGGAAGAAAACGACCCCGCAGGGTTGAATCATGCGCTTGGCAATATTGCGCACGCGCGCGGTATGACCGAGGTGGCGCTTGCCTCAGGCCTGCCCCGAGAGGCACTCTACAAAGCCCTTCGCCCCACATCGCACCCGCGCTTCGACACAATTGCCAGGGTTTGCACAGCCCTGGGTGTGAAATTGGTCGCTCAACCTTTACAGCGTACATCGGTGTAATGGGCTGCTGCCGCAATCGTGGACACCGACCTAAGCGAATAACGCTTCCTCGAACTTTACAGGACTGACATACCCAAGCGTCGAATGCCGCCGTTGGGGGTTGTAGAAGACCTTGATGTCATCAAAGACATCCGCTCTTTCCTGAGCGCGCGTCCTGTTCACCTTGCGATGAACTCGTTCCAATTTCAATGTCGAGAAGAAACTCTCCATGGCCGAGTTGTCCCAAACTTCCCCAGCACGGCTCATGCCGCAGGTGATGCCTTGCTCTGCCAGTAACTTCTGTAAGTGCTCGCTGGTGTACTGACTGCCCTGAACTGAATGATGCAGCAATGCCTCGGGCTTATCCCAGCGCCACACGGCCATCATCAACGCGTCAGCCACCAACTGCGATGTCATGCTCGACAGCATCGACCACCCCACGATGCGCCGCGAGTACAAGTCCAGCACCACCGCCACATACAGCCAGCCTTGGGCTGTCCAGATGTGAGTGAAGTCAGCCACCCATTTTGGATTGGGTGCATCGGCATGAAATTGGCGATCGAGTACGTTGTCTGCAATCGCGCTGCGTTGACCACGATCCACCGGCAAACCTCGCCTGCGTGGCCTGGCCTTGAGGGCTTTTGCACGCATCAACCGCTCAACTCGATGCAGGCCACAGCCATATCCAAGCTCCAGCACATCGTGCCAAACACGCCTGACACCATAGTTCCTGTCACTGGCCACGCAGCTCGGTGTTTCGCAACGAAATCGAACTTCACATCGATTCCTTCGCAAAGTACGCTGCGGCATTTTTTAAGATGTCGCGCGCCATTGACCTTAAACCTAGACCCACAACCCTGCGCTGGCCCAGCGCTGCGACAAGACCATCGCGGTGATCGATGGCCGGGTGGGTGGGACATAGCGACCAGCGGGTTACTCAGGGTTGAGGCCTGCAAAAGCAGCGCGCTCGGCCCACAAGGCGCGGTCTTTGCGGACAAATTCGGCAAACTCATCGGCCATCAGCAAGGTGGGTACGCAGCATTGCTCGAGTTTTTTGAGCAGCGCTGGACTGTTCATGGCGCGCTTGACCGCATTGCTGTAGCGCTGGACCACGGCGTCGGGTGTGCCCGCTGGCGCGTACATGCCATTCCAAGAGCGCACTTCAAAATTGGGCATGCCGCTCTCGGCCATGGTGGGCAGGTCGGGCAAGATGTCAATGCGCTTGGGTGAAGTCACGGCCAGGGCCTTGACCCGGTCACCTTGCACAAATGGCAGGGCGGCGGCGTAGTCCAAGAACATGAAGCTCAGTTGCCCACCCATCAGGTCGGTCACCGCCAGCGGGCTGCTTTTGTAGGGCACGCCCACGCTGGTGAGGTTCAAGCGTTTGAGAAACACAGCCCCAGCGATTTGGCTCACCGATGCGCCCCAGCCATAAGCCGCTTTGTCTGAATTGGCTTTGATCCATGCGGCCAAGTCATTGACGGTGCGTACCGGCATGTCCTTGCGCACGATCAGCACATAAGGCGCGGTCAGCACCATGGCAATGGGTTTGAAGTCTTTCACCGGGTCGTAGGGCAATTTTTTGAACAGCACCGGGTTGATGGCATGGGTGGTGTTGGAGGTGAACAGCAGGGTTTTGCCATCGGCCGGTGCGCGGGCCACGAACTCGGCGGCCAAAAAACCATTGGCGCCAGGGCGGTTGTCGATCACGGCGGTTTGGTTGAGTTCGCGCCCCACCTCTTCAAACAGGGGGCGTGCCACGTTGTCGGTGCCGCTGCCTGGGCCAAAGGGCAGGACCACGCGGAGGGTGCCGCTGTCTTGGGCGATGGCGCTTGTGGCGGCCCATGCGAGTGTGCAGGCAACCAACCAGCGGGAAAACATGCTCATATGGATCTCCTTGGTGGAGCGATGGGTGTTGCCCAAGGCGCAACCAACCGCTGACAGACCACTTTAGCGCCTGTCAAGCCGAAAGACCATGCGGGTTTAAGCCAATCCCAGCCAGCGCATGGCATTGTCTTGGCGCAGGGCTTGGCGGTGCTCGGCGCTCAATTGCAAGCGCTCCACCCGTTCGGCGGGACGGCGGTCCATGATGACAAACGGGTCGTCGGTGCCGACCATCACCTGGCCCACACCGTAGGTGTAAATCAGGTGGTGGATGCTGGCCTCGTCATACACCAAGTCATCGACAAACATTTGGCGTGCCATGGCGCGGGGTGAATGGTTCATCGCGTTTTGGATCGGCGGCATGCATGTCCAGGCATGTTCCAGGCGCGCCACCAACACCGGCAATGAGCCACCACCGTGGCTGAAGGCGATGCGCAAGTTGGGCAATGCGGCCAGGCGGCCCGAGGTGATCATCGAAGCTGCGGACAAACCGATTTCACCGGGAAAGGCCAGGGCTTGCTCCAGCGCCGGCGGGCCGACCAATCGGTCCATGCCCGCTGGGCGCAGGGCGTGCACAAAAATGGCCGCCCCCAAACTTTGCGCAGCCTCAAAAAACGGCGCGAAGTCGGGGTGACCAATCGGTTTGCCGTTGATGTTGCTGCCAATCTCCACGCCAGCCATCCCCAACGCACCCACCACGCGCTCCAGCTCTTGGATCGCCATGTCCACGTCTTGCAGCGGCACGGCGCCCAAGGCGATGAATTGATCGGGTTTCCCGCCCACTTGTGCGGCCAATGTTTCGTTGAGGTAGCGAATCAAGGACTGGCCGTCCTCGGGCGCCAACCAGTACGACAGCAGCTCGGGCATGGGCGAGACCACTTGGCGCGTGACGCCGGTTTGGGCCATGTTTCGTGCGCGCTCGTCAAAGTCAAAGCAGCTGGTGGGGATGGTTCGGTAGACCTTGTCTTGGATCACCACATGGCGCTGGCAGCTGGACTCCGCTGACGCGATGGAAGGCCAGGCCACACCTTTGCGTGCGCCCACGTAGGCGGGAAATGCCTCAGGCACCCAGTGGGTGTGGGTGTCAATCAGCCCACAGTCGCAAATGGGTTTCAAGGTTTTGGGCATGGCATCAAATCGGGTGATAGGCAGCAAACACTTTGTTGGAGTTGAAGATGTGGGTCTCCACAAACTCACTCCATTTGAGCTGGGCCCCCAGGGCTTGCATGGCGCCCATCAAGGGTGACCAATTCAAAATTTCTTGTTGACCCGCATGCTCAAACTGTGCGGTGCTGCGGCCATGCCAATAGGCATAGTCGCCGTCAACCAGGGCTTGGTACAAAGCGCGGTCGCTCGGTGTGTCCGGGCGCAAGCGGTGTGTGTGGTCGCACAAAAAAGCATGTGACCAACTCGACGATGCCACCACCGCCACCCGCCAAGGCGAGTCCCGCAGGATGCGGGCGGTCGCGGCACCCAGGTCCATGCAGCGCGCAGGCGAAGGCGAGGGCGGGTCAAAGTCCAGCGCATCGTTGATGGGGGTCAAAAAACCTCGCGCCGAGATCACCTTGCGCCCATAGCAATTGATGGGCACGCTCAAGGTGGGGTAGTCCCAGCCTTTGCGGTCGTAGTCCAGGTACAAGATGGCATTGGTGAAGGCATGGGCCAAACTGTCGTGGTGCAGAGGTTTGTAGGCATAGGCCATGTCAAAACCTGCTTCGATCAGGCCGGCGGTGAGGTGTTTGCCCACATCGCGTCGGCCGCGCAAGCGGTAGTGCACATCGGGGCCTTCGCCCCAGGCGTTGGGTTTGCCGCCATCCATCATGGACGAACTTTGCGCATGGCGCCAAGGGTACACGTCCAAGTCGTCGTAGGCGCAAACGGTGAACGGCGGGATGATGTCTTCTTTGAAGTTCTCATACTGGTCATCGCCCCACAACAACACCAAATCGGGGTTGAAACCGTCGAGTTCTTCGCGCAGGCGGCGAAATTGCGTGACCATGGCCGCCCGGTGTTGCCCTGCGGCCAACGTGCCATGGTCTTGCCCCCACTCGGCTTGCATGGCGGCAGGCCAGTTGGCCGGGTCTTTGGCGGCTTCGGGGATGCCTGGGTCTTTGAGCGTGGTGCGCAAAATCCCCGACATCATTGAATCAGGGGTGGACAAGGGTGGGTAATGCGACAGGCCCAAGCCCAATATTTCAGCCATGGGTGTACTCCTCTGCAAGGCGTTGATCCATGAGCCACCGGGGGGTGGGCATGGCAGGCGCAAATTGTGACGCATTGGGCACATGTCCACACGGGCGATATGTCCTGTCTAAAATCATCCACACTGTGTCGCATCCAAAGCCGCGCAGGATCACCACACCCCATTCCCTTTTTTATACCTAGGCGGCCCCTTGAACTCTGACTCCTTGCTCGATACCCAAGCCCTGCTCCATACACGCATTGATGCACCCTTGCCCAGCCGCCGTTTGGCCTTGCAAACCGCCTTGGGCGTGGGGTATGCCTGTGCGGCATTGCCCCTGATGGCCCAAACCGCCATCAAAACCCCCAGCGATGGTTTGACCGCGGGTGAAGTGGTCATTGATGTCAATGGTTACAAAATGCACGCCTACCGCAGCGCCCCCAGTGGCAAAACCGGTTTGCCGGTGGTGTTGGTGATTTCTGAAATTTTTGGGGTGCACGAATACATTGCCGACGTGACCCGCCGCTTGGCCCGCGAAGGTTATTTGGCCATTGCCCCTGAGCTCTTTTCCCGCCAGGGTGACCCGAGCAGCTTTGGCGAGATTGCCAAGTTGCAAAGCGAGGTGATTGCCAAAGTGCCCGATGCCCAGGTGATGGGCGACTTGGATGCCTGTGTGCAATGGGCCGCAGGCCAAGGCGGCAATGTGGATAAATTGGCGATCACCGGTTTTTGCTGGGGCGGTCGCATTGTGTGGTTGTACAACGCGCACAACCCCAAGCTGCAAGCTGGCGTGGCGTGGTACGGCCGTTTGGTGGGTCAACCCACCGCTGCCACACCCAAGCACCCGGTTGAGTTGGTCGGCAGCATGCAAGCGCCGGTGTTGGGCTTGTATGGCGCTGCCGATACCGGCATTCCGGTCAGCACCGTGGATCAAATGAAAGCCGCGCTGCAAAACGCACCGGCTGGTGCCAAAAAATCGCAGTTCGTGGTGTACCCCGAGATGCCCCATGCCTTTCATGCCGATTACCGACCCAGCTACCGAGCCAGCGCAGCGCAAGATGGTTGGCAGCGCCTATTGGCGTGGTTCAAACAAAACGGCGTGGCTTGATGCGAACTTGGGCGGTGGCCGCACCCGCTGTGATGCATCGGGGTGGCATCATCGCTGAGAAGACATGAAATTGCTCTACATCGTGTTGGGTACCTTGGCCGCCGGTGTAGGCAGCGTGCTGGTGGCGGCCATGTTGGCCCGTGCACTGCTGTCTGCCTATACCCAGCATTTGCTCAGCTTGGCCGCTGGCGCTTTGTTGGCCACGGCTTTTTTGCATTTGCTGCCCGAGGCCTTTGAGTCGGGTGCATCACCCCACCAACTGTTCATCACCTTGTTGGTGGGCCTGGTGTTTTTCTTTTTGCTCGACAAAGCAGAGTTGTGGCACCACGGGCACGAGCACGCACACCACCATGGGCATCAGCACCATCACGATCACACCCAAACCGCCAGCCCCGGCGCATCAGGTTCTTGGTCGGTGTTGTTGGGTGACAGCATCCATGCCTTTGGCGATGGTTTGTTGGTGGCCGCGGCATTTTTGGCCGATGTGAAACTGGGCTTGGCCGCATCGCTGGCGGTTTTGGCCCACGAGGTGCCACACCACATCGGCGACCTGGTGGTGTTGCAGCAAGGTTTGGGACAGTCGCGCAGTGCCCTCATCAAGTTGTCCCTGGCCGGGGGTGTGACGGTGCTGGGGGGTGTGGTTGGCCACAGCCTGATCGCTGGTCATGAAGAATGGTTGCCCTATTGGCTCACCTTGGCGAGCAGCAGTTACGTGTATGTGGCCCTGGCCGACTTGATTCCACAATTGCAAAAACGCTTGACCGCCCCGGCCACTGCGGCGCAGATCACTTGGTTGTTGGCCGGGATTGCCCTCGTCACGGGCGTCACCCAGCTGGGGCATATGCACTGAAGCGGCAGCGCTTTATTCCTGGGCAATGAACTTGGCGGTCCAATCGGAATTGTCCGAATCCTCACCGGTGCGGTTGCTGAAATAATAAGCAGCCCCGCCCACAAAGGGCGAAAAAGCTTCAATCCATGCTTTGGATTCTTTTCGGGTGATGCCCAGGGTGTAGCGTTTGCCCGCCTCCGCATTGAAAAGGCGCGAAAACTCGCCCGTGGTGAAGCGCTGATCGATTTTGATGCGCCTGGACCCGGGCGTGGCTTGGACTTCGCAGTTACCCCCGTTGGCCAAAACGCAAACTTGCTTGCCATCCAAAAAAACGCGCACGTTGACGTCAATCAAAATCCAACGGTCGTTTTCGCGCTCGAAACGAAACACCGCGTCGCCCTTGGACAGCGCAGGGGTTGTGTCACTGGTGGGTTGATCCGAACCACCGGTAGCTCCTTGCGATGCATTTGCCACGGCAGGCTCTGTGGCGTTGGTTGCTGTCTGTGCCCCAAGCCAAACTGGGCTCAGCAAGGCGAGCAAACATGCAAACCGAAATTCACCAACATGCCCCATTGCAAGTCCTTAAAAACGCCCAGAGAATATCTGGGAATTAATCTTATGGCCTAAATATGTAATTTTGTTGATTTTCGGCATATTTTTTTATTTTATTTGGCAAGGTTGGCAGTTGCAGGATCAGATGTCAGCCTGAACTGACCTCTTTGCCAAACCAATGATTGGTTGCAAGTCCGGGTGAAGGTCAATCAAAATTTCATTGATGGGTTCCCCTTCATGGGCAGGGCGCTGCCAACGAAGTTGGGCGAACTCAGCCGGTGGCAAATGGACTGAGACAGTGAATTAAGTTGTCATTTGCAAGCTGAGAAGAATTGAGACCTGATACCGATGGTCAGCCCTTGGCGCAAGCCAAGCCAGGGGTATTGCACCACTCGCTCCAACTGCCCGGGTACAAACTGGTGTTGCCCAAACCCGCAAGCTCCATCGCCAACAGGTTAGGCAACGCACTCACGCCACTGCCGCAGTGGTGGACCACGCCAGCGGGGTCACGACCGGCCAGGAGTTGATCAAACTCTTGCCTGAGCAGGGCGGGGCTTTTGAAAAATCCATTGGCATCGAGGTTGAGCGGAAATGGGCGATTGAGGGCCCCGGGAATGTGCCCAGCCACAGGGTCCAGCGGCTCTGTCTCGCCCTTGAAGCGCGCCGGTGCGCGCGCATCGATCAGGGTTTGCTGTGGGCTCCCCAATTGGGCCGCCACTTCGGCGGTGGAGCGCCAATTGACCAAGGCCGGGGCCAAGCTGAATTGCCCCTCTGTCCGGGGGCTTTCAATGCCACGGGTGATGGCCCCGCCTGATTTTTGCCAAGCCTGAAAGCCACCGTCCAGCACGGCCACCGCTGCGTGCCCGCACCACTTCATCATCCACCACAGGCGGACGCAATAGTTGGCACCTTGGCGGTCGTAGACCACTGCTTGCATATCGTTGTTCAGTCCCACGCAGCGCAACCATTGGGCCAGCACCTCACGCTGGGGCAGGGGATGGCGACCGCCATTGACCGCAAAGGCCGGATCGGACTCGCTCAGGTGATGATTGAGGTCGGCATGTATCGCCCCCGCAATGTGTTCCTGGCCGTACATTTGCAGGCCTGCTTCGGGGTTCATCAGGTCGGCGCTGACATCAAACACCAGGCATTGGGCTGGTGAAAGGGCGCTGAGTTGTTCAACGGTTATGAGGTGGGTGTGCATTCAGGACTCCGCAGTGAGTGAGGGAGATGATTCTTGCAGCCAAGTGGCCCAAATGCCACTGACCATGATGACGGTCATGCCAGCCCAGCCCCACAAGGTGATCGGGTCGTTAAAAAAAGCCACGCTGAACAAGGCGCCAAACACGATGCCAGCGTACTGCAAATTGGCCGCAACCAAAGTGGGCCCGAGGCTGTAACCACGGGTCATGCACATTTGACCGGCTGAAGCCAACACGCCCAAAGGCAGCAACCAGGCAGCGGCCTCGGTGTTCCAACCCGAGTTCCCTTGCACGCCCATCCCCGCCGCCCCGGCCAATACACTGGCCAAGGAGAAGAATAAAACGGTGCGTGTGATGGGCTCGCCGGCTTGGGTCAGGCTGCGCACTTTCAAATAGACCACTGCCGAACTCACCCCAGAGACGATGCCGACCAAGGCCGCAAACCACTGATCGGTGTCCACGGTGGGGCGCAGCATCAGCACCACCCCGGCAAAACTGGCCAGGATGCTAAATCCCAATGGCCCGGTGTGGCCGCCAAAGGTGGTGAACGCCTTTGGCGAACCCCGGCTGGATCGCAAGCCCCACCACAAACTGGTGACCCAGGCCAACAAGGCCACCCACACACTGCTCATGTAATTCAAGGTGATGGCGGTGGCCAGCGGCAACTCGGCCAAGGCGTAAAACCATGTGCCCAAAGAGAACACGCCTATCGAGCAGCGCCACAGGTGTTGACCAGGGATGTGGGTGCGCCACTCAATGTCTTGCCCGCGCAGCACGGCCAGCATGATCAACACGCTGATGATGCCCCGGTAAAAAACCAATTCAGATGCGTTGTAGTGGATTGACGCAAATTTGACGCAAACCCCCATGCCGGCAAAACAAGCCGCAGACAGCAGCATCCAAACGGCTTGCATCTCAGGTGCTGAATTGCATGCGCTGTCGATACCACTCGTGGAAATGCTGCATCCCGTCTTCCATCGGGCTTTGGTAGGGCCCGCGCTCGTCGTCGCCGCGCTGCATCAGCGCCAAGCGACCGGCATCCATGCGCTCGGCGATTTCATCGTCTTCCAGGCAGGTTTCCATATAAGCGGCTTGTTGGGCCTGCACGAAATCGCGCTCAAAAGCGACAATTTCTTCGGGGTAGTAAAACTCCACCATGTTCAGGGTTTGGGACGGGCTGATGGGGTGCAAGGTGGAAACGGTGAGCACATGCGGGTACCACTCAACCATGATGTGCGGGTAATAGGTCAACCAAATGGCCCCTTGTTCTGGGGGCTTGCCCTGGCTGTACTGCATGACCGCTTGGTGCCAGCGTTGGTAGACCGGGCTGCCCGCGTTTTTCAGTTGGTTGGCCACGCCCACGGTTTGCACCGAATACTCGCGTTGAAACTCCCATTTCAAGTCGTCACAGGTGACAAACTGACCCAGTCCTGGGTGGAAGGGGCCGACATGGTAGTCCTCGAGGTACACCTCGATGAAGGTCTTCCAGTTGTAATTGCAGTGGTGCAACTCCACCCGATCCAGGGCGTAGCCGGTGAAGTCAAGGCTGTGGCGTGGACCCATTTGGGCCAGATCGGCCCCGATGTCACGGCCATTGTCTTCAAACAATAGGCCATTCCACTCCCGCAAAGGGTAGTTATGGAGGTTCAGGCATGGGTCTTGGGAAAAGTGCGGAGCGCCCAACAGTTGGCCACTGGGGGCATAAGTCCAGCGGTGCAAGGGACAAACGATATTGCCCGCAGCACTGGCGGCGTTGGCGACCGCGCTCAAGTTGCCTCGCCCTTTGAGCATCACCGCTTGGCGATGGCGGCAAATGTTGGAGATGAGTTGCACCCCTTGGGCGGTGCGCACCAGGGCGCGGCCCTCACCCTCTTGGGGCAAGGTCGCATAGTCACCCACCTCGGGCACGCACAATTGATGCCCCACATAACGGGGCCCACCTTGAAAGATGGTCGCCATCTCGCGCTCAAACAGCGCCGTGTCAATGTAGCTGGAAACTGGTAGTTGGCTTGCGGCCTGCTGCAGTTGAAGACTTAAATCAGACATGGTTGACCTGACCAAAGACTCCCCACAGGGAGAGGTGATGAAAAAGCCTGTCACAGCGTGTCAGGCCAAGGGGGATGGATTCTAACCTGTCCGCCCAATGCCCAAGAGTCAATAGAATGAACCACCTTGAATCCCTGACCACTATGCCCAAAGCCACTGCAACCTCCACCGATCAGCCAGCGCCTTGTGCGAGTTACGAAGCCGCCGTGCAAGAGCTGGAAGCCTTGGTGGCCAGTTTGGAAGGTGGCCAATTGCCACTTGATCAACTCCTGGTCAGTTACCAGCGCGGGGCTGAACTGTTGGCCTATTGCCAATCCAAGCTGCAACAAGTGGAACAACAAATCAAAGTGCTCGACGAAGGCGTTCTCAAACCCTGGACGCCCAACCCATGAATTCATCGGATGGCGCTTTTCGCGATTGGTCGGCCCGCTGCCTGGAACAGTTGGAGGCGGCTTTGTCCGAATGGGTGCCCCTGTCGGCCCCAGCCGGATTGGGTCAAGCGATGCGCTACGCCGTGCTCGATGGCGGCAAGCGCTTGCGCCCCTTGCTGTGTTTGGCGGCAGCACGCGCGCTCTCGGGCGCACCAACTTCGTCAGCTGCCCTGCGTTCGGCCTGTGCGGTAGAGCTGATTCATGCGTATTCGCTGGTGCATGACGACATGCCGTGCATGGACAACGATGTGCTGCGGCGGGGTAAACCCACGGTGCATGTGGCCTTTGGCGAGGCACAGGCATTGCTAGCGGGGGACGCCTTGCAGGCCTTGGCCTTTGAGTTGCTAACGCCTGAAGACGGTAGCGTGGCGCTGCCAGTGCAAGCCCTGCTTTGCCAGGCTTTGGCACGCGCCGCCGGACACCAAGGCATGGCTGGTGGACAGGCCATTGACCTGGCCCATGTGGGTTTGGCCATGGGCGAGGCGGCATTGCGAGACATGCACAAACGCAAAACCGGCGCCATGCTCGAAGTCAGTGTGCACATGGGGGCCTTGAGCGCTGGGGCTGATTCACACACCCTGGTTTTGTTACAGCGCTATGCCCAAGCCATTGGTTTGGCCTTTCAAGTGGTGGATGACATCTTGGATGTGACCGCAGATTCGGCCACCCTGGGCAAAACCGCTGGCAAGGACCAGGCCAATGACAAACCCACTTTTGTCTCTTTGCTGGGGCTTGATGGGGCCAAAGCCCAAACCCAGGTTTTGTGGCAAGAAGCTTTGCAGGCGCTGGACCAGGCCCAGTTGCGCGATGATGGCGCCTTGCGCGTCTTGGCCCAGCGGGTGGTGCAACGCGACCATTGAAGGAAACAACCATGTCCACTTTGCTTCAAACCATTGAGTCGCCCACCGATGTGCGGCGTCTGCCCCGTGCATCATTGACCACGCTGGCCAATGAATTGCGGGCTTTTTTGCTCGACAGCGTATCCAAAACTGGCGGGCATTTGAGCTCCAATTTGGGCACGGTGGAGTTGACGGTGGCCTTGCATTACGTGTTCAACACACCACACGATAGGCTGGTCTGGGACGTGGGTCACCAAACTTACCCGCACAAAATCCTCACCGGCAGGCGCGAGCGCATGTCCACTTTGCGCCAGCTGGGCGGAATCAGTGGGTTTCCCCGTCGCAGTGAAAGCGTGTATGACGCTTTTGGCACAGCCCATTCCTCGACCAGCATTTCAGCCGCTTTGGGCATGGCCATGGCGGCGCAACAAAAAGGCGAAAAGCGCCATGCGGTGGCCATCATTGGCGACGGTGCCATGACCGCGGGCATGGCCTTTGAGGCGCTCAACAATGCGGGCGTGGCTGGCGCCAACTTGTTGGTCATCCTCAATGACAACGACATGTCCATCAGCCCACCGGTGGGTGCGCTCAATCGCTATTTGGCGCAGTTGATGAGTGGGCGTTTTTACGCGGCAGCGAAAGATTTGGGTAAACAAGTGCTCAAAGGCGCGCCCATGCCCTTGTTTGAACTCGCGCGACGCTTTGAAGAGCAGGCCAAACACATCGTCACCCCCACCACCTTGTTTGAAAAGTTTGGCTTCAATTACATCGGCCCGATTGACGGCCACGATCTGGATGCCTTGATTCCCACTTTGGAGAACCTGCGCAACCTCAGTGGCCCGCAGTTCTTGCATGTGGTCACCCGCAAAGGACAAGGTTACGACCTGGCCGAACGCGATCCAGTGGCCTACCATGGCCCCGGCAAGTTCGATCCCAAGGTTGGTTTGACCCCGCCGCCAGTGGCCCCGAAAACCACCTTCACCCAGGTGTTTGGTCAGTGGTTGTGCGACATGGCCGAACAAGACCCCAAATTGGTGGGCATCACGCCAGCCATGCGCGAAGGCTCTGGCATGGTGGAGTTTCACCGCCGTTATCCAGAGCGCTACCACGATGTGGGCATTGCCGAACAACATGCCTTGACCTTTGCCGCTGGCATGGCCTGTGAAGGTCTGCGGCCAGTGGTGGCCATCTACTCCACATTTTTACAGCGTGCCTATGACCAATTGATCCACGATGTGGCGCTGCAAAAACTGCCCATGGTGCTGGCGCTGGACCGAGCGGGCTTGGTCGGTGCGGATGGGGCCACCCATGCCGGTGCCTTTGACATCGCATTTTTACGCTGCGTCCCCAACGTCAGCGTGGCATGCCCGGCAGACGAAAACGAATGCCGCCAACTGCTCACCACCGCCTACCAACAAGACCACACCGTGGCGGTGCGATACCCGCGCGGTGCGGGTGTGGGTGTGGCCATCGCACCGGGCTTGCAGGCGCTGCCATTTGGCAAAGGCGAGTTGCGCCGCCAAGGACATGGTGTGGCGATTTTGGCTTTTGGCACTTTGCTCTACCCCGCCTTGCAAGCGGGAGAGGCCTTGCAGGCCAGCGTGGCCAATATGCGGTGGGCCAAGCCTTTGGACATGGAGTTGCTGCTGGCGATGGCACGCAATCACGAGGCTTTGGTCACGGTGGAGGAGGGTTGCACCCTGGGTGGTGCGGGCTCGGCCGTGATGGAAGCGCTCAACCAAGCGGGCATCGTCAAACCGGTGATGTCCCTGGGCTTGGGTGACTTCTTCACAGAGCACGGCGATCCGGTCCGGTTATTGGCCCAACAAGGTTTGGATGCCAAGGGCATTGAGGCCAGTGTGCGCCAACGATTCGCCGCTTGGGTGGCCCCCGAAGCGCCAACGGAGCCGCTGAAATTGGTCGGCTGAGTTGATGGCAATCCCAGTGAGCTTTTTGGGAGATTCGACAAGACTCGGGTAAACCAGTACCAAGTGTCTTGGATGTGACTACCTACAATTGCATGTTCCGTTGAACTGATTGGTATTCACTTTTTTTCTGGAGACAACACCATGGATCGTCGTTCCGTCATTAAAAACGCCGGCATTGCCAGCATCTTGGCCGCTGGCGTCGCGCCCGCCGTTCACGCACAGGCCGCCTTGCGTTGGCGCCTGACCTCCAGCTTTCCCAAAGCTTTGGATACCTTGTTTGGGGTCAATGACGTGTTTGCGGCCAAAGTCAAAGACATGACCGGCGGCAAGTTTGAGATCACCACCCATGCCGCTGGTGAGATCGTGCCCGCTTTTGGCACCGTGGATGCCACCAAGGACGGCACGGTCGAGATGTCCAATACAGCGCCCTACTACTACTTTGGCAAAGACGAAACCTTTGCCCTGGGTTGCGCCATTCCCTTTGGCCTGAACAGCCGTCAAATGACCGCTTGGATGTACGAGGGCAATGGCCTGAAGCTGATGCGCGACTTCTACCGCAACTACAACATCATCAACTTCCCCATGGGCAACACCGGCACCCAAATGGGTGGCTGGTTCCGCAAAGAAATCAAGTCCCTCAATGATTTCAAAGGCACCAAATTCCGTGTGGGCGGTTTTGCCGGCAAGGTGGTCGAGCGCATCGGTGGTGTGCCCCAAAACATTCCCGGCGGCGAAATTTACCAAGCCCTGGAAAAAGGAACCATTGATGCCGCCGAGTGGGTGGGACCGTATGACGACATGAAATTGGGCTTTTACAAAGTGGCCAAAAACTACGCTTACCCGGGTTGGTGGGAGGGCGGTCCCCAGTTGGACTTGCACGTCAATGCCAAGGCTTATGACAGCTTGTCGCCCGAGTACAAGGCCATCATTGCCAATGCTGCCGCCTATGCCCACACTGACATGCAAGCGCGTTACGACGCGCGCAATGCCGCCGCGCTCAAGCAGTTGGTTGCGGGTGGTGCCAAGCTCTTCCCCTTCTCCAAAGACCTGATGGATGCGGCTTTCAAAGAGTCGATGGCGCTGTACAGTGAAGTTTCGGCCAAAAACCCGAACTGGAAAAAGGTCTACGAAGACTACGCAGCCTTCCGCAAAGAATCCAACAACTGGTTCCGCGTGGCCGATGCCCGCTTCGATAATTACATGCAGTCGCGCTTGGCCGATCTGTGATCCCAACCACTGCGCCCTGTGGCGCGCGGTGACTTTGTGTGCAGTACCTCCCCCCTGCAGCCCGCCCCGGTGGACTGCCTGGGGGTTTTCTTTGGACAGCGAATCCCCATGAAACCTTTGCTCTCTTTGGCCGAATTCATCGATGCCATCAACAACCGTTTTGGCTCTTTGGCCAATTGGGCGGTGCTGTTGTCTTGTTTCATCAGTTGCGCCAATGCCGTGTTTCGCTTTGGCTTTAGCCTGAGTTCCAACGCCTGGCTGGAGATTCAGTGGTACTTGTTTGCGGGTGCGGTCATGTTGGGCGCGTCCATGGTGTTGCGCGTCAACGAGCATGTGCGGGTCGATGTGATTTACGGTCAATTGTCGGCGCGCACCAAGGTGATGGTGGATTTGTTTGGCTTGATTTTCTTTTTGCTGCCCGTCATGACCTTGATGGTGTATTTGTCCCTGCCTTTGTTTTTGCAAATGTTCAACAGTGGCGAGATGTCTTCCAACGCCGGCGGCCTGATCCGCTGGCCCGCCATGATGATGCTGCCTTTGGGTTTTTCCATGGTTTTTTTGCAAGGCCTGTCTGAAATCATCAAACGCGTGGGTTGGCTCACTGGCCAATATGAAATGAGCTTGGTTTACGAGAGGCCTTTGCAATGACCGTCGAACAATTTGCGCCCCTGATGTTTCTGGGGCTGATATTGGTGATGCTGATCGGTTTTCCGGTTGCATTCTCTTTGGCTGCGCTGGGCTTGTTTTGTGGCCTGTATGCCATCGACATGGGCTGGTTCCCGGCCAACTTCCTGGGTAATTTGCCGCTCAACGTGTTTGGCATTTTGTCCAACGAACTGCTGCTGGCCATTCCCTTCTTCACCTTGATGGGTTCGCTGCTGGAGAAGTGCGGCTTGGCCGAGGACATGCTCGACTCCATGGGCCAGTTGTTTGGCCCGGTGCGCGGTGGGCTGGGTTACTCGGTCATCATCGTGGGTTTCATTTTGGGTGCCATCACCGGCACAGTGGCCGGGCAGGTGATTGCCATGGCCATGATCTCGTTGCCGGTGATGATTCGCTACGGCTATGACATGAAATACGCCACCGGTGTACTGGCCGCATCGGGCACCATCACCCAGTTGGTACCTCCGTCGCTGGTGTTGGTGGTGATGGCTGACCAACTTGGTCAATCGGTGGGCGATATGTACAAGGGCGCATGGGGCCCGTCCATTTTGCAAATCCTGTTTTTTGCCATTTACACTTTCATTTTGGGTCGCATCTATCCGCACCATGTGCCGGGCGTGCCTCTCGAAGCCCGCACTTTGCAAGGCTGGGCGCTGTGGAGGAAGTGTTTGCGGGGCATCATCCCTTCGGCCGTTTTGATCTTCACCGTGCTGGGCAGCATGGGTGGTTTGCCGGGCATCGATGTGGCCATTGCCACCCCCACCGAGGCCGGTGCCATGGGCGCGGTGGGCGCCTTCATATTGGCCGCCATGCATGGTCGCTTGAACTGGCCGCTGATCAAAGACGCGATGGGCGGCACCATGCGCATCACCGCCATGGTGGTGTTCATCTTGATTGGCTCGCGCGTTTTCTCGCTGGTTTTCCAGGGCGTGGACGGCGGCAAATGGATCGAGCACATGCTCAGTGACTTGCCCGGTGGGCAGGTGGGCTTCCTGATCGTGGTCAATGTCTTTATTTTTTTCCTGGCGTTTTTTCTCGACTTCTTTGAAATCGCCTTCATTATCTTGCCCATGCTCGGCCCGGTGGCGGCCAAGATGGGCATTGATCAAATCTGGTTTGGTGTGCTCTTGTGCGTGAACATGCAAACCAGCTTCATGCACCCGCCGTTTGGCTTTGCGCTGTTTTACCTGCGCGGCATTGCCGACACACTCTTCAAGTCGGGCGACATCGCCAAGAAAGTGGAGTCGCGCGACATTTACCTGGGTGCCATTCCCTGGGTGATTTTGCAGTTGCTCTTGGTGGTGGTGGTGATATTTGTCCCCGAGACGGTGACGGCCTTTTTGGACAAGGCCGAGAAGGTGGATTTGGACAAGGTTCAAATCGAAATGCCGGTGGACGAATTGGCCAACACCAATGACGACAACCGCATCACCGACATCTTGGAGCAGAAAAAGTCCGACGAACCCAAGAAGTGAGTGCGTCCTTGACCCCCGAGCGCTTGCCCGACACCCCTGCGCCAGCCGGCTCAGACCCCTTTGGCTTGCCCCCGGTGGAAGGGGCGGCGTTCACGCCCACCATCAAAGCCTTATCGGTGTTGTTGGTGCTGGGCATCGGGTTTTATGTGGTGCGCCTATGGCCTGAGCAAGCCCTTGCCACGTTGGGCGGGCAGTCTTTGGGCTTTATGGCCGCCACCTTGGTGGTGGTGCTGGCTTGCTTGGCTTATATTTGTGGCAGCCGGGTGCGCATTGACGCCACCCACATCGAACAAACCTGGTTGTGGCGCAAACGCGTGGCCATTGCCGAGATATCGCAGCTGAAATTCATTTACGTTCCCTATCTGTCGTGGTTGATCGCCCCGCGTTTGGTGGTGCGCCAGGGTGTGACCGGTTGGTATGTGTTCCATGCGGCTGACCGACAGGTGTTGCAGCGCTTCTATCAGTTGGCCTTGCGTGGGGCCAAGCCCTTGGACCCCTGAGCATGTGGCCATGTCCAGCATCGCCCAAGCCGTAGAACTGGCTTTTCATCTGATTTGGCAAGCCGATCCGCTCTTGTGGTCGGTGGTGCTGCGCTCGCTCGCGGTGAGCTTGTCGGCCTGCGTGCTGGCAAGTGCCGTGGGTTTGCCCCTGGGTGCATGGTTGGGTGTGGTGCGTTTTCGCGGCCATGCCTTGGTGGTCACTTGCCTCAACACCGCTTTGGCCCTGCCCTCGGTGGTGGTGGGCTTGGTGCTGTACTTGCTGCTGTCGCGATCTGGTCCGCTGGGTTTTTTGGGTTGGTTGTTCAGCTTTCAGGCCATGGTGCTGGCGCAAACGGTGTTGGTGCTGCCCTTGGCCATGGCCTTGACGCGCCAAGTGGTGCATGACGCCGAGCACGATCACGGCGAGCAATTGCAGTCCATCGGCGCTTCAACGGTCTTGCGCAGCCTGCTCTTGGGTTGGGACGAGCGCTGGGCTTTGCTCACCGTGGTGATTGCCACCTTCAGCCGCGCCATTGCCGAGGTGGGCGCAGTGATGGTGGTGGGCGGCAACATCGACGGCTTCACCCGGGTGATGACCACGGCCATCGCTTTGGAGACCAGCAAGGGTGACCTGCCCCTGGCCCTGGCCTTGGGGCTGGTGCTGCTGACCGTGGTGTTGATCTTGCACGCCTGGATGGCCTGGCTGCGCCGCGGCACTGGCCTGAGCCGCGCATGGGGCTTGGCATGAGTCCCTTGCTGTCCTTGCAAATGGTCAGCTGTCGCTTGGGCAAGCATTGGGCATTGCGCGATGTGGATTTGCAGATGGCGCATGGTGAGCGCATTGCATTGGTGGGCGCCAATGGCAGTGGCAAAAGCACCTTGCTTCGCTTGTGCCATGGTTTGTTGGCACCGCAATCGGGCGTGCGTTGGGCGGACCCAGACGCCACACAGGCCATGGTGTTTCAGCGTCCGCACATGCTGCGCATGCCGGTGCGCGCCCATGTGGCCTTGGGTCCTTGGCTGGCTGGGCAGCCCTGGCGCGCAGCGTGTGAGCGGGCCGATTGGGCGTTGCGTCTTGTGGGCGTGCATGGCGCAGCGTTGCAATGGGCCAGCACTTTATCGGGGGGGCAACAACAACGCGTGGCGCTGGCACGGGCCTGGGCAATGCATCCACGCTTGGTGTTGCTCGATGAACCCACGTCCAGTTTGGACCCCAGCGCCAAGCGCGATGTCGAGCTGTTGTGGGCACAGTGGTTGAATGGCTCAAACCAGACCATATCTTCACCTATCGTGTGGCCTGCACCGAACCCGCCTAGTGTGGGCGTTGATGCGCCGGTCAGCTGCCTGTTCAGCAGCCACAACCTGGGACAGGTCAAACGGCTGGCCAGCCGGGTGATTTACCTTGAACGCGGCCGCATTTTGGCGGACTTGCCGGTGCATGAATTTTTTAACCACGATTTGTCTCAATCGCATCCACAAGCGGATTTGTTTTTGAAAGGTGAACTGAAATGAGCCTTCCACACCATGCCAACGGCCTGCGCCGAGGCGGCTTTGCAGTCACATGGGGGTTGTGTTTGGCCTTGTGTCACGCTTTGGCTTGGGGGCAAACCACCTTGGTGATGGCCTCGACCACATCCACCGAGCAATCGGGATTGTTTGGCCATTTGTTGCCCGCCTTCAAAGCCGCGACCGGCTTGGACGTGAAGGTGGTGGCATTGGGCACGGGTCAAGCGCTGGACATGGGGCGGCGTGGTGACGCCGATGTGCTTTTTGTGCACGACCCGGTGGCCGAAGAAAAGCTGGTGGCCGATGGTTTTGGCCTGCAACGCTGGCCTGTCATGTACAACGACTTTGTGCTGATTGGGCCCGGCCATGATCCGGCCCAGGTGCGCGGCAAAGACATTGCCCTGGCCTTGCAAAAAATCGCCCAAGCCCAGGCGGCTTTTGTCTCGCGCGGCGATAAAAGTGGCACCCATGCGGCCGAGTTGCGCTACTGGGCTTTGGCGGGCGCTACTGGCACCGGTGCGGGCTATAAAGCCTGCGGCTGTGGCATGGGCCCGGCCTTGAACATGGCGTCCTCCATGGGCGCTTATGTGCTGGCCGACCGGGGCACATGGTTGAGCTTTAAAAACCGCGCCGATTTGACGGTGTTGGTGCAAGGCGATGAGCGTTTGTTCAACCCCTATGGGGTGATCGCGGTCAACCCGGCCAAGCACCCGCATGTCAAGTTCAAAGAGGCGCAGCGCTTCATCGATTGGGTCACCTCTGCGGCAGGTCAGGCCCACATTGCGGCCTACAAAATCGGTGGAGAGCAGTTGTTTTTCCCCAGCGCGAAACGCTGAGGGGTGGGCGACTCAAGCGCGGGCTACCCAGGTCTGGAAACTCCAAATGCCCGCCAGCGTCAGCGCCAGCGAACCCAACAAATGCAAGGCGGCCGTGCCCAGCGCCAAGGCATAGCGCGATTGCATCAGCAGGGTCACCACCTCGGCCGAAAAGCTCGAAAAGGTGGTGAGCGCGCCCAAAAAACCCGTCACCAGCGCCAAGCGCCAAGCCGGGTTGATTTCGGGCCAGTGCTCAAACATGGCCACACACACGCCGATCAAATAGCCACCCACCAGGTTGGCGGCCAAGGTGCCCCAGGGGATGGTGTCACCCGAGTTGAGCCACAAGCCCAACTGCCAACGCGCCAAAGCACCCACGCAGGCACCCAGGCAAACGGCCGACAGCGCCATGCTCATTTGTTTTCGCCCATCACCAGGTCGGGTAAGAAAGTCACGATGCTGGGGAACAGGGTGACCAACACAATGCACACCACCAAACACAAAAAGAAGGGGATGGCAGCGCGGGCAATGGTGTTGCTGTCTTTGCCGGTCATGTTTTGCAGCACAAACAGGTTAAAGCCCACCGGGGGCGTGACCTCGGCAATTTCGACCAACAGCACGATGAAGATGCCAAACCAGATCAGGTCAAAACCAGCTTTTTGGATCATGGGCAGCACCACCGCACTGGTCAGCACAATCATGCTGATGCCGTCCAAGGCCGTGCCCAAAATCAAATAAACGATGGTGAGCACCGCGATCAAGGCCAAGGGAGAGAGCTGCATGGCATTGACCCACTCGGCGAGTTCGCGCGGAATGCCGGTGAAAGCCATGGTTTTGGTCAAAAAGGCGGCCCCTGCCAAGATGAACATGATCATGCAGCTCGATCGGGCGGTGCCCATCAAGCCGTCTTTGAAATTGGCCCAGTTCAGGCTGCGGCTCCAAGCGGCCAAGGCCAAGGAGCCCACCACACCGTAAGCGGCGCATTCGGTGGCGGTGGCGTAACCGGCGATCAGCACCCAGCAGATGAACACGATCAAAGCGCTGCAAGGGATCAGATTGCCCGACAAGCGGATTTTTTCCATGAACGTGGTGGGCGGGTCGGCCGCAGGCACTTTGTCGGGGTGGCGCCAACTCCACCAGGCGATGTAGCCGCTGAACAAGGCCATCAGCAACAGGCCCGGCGCAAACCCGGCCAAAAAGATGCGGATGATGGAGGCATCGGCCGCCACCGCATACACCACCATGGTGATGGAGGGGGGGATCAATATGCCCAGCGTGCCAGCGGTGGCGAGCGAACCCAGGGCCAGCTTTTCGTCGTAGCCGCGGCGCATCAACTCGGGCAAGGCCACTTTGCTGATGGTCGCGCAGGTGGCCGCCGATGAGCCCGACACCGAGCCAAAGATGCCGCAACCCAAAATGGTGGTGTGCATCAAGCGCCCGGGCACCCGGTTGAGCCAAGGTCGCAGGCCTTCAAACATTTCTTCGCTCAACTTGGTGCGAAACAAAATTTCACCCATCCAAATGAACAAGGGCAGGGCGGCCAACTCCCAACTGGCGTTGCTTTCCCAAAAAGCAGAAAACAGGTTTTTGCCGGGTTGGGTGCTGGTGAAAAAGGCTTGGCCCACCCAGCCGCATATGGCCAAAGTCATGGCGATCCACACGCCACCGCTGAGCAGCAACAACATGATGAACAGCAACAAGCCGCCAACCAGCAAGATGTCCACGCTCAGACCTCGGCGGAAAAGTCACCGCGCGCGTGGCGCTCTTGTACCTCGCGCACATAGGTGGGCTCGGCACCGCGCCACACCAACAGCCATTCGTCGAGCAAGGCCACCCACAACAGCACTGAGCCCAAAGCAAAGCTCAATTGCGGGATCCACAAGGGCATGGGCAGCATGCCTTGGGCGATGTCGTTGAACACCCAGCTCTCATGGGTGAACAAACACGCTGACCAGGCCAGGTAGCCCGTGGCCACCAAGCCCACGCTCAAAGCCGAGATTTCCATGCGCCGGCGCTGGGCGGGCGGCACATGCTCGAGCAACAAGGTCACGCGCACAAAGTCGCCATGCTTGAAGGCATGGGCCATGGTCAAAAAGGCGGCTGCCGCACAGCACCAGGCCACCACGTCATTGACCGCACCGGTGCGCACGCCCATCTCGCGCAGCAGGCTTTGGCCCACCATCAAGACGGCAATCACCAAAATGAAAAAGGCGCCCAATGCGCCAGCCGCCAGGTACAGGCGGTCAAGCCCATGGCGCCACATTTATTTTTTCGCCGTGGCAGTTTTGGGGGCTGACTTCATAAAAGCCGCCACCATGGCTTCGCCATCGGGGCCAGCGCGTTTTTGCCAGTCGGTCAGCATGATGGCGCCGACCTGTTTCAGGTCGGCCATCAATTTGGGCGAAGGGGTCATGATCTTCATGCCTTTTTCGGCCAGGGCTTTTTTGTACCAGTCGTTCTTTTCTTCGCTGACTTTCCAACCACGGGCCTCGGCATCGGCAGCGGCTTTGGTCAGCGCGGCTTGGGTGGCAGGGTCCAAGGCATCAAAGGCCTTGCGGTTGACGATCACCGCATTTTTGGGCAACCAGGCCTGGGTGTCGTAAAAGTATTTGATGCTCTCGTAGGTTTTGGTGTCGTAGCCGGTGGAGCCCGAGCTCATGTAGCTCTCCACCACCCCAGTGGCCAGGGCTTGTGACAGTTCGGCAGCTTGGATGGTCACGGGTTGCGCGCCAATCAACTCGGCAATCTTGCCGGTGGCCGGGCTGTAGGCGCGCCACTTGAGGCCACGCATATCGGCCACCGAGGCGATTTCTTTTTTCACATAAATGCCCTGCGGTGGCCAGGCCACGGCGTAGAGCAATTTCATGCCCTGGGCCGCCAGCAATTTATCGGTGAAAGGTCTTTGCGCATCGGACAGTCTTTTGGACTCGGCATAACTGGTGGCCAAAAACGGAATGCCATCGGCCCCGTAAATGGGGTTTTCATTTTCAAAATTGACCAGCAACACCTCGCCAATTTGGGCTTGGCCGCCTTGCACGGCGCGCTTGATCTCATTGGCCTTGAACAACGAGGCATTGGCATGCACGGTGATTTTCAGCTTGCCGCCGGTGGCCTTGTCCACGTCGTTGGCAAACTGCACCAGGTTTTCGGTGTGAAAGTTGCCGGCCGGGTAGGCGGCGGGCAGGTCCCATTTGGTTTGGGCCATGGCGGTGGCCGACATGGCCAGGGCAAAGGCAGTTGATACCAGCAGTTGGTTGTTCATCAAGGGCTCCTTGAGGGATGTGTTGTGTGACCCTTTACTGTAACCGCTGCCACCATTGACCCAACAGCGGGGCCAGGTCCGTTGGGTCAAATTCGGCTGAAGTATTCGTTTTGGTGAAAGACCTGTTTGTCTTCCGCCTGCTGGTAGCGTTGCCACTCCAGTTGTTTGATGCCGCTGAGCAACGACACAAAGCCAGGGCCAAAGGCCCGCACCATGTGCGGATCGTCTTGCAAGGCGACCAAGGCCTGACCCAGATCGGTGGGCAATAAGCGGTGACCTTGGCCATACGGCGATTCGGTGGCCAAGGGTGCTGGCAATTGCCGCTCGATGCCGTCCAGGCCCGCATGGATTTGGCAGGCCATGTACAGGTACGGGTTGGCGGCAGGCTCGCCGATGCGGTTTTCGATGCGGGTGCCCGGGTCTTGCGCTTGACCGATCACGCGCAGCATGGCACCGCGGTTGTCGCGCCCCCAGACCACGGCTTGGGGCGCGAGTGCCAATGGTCTGAAGCGGCCGTAGCCGTTGGCCGTGGGGGTGCAAAACACCAAGGACCCAGGGGCATGGGCGAGCAAACCCGCCAGGTAATGCGCCCCCAAAGCGGACAAGGTGTGTTGCGCCTCCAGCGCCGAACTGCCGCTGGCGGGGGCTTCGCGCACAAACAAATTGGTGCCGCCATCCAGCGCCACCAGCGATTGGTGCAGATGCCAACCGCTGGACATGATGTGCTCAAACGGTGGGCGACAAATGAAACTGGCCCAATAGCCCTCGCGGGCCAGTGCTTGGCGCACACCATTGCGAAAGCGCACCATGTTGTCGGCCGCCAGCAACGCATCGGTCGGGGCAAACACGGCCTCCACCTGGCTTGGGCCGAGTTCAATTTCCAGCGACATCAGGGGCAGCTCCATGCTTTGGGCGGTTTGTTGCACGATACTCAAGGCTGCGTGGGCGCTGTCGCTGTGGGCTTCGCTCAGCAAGGCGCTGCCCGGGTGGATCAAATCGACCTCGGGCGGCGGGCCCGGCCATGCGGCTTGATGGGGGTCGGTGTGTGGGCCGATGTGGGGGGCAGGGCCGCGCATGCGATAGATGTGAAATTCAATCTCCAGGCCGCATTGCAAACCCCAGCCCCTGCTTTGCAGTTGGGCCACAGCGGCTTGCAACACCCGGCGGCTGTCCCAGACCACCGGTGTGCCATCTTGGAACCAGGCTTGGCATTGGATCCAGCCCACCTCAGGGGCCCAGGGCAGGCGGTGCAGTTCTATCGCTGAGGGCAGCAAAATGAGGTTGTTGCCTTGGCCAAAGCCTTGCAAGCCGTCGGTGCCACCGGGCTCAAACACTTTGAAAGCGGTGCGGTCGGAGGTGTCTTTGAGCATCAAGGTGCTGACCATGCTCACCCCGTTGCGCAGCCCCGCCTCTACAGCGTCGGGCATCAAAGTTTTGCTGCGGGTGGTGCCGTGGATGTCACACCACACAAAGCGCACCTGCGCCAAATGGTGTTCGCGGATGCGCTGCAAGGCCTTTTGCAAAGCCTGTTCGCGCTGCGGGGTATGCACCCCGCAATGGTGCGAAAAATCGGGCGGATTCATGCGGCCCGCTTCAAGCCGGGTTTTTGGCCGGCTGCGCGCAGGCCATCCACGGGCAAGCCGCGTGCTTGGCCTGGGCCTGTTCGCGCCACCATGTGGCCCAGGTGCCCGCCGGTGCAATGCCATCCACCGTGTCTGGGCCGGTGCGCAGTTGGGCCACATCGGCCTGTGACACGCCGGGGGCAGGGCCACCGGCTTGCACTTGGTCAATGGCCTGAATCAGCTGGCGGCGGTTGGCCATGATCAATTTATCGCTGGTACCCAAATGTTCGCGGGTGCGGTCTTGGATTGCACCCATGCTCTCCACCGCCCATTGGTCGTGCACATTGATGTCGTCTTCGCCCATGCCCAAATAGGTTTGGGTGCGTTGCTCTTCGGGGTCGAAGCCCCAGTGGTTGTGTCGGCCTGACACCGGAATGTAGTCGGGCAGGCTGATGTAGGGCGCGCGCTGGGCGCGCATGGCAGCCCCATCCAAGGCTTGGTCAAAGCTGGTGAAAAAAGAATACCAATAGGTATGGGTGTCGTCCACGGGTACATGCATTTGGGTGATGGTCATGCTGGCCGACAGCGGAATGACAAATGTGCTGGGAAACAGCGATTGGGTGATGCGCACATGGGTCAACTCCTCGGTCATGGGCCGTCGCGAGGTGATTTGCATGCCCTGAGGCGTGGGCTCAAAGCCAATGTCGGGGCGGTAAAACTCGCGCATGATGCGGCTCATCGGCCAGGCTTGCCCATCGATCGCGCCCACACTGGCGCTGCGAAATTGCTTGCCCCCTGGGTTGTTGCCAATCGCGAGCAAATCTTCGTCATGCAAAAAGCGGTGCAAAAAAGAAGGGTGGGCTGGGTCAATACCCACTTCGAAACATTGCAACCAATTGGCATGCCACAGGCCCTTGAAAGCAAAGCTGTGGCTGGCCGGTGCCAAAAAGGCATCGATGGCGGGCAAGGGCGGTGGGGGAACATCGGTCGGGCCCATCCAGGCAAATACCACCCCATTGCGTTCAACCACTGGGTAGCTGCGTTGTTGCACGCGCTCGCACAGACGGCTGCCCAGGGGCTCGGCGGGCGTGTCCAGGCAGCGCCCTGACACATCAAACTTCCAACCATGGAAGGGGCAGCGCAAGCCGTCGCCCTCGTGGCGAGCGTAGGACAAATCCGCCCCCCGGTGTGGGCAGTCTCGATCGATCAAGCCCCAGCGCTGTTGATTGTCTTGGAATAACACCAGGTCTTGCCCCATCAAGCGAACGGCTTTCACCGGTCGGCGCGCCATGCGCGGGTCCAGCGCTGGGTTGAACTCATCGACCAGTGCTGCAGGCTGCCAGTAGCGGCGCAGCAATTGACCAGCGGGTGTGCCCGGCCCCACCCGGGTGATGCGTTCGTTGAGTTCGGCTTTCATGGTGTGTGGAGAAGGGCTGAAAAGGGCCAACGATAACAGTGAAAGCAAGGGCCATCAACGGGCCCCAAGCGTTTTGCGGCAAAGCCCTGCGATAACATGCCTTCCATGCACACCGAAGTTTTAAGCGCTCTGAGGGACTTAGCGTGAAGTGGTCGTTTTGGATCGATCGTGGCGGCACCTTCACCGACATCGTGGGCAAGCGGCCCGACGGATCGCTGACCACCCATAAATTGCTCAGCGACAACCCAGGGCTTTACCGCGATGCGGCGGTGGCGGGCATTCGGCATTTGCTGGGTTTGAAGCCCGATCAGGCCGTCACCCCCTCGTGGGTGGCTTGCGTGAAGATGGGCACCACGGTGGCCACCAATGCGCTGCTCGAGCGCAAAGGTGAGCCGACCTTATTGGTCACCACCCAGGGATTTCGCGATGCCTTGCGCATTGCCTACCAAAACCGTCCCCGCTTGTTTGACCGGCACATTGTGTTGCCCGAGTTGCTCTACACCGAGGTGATCGAGGCGCATGAGCGCATGGGTGCGCACGGTGAGGTCCTGCGGGCCTTGGACGGCGCCCACTTGCGCACCCAATTGCAAGCCGCCCATGGGCGGGGATTGCGCAGTGTGGCGATTGTGTTCATGCACGGCTACCGTTACTCCGCGCATGAGGCGCTAGCGGCCCGGTTGGCGCGCGAAGTGGGGTTTACCCAAGTCAGCGCTTCGCACCAGACCAGCCCCTTGATGAAGTTGGTCAGTCGAGGCGACACCACCGTGGTGGATGCTTATTTGTCGCCCATCCTGCGCCGTTATGTGGCACAGGTGGCCAGCGAAATGCCCGGAGTGCCCTTGTATTTCATGCAGTCCTCGGGAGGACTGACCGATGCCATGGCCTTCCAGGGCAAGGACGCGATTTTGTCGGGCCCTGCGGGCGGCATTGTGGGCATGGCCCGCACCGCACAGTTGGCCTTCGGCCGAGGACTGGGCTTGGATGGCCCCACCCGGGTGATTGGCTTTGACATGGGCGGCACTTCCACCGATGTGAGCCATTTTGCGGGTGAGTTTGAACGCGAATTTGAAACCCAGGTGGCGGGGGTGCGCATGCGCGCACCCATGATGAGCATCCACACCGTGGCCGCGGGTGGCGGCTCGCTGTTGCAATTTGACGGTGCGCGGTTTCGGGTGGGGCCGCAAAGCGCGGGGGCCAACCCCGGGCCGGCCAGTTACCGCCGCGGCGGCCCCTTGGCCTTGACCGATGCCAATGTGCTGCTGGGCAAAATCCAGCCGTCGTATTTCCCACAAGTGTTTGGCCCGGGAGGCGACCAGGCTTTGGACACGACAGCGGTGCGGGCGCGCTTTGATGCGCTGCTGGCGCAGATCAAGCAAACGCCAGTGGCCACGCCCGGCCTGAGCGCTGAGTCGGTGGCAGAGGGCTTTGTGCACATCGCGGTGCAACAAATGGCCAATGCGATCAAAAAAATATCGGTGGCCCGGGGCTATGACGTGACCGAATACACCCTGCAGTGCTTTGGTGGGGCCGGCGGCCAGCATGCTTGTTTGGTGGCCGACGCTTTGGGTGTGTCGCGCGTCTTGGTGCACCCGCTGGCGGGTGTGCTGTCGGCCTATGGCATGGGCTTGGCCGATCAAAGCCTGATCCGCGAGCAAGCGGTGGAGATGCGCCTGAGCGCCGAGACCATGGATGCATGGGTGCCCGAGTTGCAGGCCTTGACCCGGCGCGCTGAACAAGAACTGCGCGCCCAGCCCTTGGGTCAAGGCCAGATGGACTTGCGCCAACGCGTGCATGTGCGCTACGAGGGCAGCGACGCGGCCTTGATCGTGCCCTTTGGTACTTTGGCAGACATCCAGGCCGGGTTTGAGCAGGCCTACCGCCAGCGCTTTGCGTTTTTGATGGGCGGCAAGGCCCTGGTGGTGGAGGCGGTGTCGGTCGAGGCGGTGATTGCTGGGGATGCACCCGACGAGCAACAGCAAGCCCTGCACCCGTTGCGCGAGGTGCCCGCGCGCGAACACGTGCGCATGTTCAGCCAAGGGGCTTGGCACCCGGCGGCCTTGGTGGTGCGCGCCGATATGCGCGCGGGCGACCAGATCGATGGGCCGGCCATCATTGCCGAGCCCAATGCCACCACGGTGGTCGAGCCGGGATGGCGCGCCCAACTGACCGCCTTGGACCATGTGGTGCTCACCCGCGTCACGCCACGTGCGCTGAGTTTTGCGGCGGGCACACGGGTGGACCCGGTGCTGCTGGAGGTGTTCAACAACCTGTTCATGAACATCGCCGAGCAAATGGGTTTGCAATTGCAAAACACTGCCTACTCGGTGAACATCAAAGAGCGTTTGGATTTTTCTTGCGCCCTGTTTGATGACCAAGGCCACTTGATCGCCAATGCGCCCCACATGCCGGTGCATTTGGGTTCGATGGGCGAGAGCATCAAAACCGTGATCCACGACAACCAAGGTCGCATGCAGCCGGGTGATGTGTTTGTGCTCAACGACCCCTACCACGGTGGCACCCATTTGCCCGATGTGACGGTGATCACTCCGGTGTATTTGCCCGATCACGATGCACCTGTGTTTTATGTGGGTTCGCGTGGTCACCATGCCGATATTGGTGGCACATCTCCGGGCTCTATGCCACCGTTTTCCACCTCTATCGAACAAGAGGGCGTGCAGATTCAAAATTTCAAACTGGTCGAGCGCGGGGTGCTGCGTGAGGCCGCCATGATCGATTTGCTCAGCGCAGGCGCTTACCCCAGTCGCAACCCGGCGCAAAACCTGGCCGACTTGCGGGCCCAAATTGCGGCCAACGAAAAAGGCGTGCAAGAGTTGCGCCGCATGGTGGCCCACTACGGCCTGGCGGTGGTGCAGGCCTACATGGGCCATGTGCAAGACAACGCCGAGGAATCGGTGCGCCGCGCAATTGCGGTTTTGGGGCTGCGTTTGGCAGCGTCTCCGGTCAGCCCTTCGCCCCAAGCCTTTGTGCTCGAACTCGACAATGGCGCGCGCATCCAGGTGGCCGTGCGCATCGATGCAAGCCAGCGCAGCGCGGTGGTGGATTTCACTGGCACCTCGGCCCAACAAAGCAATAACTTCAATGCGCCCAAGGCGGTGTGCATGGCCGCGGTGCTGTATGCGTTTCGCAGCCTGGTGCATGACGATATCCCGCTCAACGCCGGTTGCCTCAAGCCCATAGAGGTCATCATCCCCGACGGTTGCATGCTTAATCCGCGTTATCCGGCATCGGTGGTGGCGGGCAATGTGGAGACATCGAGTTGCATCACCAATGCCTTGATGGGTGCGTTGGGCGTGATGGCGGGCAGCCAACCGACGATGAATAACTTCACTTTTGGCAATGCCAGTCACCAGTATTACGAGACCATTGCCGGTGGCAGTGGGGCCGGAGGTGTGTTCGGTGACCAGGGTGAGGCGTTGGGCGGTTTTGCGGGCACCAGCGTGGTTCAAACCCACATGACCAATTCGCGCTTGACCGATCCAGAGGTGCTGGAATTTCGCTTCCCGGTGCGCTTGCAGTCTTTTGCGCTGCGCACCGGCTCCGGCGGCAAGGGGCGTTGGCAGGGCGGCGATGGCGCCGTGCGCCGGGTGGAGTTTTTACAACCCATGACGGCAGGCATTCTCTCCAATGGGCGGGTGCACCCGGCCTTTGGCTTGCACGGTGGCACGCCGGGGGCGGTGGGCATCAACCGCGTGATCCGTGCCGATGGCACGGTGCATGAACTCGGGCACATCGGTCAGGTGCACATGGGCGTGGGTGATGTGTTTGAAATCAGCACCCCAGGCGGCGGGGGCTATGGCTTGCCCGAGGGGGGTTGAGCCGGCCAGACCTGACCGTTGACGGTCAAGCCTTGTGCGGCGAAACGCTGTGCATTGGCCGCTCCAATGCCTTTGACCCGGTGCATCAAATCGGCCCAATCGGAGAAAGCCTTGGCCTGGCGTTGGGCCAAGATGGCCCGGCTCAGGGCTGGCCCCATGCCGCGCAAGCTGTCGAGTTCGGCTTCGCTGGCTTGGTTGATCTCCAAGGCATGGCTTGCCCCCATGGCCAGCGCACACAGCAGGGCCAGCGCCATTTCGCGCCAACTCGCCAGGCGAACGCGTTTGACAACGGTCAGGACAAGTACCAGCGTGCCCATGTTTTTAAACCAGTGGTTGGGCGGCAGACAGGGCCTGCATGTATTGGGTCACGCCGGTATGCACATCGGCAAACACATGCGCGCAACCGATGCCGCGCAAGGCGCGCAAATCGGCTTGGGTGAAACATTGGTATTTGCCCCGCAAGGCATCGGGGAATGGGATGTATTCGATCAAACCTTGGGCCTGGGCCTGGGCCAAGTCCAAGGCTTGACCGCTTTGGCTTTGCACCACGGCCAAAGCCACCTCGTTGAAGCTTTGCGCCCGGCCGCTGCCCAGGTTGAAAATGCCGCTGGCTTGGGGATGATCGAAAAACCACAGATTGACCGCGACCACATCGCCGACAAATACAAAGTCCCGCATTTGCTCACCAGGGCCATAGCCGCCGTATTCACCAAACAAACGCACCCGCCCATCGGTTAGATATTGACCATGTTGGTGAAAGGCCACGCTGGCCATGCGGCCCTTGTGCTGTTCGCGCGGCCCATAAACATTGAAGTAGCGAAAGCCACAAACTTGGTGGGCTGTTTTGGCGAAATCAAGGCCACATTCGCGTCGCATGCGTTGATCAAACAGCAGTTTGGAATAGCCGTAGACATTGAGCGGGTGTTCATGCTCAGGGGCTTCGACAAAGGTGGCCGAACCGCCATAGATGGCCGCGGAAGAGGCGTACAGCAGTCGCGTGCCATCGCGTTGGCATGCTGCGAACAAGTCGCAGGACAACTGGTAGTTGTTGTGCATCATGTATTGGCCGTTGGTCTCCATGGTGTCGCTGCACGCGCCTTCATGGAACACCGCTTCGACGCTGCCGTAGTGGTGCTTGGCAAAGCGCGGGTAGAACTCTGCAGCGTCTTGGTAGTCGGCGATCTGCAGGTCGGCCAGGTTGCGAAACTTATCGCCGTCGCGCAAGTCGTCTACCGCGATGATGTCGGTGATGCCCCGCTGATTCAGGCCTTGGATGATGTTGCTGCCGATGAAGCCGGCCGCGCCAGTGACTACGATGCGCATGGTTACCTCCCTATACCGTTATAACGGCGCAGTGGCGCCAAATAATTCGGCATGCGACACCGTAGCCGTGCCCAATTTGCCCACCACATGGCCACCGGCCTTGTTGGCCCAGGGCATGGCTTCTCGCAGGGTCAATCCGGCGCCCACCAAAACGGCCAAAGTGGCAATCACGGTGTCACCCGCGCCGGTCACATCAAACACCTCTTTGGCTTGGGCCCCCACATGGCTGGCTCCCTCGGCATCGAACAAACTCATGCCCTCTTCGCTGCGGGTGACCAGTACCGCTTGCAGCCCCAGTTGTTGGCGCAGGTTTTGTGCTTTCTCTGACAGTTCTTGCTCGGAATGCCAAGCCCCCACCACCTGTTGCATTTCGTGGCGGTTGGGCGTGATCACGCTGGCGCCTGCGTAGGTGCTGTAGTCGCTGCCCTTGGGGTCCACCAAGATGGCTTTGCCCGCCGCACGGGCCTGTGCAATCAGGGCGGCCACATGGCCCAGGCTGCCCTTGCCGTAGTCGGAAAACAGCACCACGTTATGGGCGGGCATGACGCGCCCAAAGCGCTCGCTGAGTCGTTGCAACACGCCAGGGGTGGGGCTGCTTTCAAAGTCCGCCCGCAGCAGTTGCTGCTGGCGACCTATCAGGCGCAATTTGACCGTGGTGTGCAGTTTGGGGTCGCGCTCAAGTTCGGGTTGAATGCCACTTTGCGCCACCAAAGCTTCAAATTGGCGGCTGGCCGCATCAGCGCCCAGCACGCTGAGCAAACTCACCCGGGCACCCAAGGCGGCCACGTTGCAGGCCACGTTGGCGGCGCCGCCCAAACGCTCTTGTTCTCGGGTCACGCGCAACACCGGGACAGGGGCTTCGGGGCTGATGCGGTCCACCGCACCGTACCAATAGCGGTCAAGCATGACATCGCCCACCACCAAGATGTGAGTGGCGTGCATTTGTGCAGGGGTCAGGTGTTTCACAATTCCTCCACCCGCTTTGGGGGGTAACTGTCCCAGGCTTGACAGCCTGGGCATTGCCAAAAATGTTGGCTGGCTTCAAATCCACAAGCGGCACAGCGGTACCGCAGCAAAGGCTTGACCGCGCGGTCAAGGGCTTTTTGCAATCCTGCGGGTGTGTTGAACTGGCCTTGCATCCACTGGCTGGCCACCACCAAAGAGGGCTCGCGTTCCAAGTGGCGCAGGTACAAAGCCGGGACCGATGCCGTTGCATCAATGGCCATCAATTCGGCCAGTGCCTTCAACACATCCAGCGAAGGTGTGTGGTCGTAGGCTTTTTGCAGCACATCGCGCACCCGCGCGACTTGGCCCAAAGCCGGTGCCCATTGGGCCAGTTGGGTGGCGATCAAAGGCATGGCTTGGGGCTGGGCCTGGGCCAAGTCCAGCAGCAAGTCCAGGGCGGGGTTGGCCTGGCCCTGGCGGTGCAGGCCCTGGGCCAGGGCCAGACTGGCACGCACGTTGTGAGGCACCAACGACAGGGCCTGTTGCAACAAGGCCTGTGCAGTTGGCCATTCCTCGGCGCTGTGGTAAGCCTCGGATTGCTCGCACAGGTAATGGGCTTGGCGTGCTTTGAAGCTGCCTTCGCCGGCTTGGGCCAATTTGTCCGCCATCAAGGCAGCCTGAGGCCAGTCGCGGGTGCGTTCATAAATCCCCAGCAAGGCCAGGTGAGACATGGAAGCAAAAGCCGTTCCTTCCAAGGGGCGCAAGGCGGCTTCAGCCCGGTCGAGCAAGCCGGCTTTGAGGTAATCGAGGGCCAAAGCATGTTGTGCCCGGTCCCGGTCGCTTCGGCTCAGGTCCGCACGCGCCAGCAGGTGTTGGTGCACCCGCACCGCACGCTCGTACTCGCCACGGCGGCGAAACAGATTGCCCAGGGCAAAGTGCAACTCCGAGGTGTCGGGGTCGTTTTGAACGGCTTCGATGAAGGCATCGATGGCCTGGTCTTGTTGCTCATTGAGCAAATGGTTCAGGCCTTTGAAATACGCTTTTGGGGTGCGTTGGTTATCGAGTTTGAGTTGGCGCAGGTCAAAGCGCGAGGCCAACCACCCCAGGGCAAATGCCATGGGCAGTCCCAGCAATATCCATCCCTGGTCAAACTCCATGGGCGGGTGTCTCGGTGGGTGGCTGGCGCTCAGATTGGGAAGGTTTGCCAGGGCTGGCGTGCGCTTGGCGCAGCTTGCGGTGCTCGCGCCACCATTTGGGCACCATCAGCAACACGCCCAAGGCCAAGCCCAAAACAAACACCGCCAGCAACACCAGGACTTGGGGGGCTTGCCACTGTTGGCCAAAAAAGAAATGCACCGTCACATCGTGCTGATTGTTCAGCGCGAAGGCAAACAAGGTGAAAAAAATGGCTGCTTTCAGTGTCCACTGAAGCAGCCCAATCAGTTTCTTCAAATGGATTCCTCTGGTCTTGATGATTCTAAGACCGTTGCACGAAAAGGGGCTGCATCACCACGGGGTGTGGTGAAACTAGGCGGTGCGTCGGTCCACCTCTTCGCGCAAGGCTTTGCCTGGCTTGAAGTGGGGAACGCGTTTTTCAGGAACGGCCACTTGTTCACCAGAGCGTGGGTTGCGGCCCAGGCGCGGTGGGCGGTGGCTGATGGTGAAACTGCCAAAGCCGCGCAACTCAATGCGGTGCCCGCGGGCCAATGCTTCACCCATGGCGTCCAACAAAGCTTTGACAGCATATTCTGCGTCGCGATGGGTCAGTTGACCAAACCGCTCGGCCAGGGCTTCAACCAAATCGGAACGTGTCATGGATCAGAAAAAGCTAAATTTGATCGAATGCCAATGAGGGCGGATTTGCCAGTCCCATGGCGGGCACCAAAGGCCAGCCATGGGCTTGCAGCCCCATTGACCCATCAGTTGTTGTCGAGCTTGGCGCGCAACAATGCACCCAGGCTGGTCGTGCCCGCGTTCTCGCGCGACGACTGCTGGTTGAGGTTTTGCATGGCGTCGGCTTGATCGGCCGCATCTTTGGCCTTGATGGACAACTGAATGTTGCGGGTCTTGCGATCCACATTGATCACCACGGCGGTGACTTCGTCGCCCTCTTTGAGCACGTTGCGGGCGTCTTCAATGCGATCGCGCGAAATTTCGCTCACCCGCAAATAGCCAATGATGTCTTCGCCCAGATCGATCTCCGCGCCCTTGGCGTCCACGGTCTTGACCTTGCCGGTCACCACTTGGCCTTTGTCGTTGATGGCGGCAAAGGTGGTGAAGGGGTCGGCATCCAGTTGCTTGATGCCCAAGGAGATGCGCTCGCGCTCGACATCCACGGCCAACACCAGGGCTTCGACTTCTTGGCCCTTTTTGAAGTTGCGCACAGCGGCTTCGCCGGTTTCATTCCAAGACAAGTCAGACAAGTGCACCAAACCGTCGATGCCAGCGGCCAGGCCAACGAACACACCGAAGTCGGTGATGGACTTGATCGGGCCTTTGACGCGGTCACCGCGCTTGGTGTCTTGGGCGAATTCTTGCCAAGGGTTGGCACGGCATTGCTTCATGCCCAGGGAAATGCGGCGTTTGTCTTCGTCGATTTCCAGCACCATGACTTCGACCTCGTCGCCCAAGGCCACGATCTTGGATGGGGCCACGTTCTTGTTGGTCCAGTCCATTTCGGACACGTGCACCAAACCTTCGATGCCAGGTTCGAGTTCGACAAATGCGCCGTAGTCGGCAATGTTGGTGATCTTGCCAAACAGACGGGTGCTTTGTGGATAGCGGCGGTTCACGCCCATCCAAGGATCGTCGCCCATTTGCTTCAAGCCCAAGGACACGCGGTTTTTCTCGGTGTCGAACTTGAGGATCTTGGCGGTGATTTCTTGACCAGCGACCACCACCTCGGAGGGGTGACGCACACGGCGCCAGGCCATGTCGGTGATGTGCAGCAAACCGTCGATGCCACCCAGGTCCACGAACGCGCCATATTCGGTGATGTTCTTGACCACGCCATGGACGATGGAGCCTTCTTTGAGGGTTTCCATCAACTTGGCGCGCTCCTCGCCCATGGAAGCCTCGATCACCGCGCGGCGTGACAACACGACGTTGTTGCGCTTGCGGTCGAGCTTGATGACCTTGAATTCCATGGTCTTGTTCTCGAAGGGAGACAAGTCTTTGATGGGGCGGGTGTCAATGAGCGAACCGGGCAAGAAAGCGCGGATGCCGTTGACCAACACGGTGAGGCCGCCTTTGACCTTGCCGCTGGTGGTGCCGGTGACAAATTCGCCAGACTCCAGGGCTTTTTCCAGGCTCATCCAGGAGGCCAAACGCTTGGCGGTATCACGGCTGAGGATGGTGTCGCCGTAACCATTTTCAACGCTGCCAATGGCCACCGACACAAAGTCGCCGGCTTGGACTTCGACTTCACCTTTGTCGTTTTTGAATTCTTCGATGGGCACATAGGCCTCTGACTTCAGCCCCGCATTGACCACGACGTGGTTGTGCTCGACGCGGACCACCTCGGCGGTGATGACCTCGCCCGTGCGCATTTCAGAACGCTTTAGGGATTCTTCAAACAGGGCTGCAAATGATTCAGACATTCAATTTCCTAAATTCGTCGGCCAAGCGGCCTGCTGCGCGGCAACAGATGAAACAACTTGATCGACAGTGGGTGCGGGGTTGCCGCAGTGAGGTGAAACAACCTCGACACCAGTGCGCCATGCAGCGCGGGAAGGGATGCCGAGGAACCAGTCAGGTGCGGCCGGGGCCAAACACCTGTTTGCCTTGCCACCAAGTCAACACTTGCGCCACCGATTGCTCGATGGTGAGCTGGGTGTTGTCCAGCAGCAGGGCGTCTTCGGCCGGCTTGAGAGGGGCGACGCTGCGCTGGGTATCGCGGGCGTCACGCGCTTCCAGGTCTGCGCGAAGAGCAGATATTGTAATGGAAAAACCTTTTGAAATCAGTTGCTTGTGGCGTCTCTCGGCTCTTTTTTCTGCACTGGCGGTCAAAAACACCTTCAATCGGGCATCTGGAAAGATCACCGTGCCCATGTCACGCCCATCGGCCAACAGGCCGGGCAGCTTTTGGAAGCTGTGTTGCAGGTCGACCAAAGCCTGTCGCACCTTGGGCAACACCGACACCTTGGAGGCGTTCATACCCGCTTCCTCGGTCCTGATTTCCTGGTTGATGTTGATTCCAGAGAGAAGCACACGCTCACCTTCAAAGGCCACGGGCAACTGCCGTGCCAAATCGGCGATGGCCAATTCGTGCGTGGCGTCGAGGCGCAGGCCCGCTTGCAAGGCGGCGTAGGCGGTGACGCGGTACAGCGCCCCGCTGTCTAGGTAGTGGTAGCCCAGCGCCTGAGCCACCAGCGCCGCCAGGGTGCCTTTGCCCGAGGCGGTAGGGCCGTCGATGCAAATCACCGGCACTTTTTCAGCATGCGACAGGGAGAACAAAGCCTCGAAATAGTCGGGGTAGGTTTTGGCGACGCACTTGGGGTCTTCGATGCGCACCGGCAAACCGTTTGGATTGAAGGCGGCCAGCGAAAAACACATGGCCACCCGGTGGTCGTCGTAAGTGTGGATGATGGCGGGCAGCCATTGGGAGATGGGGTGGATGCGAATCCAATCGGGGCCTTCTTCCACCTGCGCACCGAGTTTGCGGGCTTCAATGGCCATGGCGGCGATGCGGTCGGTTTCCTTCACCCGCCAGCTGGCGATGTTGCGCAAGGTGCTGGGGCCATCGGCGTAAAACGCCATCACGGCCAAGGTCATGGCGGCGTCGGGAATTTGATTGCAGTCCATGTCAATGGCCTTGAGCGGCCAAGAACCACGGCGGGTTTGCACCCAGTTGGGGCCGCTCTCAACCAACGCACCCATCTGCTGGGCCGAGTCCATGAAGCGAATATCGCCTTGGATCGAGTCCGCCCCCACGCCTTGGATGCGCACGCCTTGCTCGGAGGCGATGGCGCCCAAAGCAATGAAATAGCTGGCCGATGAGGCGTCGGCCTCCACATGCAAGACCCCTGGCGAGGTGTAGCGACTGCCCGCCGGAATGGTGAAACGCTGCCAGCCGGCGCGCTGCACCTTCACGCCAAAGCGTTGCAGCAGGTTCAAGGTGATGTCAATGTAGGGCTTGCTGATGAGTTCGCCCACCACCTCGATGACGATGTGGCCAGCCCCCTCGGGGGGCAGCGAGGCGGCGTCTGAGCCGAGCGGGGGCCCACGTTGCTGTGCCACCAGCGGCAGGGCCAACAGCAAAGCGGTCAAGAACTGGCTGGACACATCGCCCCGCACCTGGATGGGCTGGTTCAGCCGCAAGCCGCTGTGGCCTTTGAGGTGCAGCGGCGGAAAACCGTCTTGGCCTGTGTGGTCAATGGCGCAACCAAGCTGACGCAGCGCGTCCACCAGGTCGCCAATCGGGCGCTCGTGCATGCGCGCTACGCCATGCAAACGGGCTTGCGTGCCCATCAGCGCCAAGGCGGCGGTGAGCGGGCGCATGGCGGTGCCTGCATTGCCCATGAACAAATCCAACTCAGCCGCAGGGGGCAGCCCGCCCAAGCCGGTGATGTGTACCGTGCTGCCTTGCACATCGACCGCGCAACCCATGGCCCGCAGCGCGTTGAGCATGACACGGGTGTCGTCCGAGTCCAGCAGGTCGTGCAAAGTGGTCGTGCCTTGGCACAAGGCGGCGAGCAGCAGCACCCGGTTGGAGATGCTTTTCGAGCCGGGCAGGGTCACCGTGCCGTGGGCACTCTTCAGTGCGGGGACATCGAGGAAGGCGGTGGCAAACATGCGTTGTGAATAAATCTGTGCGCCATGCTCAATCGCCATGATGATCTGGCTTGTTTGGCAAAACCCAACCCGCACGCACATCACGGGCTTGATCGATCAACCGATGCAAGGCGGGCGCATCGCCTGTTTCCATCGCTGATTCAAAGGCGGCCACGGCAGTGCGAAAGTGCTTCAACTGGGCCAAGACCTCGCTGCGGTTGGCCAGCAGAATGTCGCGCCATACCGAAGGGTCGCTGGCGGCAATGCGCGAGAAGTCGCGAAACCCAGGTCCTGCCATGTCCAAAAAATCGTCCATGCTGGGTTGCCGGGTCAGTGCGTTGACCGCCGCAAACGCCAGCATGTGGGGCAAGTGACTCACCGCCGCAAAGGTGGCGTCGTGGGCTTGGGCCGACAGGGTGCTCACCGGGCTGCCCAGCGCACGCCACACATCGTGTGCGGTCTGCAACAAGCGCATGGTGGTGTTGGGCAAAGGGGTGAGCACGGTGCGACGGTCCCGGTAAAGCCTGGCATCGGCATGGTCGATGCCCGCCACCTCTTTGCCAGCGATCGGATGCGCCGGGACAAAGCAACCCAGTTTGTCGCCCAAAGTGGCCTGTGCCGCAGCGATGACATCGCTTTTGGTCGAGCCCACATCCATCAGCAAGGCCTGGGCGGACAGGGCGGGTGCCATGGCGGCAAAGCTCTGGCGCATGGCGCCCACTGGCACGGCCAACAGCACCAGGTCAGCGCCATGCACGGCTTCGGCCACGCTGCCACAGGCTTGGTCAATCACTTGCAATTCCAGCGCACGCTGGCGGGTTTTTTCAGAAGCGCTGAAACCCGCAATGCTTTGCACCAAACCCGCCTGGCGAGCGGCCAGGGCGAATGAACCGCCCATCAAACCGCAACCAATGATGGCAAGGCGTTGAAAACGAGGCTCCGCCAGGGTGTTCATGACTGGCCCTTAGGCGCTGATGGGGTAAGAACCCAGCACTTTGTAGAAAGCACACAAAGATTGGAGTTCACTCAGGGCCTGGGCCACGTGGGGTTGACTGGTGTGGCCTTGAATATCGATGTAGAAGAAGTATTCCCATTGGCCGGATTTGGCCGGGCGCGACTCAAAGCGGGTCATGGAAACGCCATGGGTTTTGAGCGGCACCAGCAAGTCGTGCACCGCGCCGGGGCGATTGGGCACCGACACCACCAAAGAGGTGCAGTCATTGCCGCAGGCGGGCGGTGTGGCCATGGTTTGGGGCAGGCAAATCACCGCAAAGCGGGTGCGGTTGTGGGCTTCGTCTTGGATGGCATGGCCCACGATGTGCAATCCAAATCGGCTGGCGGCGCGTTCGCTGGCAATGCCGGCCCAAGCCGGGTTGGTGGCGGCCAAGCGCGCACCCTCGGCATTGCTGGAGACGGCACGCCGCTCGGCATGGGGCAGGTGCTGGCTGAGCCAAGCTTGGCATTGGGCCAAGGCCTGGGGGTGAGCCATCACCACTTCGATGCCATCGGTGTTGTCGACCAAGCGCATCAGGTTGTGGCGCACCAGCAAGCTGACCTCGCCCACCACGTGCACGGGCGAGCGCAAAAACAAATCGAGGGAGCGGGCCACCACGCCTTCGCTGGTGTTTTCCATGCCCACCACGCCAAATTGCGCGGCACCAGCGGCGGTGGCGTGGAACACCTCGTCAAAGTTGGCGCAGTAGTGCAGTTGCACCGCGCTGCCAAAAAATTCGATCGCCGCCTGTTCACAAAAGGTGCCTTGCGGGCCCAGGACGGCAACGCGTTGCGGCGCCTCCAAAGCCAAGCAGGCCGACATGATTTCGCGCCAAATGGCGGCGACGTGGCTGTTGTGCAAGGGGCCTGGGTTCAGGTCTTGGATTTTTTGCAGCACCTGGGCCACCCGGTCCGGGCGGAAAAACGGCGAGTTTTCACGCTTTTTGATCTCGCCCACTTGCTCGGCCACCCGGGCACGCTGGTTGAGCAGTTGCAACAATTGCTTGTCCAGCGCGTCAATTTGGTCGCGCAGCGGGGCCAGGTCGGCCGAGGTGACGGGTACAGGGGGCTGGCTCATGGTGGTGTGTGGTGCAAAGTGGGCCGGGGTTCAGGCCTGGGTTTTTTCAAAGTCTTGCATGTAATCGACCAAGGCTTGCACGCCCGCCAAAGGCATGGCGTTGTAGATGCTGGCTCGCATGCCGCCCACCGACTTGTGGCCCTTGAGTTGCAGCAAACCGCGCGCTTGGGCACCGCTTAAAAAAGCAGTGTTGAGCGACTCGTCACGCAAGAAAAATGGCACATTCATGCGCGAGCGAGACGGCTCTTGCACGCGATTGTGGTACAGGCTGGATCGGTCAATGCAGTCGTAGAGCAAGGTGGCTTTGGCTTGGTTGCGTGCCTCCAGTGCAGCAACGCCATGCAGGTCGCCCTCGCGTTGGCGGGCAATCCAATCGAAGATCAAGCCAGCCATGTAAATGCTGTAGGTGGGCGGGGTGTTGAACATGGAATTGTTTTGCGCCACCGTTTGGTAGTTGAAAGCGCTGGGACAAATGGGCAGGGCGTGGCCCAGCAGGTCTTTGCGCACCACCACCAAGGTCAGGCCGGCTGGCCCGATGTTTTTTTGCGCCCCGCCATAGGCCAAACCGACGCGCGACCAGTCCACCGGGCGCGACAGCACATGGGATGAAAAGTCAATCACCAATGGGGCATCACAGCCCAAGGCTTTGAGGTCGGGCAGGGTGTGGCATTCCACCCCATGGATGGTTTCGTTGGTGCACAGGTGCACATAACTGGGGTGCGCGCTCAATTGCCAATCGGCGGCAGGAGGCAAGTGGTCAAAACCCTGGGCTTGGCTGCTGGCGGCCACATGGGTAGGGCCGTAACGTTGGGCTTCGCGCAAAGATTTTTCGCTCCAACTGCCGCTGATCACAAAGTCCAGCGTGCCGCCACGCCCCAGGTTGAGCGGGACGATGGCGTTTTCAGCAATGCCACCGCCTTGCATGAATAAAATGTGAAACTCATTGGGGATGTGCAGCAAGGCGCGCAAATCATGCAAGGCCTTGTCATGGATGGCGATGAATTCTTTGCCGCGGTGGCTCATTTCCATCACCCCCATGCCGCTGCCCTGCCAGTCGCTGATTTCGGCGGCGGCGTGCTGCAACACTTCCAGCGGCATGGCAGCTGGTCCGGCGGAAAAGTTGTAAGGCCGGTTCATGCGGCGTCAAGGGGTGGGCTCGTCGGCATCAGCGTCGGAGCCGTTTTCGTCGCCAGCGTCTTGACCTTGGGCATCGTTTTCCACAATCCGTTGCAAGCCATTGAGCTTGGCGCCTTCGTCCAAGGCAATGAGGATCACGCCTTGGGTGGCGCGGCCAAGTTCGCGGATTTCGCTCACCCGGGTTCGCACCAGCACACCGCGGTCGGTGATGAGCATGATTTCGTCTTCCGCACGCACCAAGGTGGCGGCCACCACCTTGCCATTGCGCTCGGACGGTTGGATGGCGATCATCCCCTTGGTGCCGCGACCATGGCGGGTGTATTCGTCAATCGGTGTGCGCTTGCCATAGCCTTTTTCGGTGGCGGTGAGCACGCTGTTGCGCACCAACCCTGGGGTGCCGGTTTGGCCCGGTGTGTTTTCTTGCGCGGCCACCAGCATGGCGATCACGCTTTGCTGTTCATCCAGCAGCATGCCACGCACACCGCGCGCGCTGCGGCCCAAGGGACGCACATCATTTTCGTCAAAACGCACCGCTTTGCCGCTGTCCGAGAACAACATCACATCGTGCTGGCCATCGGTCAATGCCGCGCCAATCAAAAAGTCGTTGTCGTCCAAATTGACCGCAATGATGCCGCCCTTGCGCGGGTTGTTGAATTCATCCAAGGAGGTCTTTTTCACCGTGCCCATGGACGTGGCCATGAACACATATTGATCGGCAGGGAAACTGCGCGCGGCGCCGGTGAGGGGCAACACCACATTGATCTTTTCGCCCTCTTGCAGCGGAAACATGTTGACAATGGGACGACCGCGCGAGCCGCGGGATCCCTCGGGTACTTCCCACACTTTCAACCAATACAAACGCCCACGGTTGGAAAAACACAAGATGTAGTCGTGGGTGTTGGCTATGAAGAGCTGATCGATCCAGTCATCTTCTTTGGTGGCGGTGGCCTGTTTGCCGCGCCCGCCGCGTTTCTGGGCGCGGTATTCTGACAAGGGCTGGCTTTTCATATAGCCCAGGTGCGACAGTGTCACCACCATGTCGGTGGGCGTGATCAGATCTTCGGTGGCCAAGTCTTGTGC
>Ga0214917_10000350_pt1 | contig 60016 bp, 53 predicted proteins | sample LL_1208_BB_MetaG_FD_177983 | JGI IMG/M metagenome (GOLD analysis project Ga0214917, IMG submission 177983) | Freshwater microbial communities from Lake Lanier, Atlanta, Georgia, United States - LL_1208_BB | ecosystem: Environmental > Aquatic > Freshwater > Lake | place: USA: Georgia | collected... | reverse complement strand
GTGGAGGGGGTGAGGGCATGGAGTGCGGGACCGGCAGGCCGATGGCTCGGGTCCGCGGTGTGCTGCCCGTCCGATAGTGTATCGTGACGACGGGCACGACGGCAAAACGCCGGTGCCGAACATGGGCTGGGAGCCGAAGAAGCATGCTGGGAGCGGTGCTCGAGCGGGAGGTGCAGGCGGTGCCGCGGGCCCGCGGGCTGTTCGTCGCCCGGGCGGTCTACTGCGGCGCGCTCCTGGCCATCGTCGCCACCTGCTGGCTCGTCGTCACCGGCACGCAGTCGGTGACCACCGCGGGCGACACGGCCCGGTTCGGGGCCACGCTGATGCGGATTTTGGCGCCGCTGCAGCTCTCGCTGGCGATGCTGGCCGCCGCCATGACGAGCACCGTGGCGGTGACGAGCGAGAAGGACCGCCGCACGCTGGAGCTGCTGCTCATCAGCCGCCTGTCCGACCCGCAGCTCGTGCTCGGCAAGCTGGCCGGGAGCCTGCTGCGGGTGCTGCTGATGCTCCTGGCGGCGGTGCCGGTGTTCGCGATCGCCGCGCTCTTCGGCGGGGTCACGGTGCAGCAGCTCGTCCGCATGTTCGTGGTGACGGTCGCGGCGGCACTCGTGGCCGCGAGCGTGGCCAACTGCGTCGCCTTCTGGAAGGACACGACATTCCAGTCGCTGGCGATCACCACGTTCGCGCTGGTCGCCTGGGTGGCCGCCGGCGAGGTGGTCGCGGGCAGGTTCGGGCCGGCCGCAGGAGCCGGCGTCTCGCCCGCACGGGCCGTCTTCGCCGCGCTGTCGCCGGCCGGCGGGAGCACGCTGGCGCCGTTTCTCGGCGTGTGCGCGGGCGTGATCGTGGCGGCGAACGCCGTGGCGGTGCTCCGCGCGCGGGCGTGGAACACCACGCAGGAGGCCCGCAGGCGGTCCAGCGCCCAGGACGACGCGGCCGCGCCGGGGGCCGTGGCCCGCGTGCGGCGGCCGTCGCGCACGGTCTGGGACAACCCTGTGCTCTGGCGGGAGATCTGCACGCGGGCCCACGGAAAGGCGATGCTCCTCGTGCGGCTGGCCTGGCTCGCACTCTTCGCGGCAGCGGTCGCGGGCATCGTGGCCGAGGCCGGCCGGCCGCGGCCCGACGGGCTCGCGGTGGCGGTGGCGGTGGTGCCGACGGCTCTGGCGAGCCTGCTGGCCGTGGCGGCGATGGCCGTCACCAGCATCACGACCGAACGCGACCGCGGCGCCCTCGACGTGCTGCTGGTCACCGACCTCGAGCCGGGGGAGTTCGTCTGGGGGAAGCTGTTCGGCGTGCTGACGGCGGCCCGCGAGCTCGTGCTCCTGCCGCTCGTGCTCTGCGGGGCGCTGGCCGTGGCCCGGATCACGACCGTGGAGAACGCGGTGTACATGGCGCTGGGGATGGCGGTCCTCACCTTCTTCGCGGCCGTGCTCGGCCTCTACGCCGGGCTGTCGCACGCCGCCTCGCGGCGGGCGATCGCCGTGGCGCTGGGCACGGTGGCGTTCCTCTTCGTGGGCGTGGCCACCGCGATGCGGATCATGGTCGCCTTCGGCTCGAGCTTCGAACTGCAGCTCGCCCCCTTCCTCGCGGTGATCGTCGGCGGTGCCATCGGGCTCTACGCCGCGCTCTCGGCCCGCAACCCCTCGCCGGCGATCGGCTGGGCTTCGGCGTTGCTGCCGAGCCTCACGTTCGTGGCGATCACCGGCTTCCTGCAGGGCAACGTGCTGCAGGTGTTTCTCGTGGCCGCCGCGGCCTACGGCTTCGCGACGCTCGCGATGCTCGTGCCGGCGATCGGCGCCTTCGACCTGCTCACGGGCCGCACCACCACGGGCGAGTGAGTCGAGAACGGCCCCGCCATGGGCGGGAAACTGCCTGCGCACGGCCGGCTGACGGTCGGTCGGCTGCCGGTCGAATGCTCTGGCCGTTCCCCGCGCAGGCTCCTATCCTCGCGGCCCCACGTGTCTCTCGGCGCGTTCGTCCCTGCGTGCCCCCCGGGCCTCATGCCTGCACCAGAAGGGGATTGCCATGCGTGCATCGTCGTCGCGGTCGCCGGTTGTCTCGCAGTTGCCGGCAGTCTGGTGTCTGGTGGCATTCGCCCTCGTGCCTGCAGCGGCCGTCCACGCCCAGCCGCCCGGCTGGGGGCCGACGACGACGACGGCCGGACCCGCCGCCACGTCGTGGCCCGCACGTCCGCCGGCGCGGATCTACGTGCTCCCCTTTCCGACGGAGCCGGGGCTCGAGCAGCAGTTGCAGCAGTCGTCCGGCGGCATCCTGCCGCAGGGGCCGGTGCGTCAGCTCTTCAACGGCCGCCCACGGGTCGTCGACATGGTGACCGGCTTCGACCGGCAGGCTCCCGTCGGCACGTCGATCGCCAAGCAGGTGGCCGATGCGCTGGCCCAGGCCGGCCTGCCGGTGGTGTTTTGGGATCAGTCGGCACCGCCTCCCGCCGACGGCTGGCAGCTGCGGGGCGAGGTTGTGGCGGTCAGCGAGGGCAGCGCGGCGGCACGCGGCATCGTCGGCTTCGGCGTGGGCAACGCGACGGTCGGTGTCGACGCCTGGATGGGCGATCCGACCATCGCCGGCGGCCAGCCATTCTTCGTGCTCGATACGTCCGACAAGGGCCGGAAGGTGCCGGGCGGCCTGGCGATGGGAGCGGTGACCGGTTTCAACCCGTACGTCATGGTCGGGCGGGCGGCCGCTTCCGCGTCGGGCATCAACGACATCACGCAGCAGAGCCGCATCTCCGGCGGGATCGCGACGGCGGTCACCGACGCCCTGCGGCACCACGGCCAGCTGCCCGCCCGCTGACGGGCCGACCATCGGCGATGCACGACCGGCGATGCACGACCGGCGAGGTTCACGCCTCCAGGCCCGCGAGCGAGCCGCTGCTCGATCCGAAGGCGTCGGCGGCGACTCCCAGCCGCTGCAGGATCGACACGAAGAGATTCGAGAGCGGCGCGTTGTCGTCGCGCCGGAAGGCCAGGTGCGATCCGTGGTGGAAGCCGCCGCCGGCCAGCAGGATCGGCAGGTTCGTGTTGTCGTGGGTGTTGGAGTCGCCCATGTTGCTGCCGTAGAGCACGACCGTGTCGTCGAGCAGCCGGCGGCCCGCCTCGCGCCGCTCGCCCAGCGCCGTGAAGAGGCCGCCGAGCAGCTCCATCTGCCGCCGATCGGCCTCCTCGAGCTGCCGGACCTTCTCGGCCGACTGGCCGTGGTGCGAGAGGTTGTGATAGCCGTCGGTCGTCGTCTCGGCATCGTCAAGCTTGAATGCCGGAGTGGCGAAGGCGTCGACCATCAGCGTCACGATCCGCGTCGAATCGCTCTCGATTGCCAGGCGGGCCATCGTGAGCATCGCCTCGAACCCTTTGAAGAAAGAGGCCCGGTCGGTCACGTCGTCCGGCGCCGCAGCCGAGGCGGCCGGCCTGGGCCGCTGCTCCCAGGCGCCCGCGGTGTGCAGCCGTTCCTCGAGCTCGCGGATCGACGTGAAGTATTGGTCGAGCCGGCGGCGATCGGCGGTGCCGACGCGGCTGGAGAGGCGGCGGGCGTCGTCGTCGAGGGCGTCGAGAATGCTGCCCCGCTCCCGGAGCCGCTCCAGCTGCGCGGCCACCTCCGCGGGCGGCCCGGCGACGAACAACTTCGCGTAGAGCCGCGAGGGCCTGTCCTCCGCGGGGATCAGCACGCCGTCGCGGGTCCAGGCCAGGCTGCGATTTCCCTTGTCGATGTTGACGCCGAGGTTGAGCGTGGGAAACCGCGTGAGGTGGCCGATCCGTTCGGCCGCGAACTGGTCGAGCGAGATCGTGTTGCGGAAGCCGCTGGCCGTGGGGTTGCGGGCGGCGGTGAGGAAGCAGTTCTCGGTGGAGTGGCCGCCGCGGACGTTGGGGTGGGAAAGCCCGCTGATCACCGTGAAATCGTCGCGGTGGGCGCCGAGCGATTCGAGATACGGCGAGAGCGGGTAGCCGGCGCCGGTGGCGGTCGGGAAGAACGGCTTCGGCAGCACGCCGAGGTTGTTGGAGATGAGGATCGCCCGCCGCGGCGGAGTCTCCTGCCCGGCCCGGGCCACCCGTGCCGGCAGCAGCGATTCAAGCAAGGGCAGGCCGACGGCGGCGCCGGCGCCGCGGAGCATCATGCGGCGGGACAGGACTCCGCGGCCCTGCGCTCGATCTCGGACATGCGTCATGGCTGCTCCCCGCCCCTGCCCCGGAAGATCCCGCTGGCCACGAATGCGTGCAGGAGATCGCGGACGCGATAGCCGTCGGCGGCGCAGGCGTCGAGGATCGCCTCGATGTCGCGGCGGTCTGAAAACCGCACCGGACCGCCGGTGGCGTAGGCCGTGAACTGGTGCAGCAGGTTGCGGGCCAGCTGCCGCGAGGAACCGGCGAGCAGGGCTTTCAGCGAGCGGATGTCGGCAAACGACCTGCCGTCGGGCAGGCTGCCGCGCGGGTCGACGGGATGCGCGAGCCGATAGGAAAAATCGTGGCCGGCCCGGTCGATGCCGGTGACGGGATCCCCCTCCTCGAGGCCGCGATAGCGGTCCCGCCAGCCGCCGCAGATGTCGAAGCTTTCCAGCGCGAAGCCGACCGGATCGAAGAGCGCGTGGCAGGAGGCGCACGACGAGTCCTTCGTGTGGAGCGCGAGCAGGTCGCGGATCGTTTGCGCGCCGCGGATGTCGGGCTCGACCGCCGGCACGCTCTCGGGCGGCTTGGGCGGCGGCTGGCCGAGGAGCCGCGTCATCACCCAGGCGCCGCGGACCACCGGCGACGTGTTCGTGCCGTTGGCCGTCACCTTCTGGATCGCGGCCTGCGTGAGCAATCCGCCGAGCGGGCTGCCCGGCGGCACGGGCACCGTGCGGACGGCGTGGCCGGAGAGCGGCTCGAGACGATAGTGCCGGGCGAGCCGGTCGTTGGCGAACAGGAAATCGCTGTCGACGATCGCCGTCGCCGGCATGTTGTCGCGGACGAGCGCGGTCACGAACGCGCGGGTTTCCCTGGCCATGCTCTCGAAGAGGTAGTCGTCGAAGCGGTATTCGGGATAGTGGCGGATGTCGGGCTCGTCGCGGCGGATGTGTCGCAGGTCGAGCCAGTAGTCGGTGAAGTTCGTGACGAACCGCTCGCACCGCGGGTCGTCGACGAGCCGGTCGACCTCCGCACGGAGCACGTCGGGACGTGCGAGGTCGCCCAGCGTGGCCTTGGCGAGCAGGCCTGGGTCGGGACGGGTGTCCCAGAGGAAGTAGGAAAGCCGCTGGGCCAGCGGCACGAGGTCCCCGGGGCCGCGCGGGTCGTCGAGGTAGAGAAACTCCGGCGAGCAGAGCACTGCCCGGTAGCCGGCCAGGACCGCCCGCGTGAACCCGGTGCCGGCCCGGATCCTGGCCAGCGTGAGCGATTCATAGGCCGCCAGGTCTTCCTCGGGCAGCGGCTTCACCAGCGCCGCCCTGGCGAACCGACGCAGGAGCCTTCGGGCCTCGGCCTCGGGGTCGCCGGCAAGCACCTCGACGGCGGGAGATGCCCCGGCCGGTGCGGCCCGGAACGGCAGGTCGCCGAAGAGCGCCTGATGGGACTCCGGCGGCCAGACGTCGGGCGGCAGCGGGCCTGTGATCTCGAGCGAGCGCACCGCGATGCCCGGATGGCCGCCCGGCGGCAGCGGCGGAAACCGGTAGGTCGGCCCGCCGCCGTCGACGTTTCGCGCCAGCGGCACCGCGAGGCCCAGCAGGCTGTATTCGATCGTCTGCCCCTTCTTCAGGAGCACGGTCGTCTCGTAGTCGTCCCCCGCGGCCGCGATGTCGAAGATTCCGCCGACGGCCTGGACGTCGCCCGAGACGTCGGGGCCCGAGGGGGCGCGGGCCCGGAACGTCATCGGCACGGGCCGCGGCGCCGGCACGAGCGCGAAGTTTTCCACCTGGTGCACGGCCCGGGCGTGGAATCGCACGCGGTACAGCCCGCTCCGCTTCGCCACGAACCCCCGCGGGTAGCCGTGGTAGGGCCAGTAGGCCGAACGGAAGATCGCGCACTCGATCGCGGTGTCGTCGGCCTCGGGCTTGTCGACCTTCTGCGAATCCTTCGCGAAGAACTGCGCATGCGGCTCGCCGAACGCCTGGCCGCCGAAGAGCGCCGTGGACACGGCCGTGAACGTGTCGGGCGGCTGCGGTGCCGCAGTCTCCGCGACCGCGGCGGTGAGGGCGGCCTCGGCGGCGTCGAGCGCTGCCTCCAGTTGGATCCGCGAGAAGTCGAGCCCCTCGGCCGACTTGTTGAAGCCGTCGCGGGTGCGGTCCTCCGGCAGCCGGTCGCCGATGTCGAGGTGCGGCAGGTGGAGCACGTCGCGGAGCGTGTGCTCGTATTCGTGGCGGTTGAGCCGGCGGAGCGGCACGCGGCCGTTGGCCGCCACGTCGGATCGGTCGGCCTGCTCGACGACCGCCGCGAGGGCGGCGACGAGCGCGGCCCGCGCGTCATCCGCCAGGTCGTCGGCATCGGGGGGCATCTGCCGCTTTGCCACCCGGTCATGCATGAGGGCGAATGTCTCGCGGACCACCGGGTCGGAAAGGTCGGTGCCCAACGCGGGTATGGAGAGCGTGCCCGCGGCTGTGTCGGCGTCGTGGCAGTCGAGGCAGGATGATGCGAGGTGCGAGAGCACGTGCGCGGCTGCCACCGAGGGCTCGACGGGATCGGCGGCCCGCACGCGCCATGCATAGGCGAGGCACGCGGCCAGCGCCGCCGCCGACACCATCAGGCGTTGCCGAGTCCCGATGCGGTTCACCGCAGGACCTCCGTCACCATGTGGGCTGCGCGGATCACGGCGGGCGCGAGCCGCGCGCCATCGGCCTCGGTCAATCGCGGTGCGATCGCGGTGATCCACAGCGAGGCGATCACCTTCTCGTTCGCATCGAAGATCGGGGCCCCGAGGCAGTGGTGGCCTTCCATCGTTTCGCCCACGTCCATGGCGTAGCCTCGCGAGCGCACGAGCCGCAGGTGCTCCGCGAATCCGCGGCGGGACGTGATCGTCGCGGACGTGAGGCTGCGGAAGGGATAGTCCGCCAGGAACGCGTCGAGTTCCTGCTGCGGCAGCCAGGCCAGCAAGGCCTTGCCCGGGGCGGCGGCGTGGAGCGGCCCCATCGTGCCCGCCTCGACGTAGCACTTGTAGGGCTGCGAGCCGATCACGCGGTCGAGCACGAGGCAGGTCTGGCCCGCACGGACGCCGACATGGGCCGATTCCCCCGTCGTGTCCCGCAGCCAGCGGAGCGGCTCGTAGGCGAACTGCACGAGACTCCGCTCGTCTCGCTTCGGCTGCGACATCGCCAGCATCTTGCGTGTGAGCACGAGCCGACGACCCGGCTCCTGGATCTCCACGTAGCCGTGGGCCACGAGTGCCCGCGTGAGCCGGAAGACGAGGTTCGTCGTGAAGCCGAGTCCCTCCTTTATCTCCTGCCGCGTCACGCCCTCGGGATGGGCGCTGACGAATTCCAGCACGGCCAGCGCGCGGTCGAGGGCTGGAGTCTGGTGGCCGGAATCACGGACGATCGTGGCCGCGGCGGCTGCGCGGCTGCGGCGACGGGTGGGAGGCATGGAAGCTCAGTGCTCACCGCGACAAGGGATTCGCGATGGGGAACGGTGATCGCCGCCGTGCGAAGGCCACGCAGACAACGCGACCAGCGGCCGGCAGGATATCGCGAAATGTAGACACATGCAATCTACCTGTGGAAGAAGATGTTGGCGGGGCCGCGGCCTGCGGCCTTGATCGCCCGGCTGAAATCGGGACGATCAGCGATCTGGTGGCCGGACCGAAGTCGTCCGCCGGCGGCCGTCCGTCCGCATCCCCGAGGAGTTGCCGAGCCATGAAGATCGTCCGCTTCGAATCCGCCGGCGCGACCCGGCTGGGAAGCCTCCACGCCGACGGCCGCACGACGATTCTGGAAGGTGACCTCTTCGGCACGCTCCGCGACACCGGCGCCGTCGCGAAGGTCGACAAGCTGCTCGCGCCCCTCGAGCCCCGCGACATCCTCTGCATCGGCCTCAACTACAAGGCTCACGCCGCCGAGAGCGGCGCGGCCCCCCCCGCCCACCCCGTGCTGTTCCTCAAGAACTCGGGCGCCGTGCAGAACCCCGGCGACCCGATCGTGCTGCCGCGGAAGCTGCGGAGCGACGAGGTCGATTACGAGTGCGAGCTCGCCATCGTGATCGGCAAGACCTGCCACAACGTCGCCCGGGCCGACGCGCTCGAGCACGTGCTCGGCTACACCTGCGGCAACGACGTCTCCGCCCGCGACTGGCAGCGGAACGGCGGCGGCGGCCAATGGTGCCGCGGCAAATCGTTCGCCACGTTCTGCCCGCTGGGGCCGAGCATCGTCACCACCGACGAGATCCCCGACCCCAACCGGCTCGCGATCCGCACGGTCTTGAACGGCGAGGTGATGCAGGACTGGAACACCAGCGACATGATCTTCGACGTGCCGGCGATCATCGAATTCATGTCGGCCAGCATGCTCCTGCGGCCCGGCACCGTGATCCTCACGGGGACCCCGCACGGCGTCGGCTTCGCCCGCAAGCCGCCCGTGTTCATGAAGCCCGGCGACACGGTGACGATCGAGATCGAGAAGATCGGCAGCCTCACCAACCCCGTGGTCGAGGAACGGGTCTGATCCGCCCGGGCCGCCTCACTGCCGCAGTGCGTCGCCGGGCATGCCGGCCACGGTGGCCTGCGGCCGGTTGGCCGCCGCATCCCGCTCGAGCGCCGCCAATCGCGCCGCGATGTCGGCCGCCGTGAGTCCGCGAGCCACCGCGAGCCGGTAGCTCTCGAGCGCGTCGGTCGGCCTGCCGAGCGCCTCCTGGGCCATGCCCTCGAGGGCCAGCACCTGCGGCGGCGTCTGGTTCGGCCCGTAGCTCTCGCCGAGGACGGCCAGCGTCGCCAGGGCGCGTTGCGGGCGGTCGAGCCGCCGGTAGATCTCCGCGGTGTCGAGCAGCAGTTCGCGGTCGTCCGGTGCGATCGCGAGCGCGCGGTGGAAGTCGGCGAGCGCCGCCTCGGCCTGGCCGCGGGCCAATGCCACCTGCCCCGTCAGCCGCCAGGCTTCGGCCGACCGCGGGGACGACCGCACGGCCTCGCGGGCCAGCCGATCGGCATCGTCGAGCAGGCCCAGGTCGAGGTACATCCGTCCGCCGTCGATGCAGATGCCGACGTCGCCCGGCGAGAGCCGCAGCGCCTCCGCGATCTGCGTCACCGCCTCCATCCGCTCGCCGCGCTGCCAGAGCACGTCGGCGTAGTGACGACGCGCGTCGACGTCGGTGGGGCAGTTTTTCACCGCACGTTCGAGCAGCCCCTCGGCCCGCAGCAGATCCTTGCGATCGACCGCGGAGAGTCCCTCGTTGCACAGCCGACGGGCGTCGGCCACGTTCTGCGACACGGGGCCCGAGCGGTTCACGAGGCGGCACCCGGCCGCGCATGCCGAGACCGCCACCGCCAGCGCGAGGGCCTGCCGGGCGGCCGTGGCGCCGGATCGGCGCAGGATGGCGGGAGCGGCTCGGGGCATGCGGGAGCATCCGGAGGGGGCCGGACGATAGGGATATCCGCGGCCGGAGACAATTCGCGTGCGGCCGCACGCCGGCGGCGAGCGGCCGCCGCCGGGCCACCCGGGCCTCGGCTCCTGCAGACCTCCCGGATCGCGTGGATTGCCGTGCCGGCACGCAGCGGTGGAGGATCGGGGCAGAGGCTGGCGAACGCTCTTGCCGCGCCCGACGGCCGTCCGGTAACTGGCTGCGGTCGGCGGCAGCGGCGGTGCGGCATGGCCGCCGTTGCCTCGTTTTCCAGGTCCCCCGGAGCGTCCCCGGCGATGAGTTCCGCCCCGTCCCACATCCCGATCGGGCGTTGGACCGCGGGAGGGGCCGTCGCGGGGGCCGCCCTGCTGGCGTTCATCGCGTGGTCGGGCTTCGAGGTGCACGACGAGGCGGTGCTGCGGCCGGCGCCGCGGGCCGTGCGGATGAACGCCGTGTCGACCGACCAGGGGACGGGCGCCATCGAGTACGTGGAGGGCTACGAGGCCGGCCTGCGGCGGGCGGCGGCGGAGAATCGTCCGCTGCTGGTGATCTTCCGGGCCGCCTGGTGCCGCTGGTGTGCCGAGCTCGCCCAAGGCGCCCTGGCGGACCGTCGGCTGGTCGACCTGTCGCGGCACTTCGTCTGCGCGGTCGTCGATGCCGATCGGCACGCGGCCGACTGCAGGCGGTGCGGGGTCAAGGAATTCCCCACGGTGCTGCTCGCCTCGTCGTCCGGTGAAGAACGCCAACGCTGGACGGGCTGCCCGCCGGTCGACGAACTGGTCGCGGCGATGTCCAGCGGGCTGTCGGCGACGCGGATGGCGGCGGCCGATGCGGCCGGTGCTGACGCCACCCGGTGACGACGATAGGATGACGGCCGCGGCGGTGGATCCGCGGGATCGCCGTGCCACCAGGGCGGCGACGAGCCCCTGGGAACAGCCCCCGGGGAGCAGCCGCCGTGTCCTCACCCACGCCTCCCGCCGCGGCCGACACGCCGTCGGCCGAGCGGAAGTTCCACGCCTATCCCTGGTGGAGCCCGCGGTTCTGGCACGGCATGCCGCTGCGGGTGTGGCTGCCGCTCGTGGCGGAGCACCGCGGCCGCGTTAGCCCGTCGAAGTGGGGATTGATGGTCACGGTGACGGGCGCCGCGGCCTTCAACTCGGTCGCCGAAACCCTCTGCTCCGCCCGCTACCGCCGCCGGCTCCGGTCGCCTCCCGACACGCCGCCGCCGCTGTTCATCATCGGCCACTGGCGGTCGGGCACCACGCTCCTGCACGAGCTGTTGATGCTCGACGAGCGCTTCTGCTGCCCCGACACCTACCAGTGCTTCGCCCCGGGGCATTTTCTGCTCACCGAATGGTTCATGACGCGGGCACTCGCCTGGATGATCCCTGCAAAGCGGCCGATGGACGACGTGGCGGCGGGCTGGGACCGCCCGCAGGAGGACGAGTTCGCGCTGCTCAACATGGGTGCGGCCTCCCCCTACCGCCGCATGGCCTTTCCCGTCACCAGCCCCGCCGTTCCCGCGGCGCTCGACCTCGCCCGGCTGTCCCCCGCCGACCTCGAGCGGTGGCGCGGATGCCTGCGGCGGTTCCTGGCGGCGCTGGCGGTCGCCGACCAGCGGCGGCCGGTGCTCAAGAGCCCGCCGCACACCGCCCGCATCGGCGTGCTGGCCGACATGTATCCGGAGGCCCGCTTCCTCCACGTCGTCCGCGACCCGTTCGTCGTGTTCTCCTCGACGCTGCGGCTGTGGCGCTCGCTGCACGAGGTGCAGTCGCTCCAGGTCGACCGCGGGGACACGCTCGAGGCCTACGTGTTCGCGGCCTTCGAGGAGATGTACGCGGCCTTCGAACGCGATCGGACCACCATCGCGCCCGGACGGTTGCACGAGATCCGCTACGAGGAGCTGGTCGCCGATCCCGTCGGCCGGCTGGCGGAGGCGTACGAGCGGCTCGACCTCGGCGGGTTCGCCGCCGTGCGGCCGAGGCTCGAGGAGAAGGCGCGGTCGATGAAGCAGTACCGGACCAACACCTACGTCCGCGATCCGCGGATCGTCGCGGAGATCTCGCGGCGGTGGGGGCCGTTCATCGATCGCTACGGCTACGCAGCTCCGTCGTAGCCCGACGCTGCATAAGCCGCACCTGCGGCGACGCCTGTATGCTCCTGGCCTCGTCCGCGTATTCCTGCGGGGTCATGCGGATGCGACGTTCGAACCGCCGCCGGGCCATGATCCATTGGCAGGCGGCCAGCACCACCGACCCGGCCGCGGCGGCGGTGAGGCCGCGGTGCAGCGGCGGCACGAGCAGCGCCGGCTCGGCCGCGGTCGCCGGCTCGCCGAGCGCGGCCACGAGCGGGCCCGCGAAGAGGAGCGCGACGGCGGTCACTGCGGCGAGCGCCGCGGCGCTCGCCGCCACGGCGGTGGCGGTGCGGACCGAGAAGATCCGTGCGAGCCCCGCGATCAGGCTGAGCCTGTCGAGCGACGGCGTTATCCGCGACGGCCTCCAGCCGCCGCCGTCGAGCAGGAGCCGCACCGTCACGCCGACGACGCCGGCCGCGACGACGACGGCGGCCGTGGGCACGAGCAGCGCCAGCGGAATCGCCGCGGCGGCCCGCGGGGCGGCCGAGCCACCGTCGGCCACCGCGGCCGCGAGCGCCCCGCGCATCATGTCGGTCGCCGCGGGGAAGGTGGCCCGCGCCCAGGCCGGCAGCAGGAGCACGGTCGTCGCCGCCGCGGCCGCCCAGGCCGGCTGGTGCGCCATCGGCATGCCGCCCTGCCGGCGGGCCAGTTCCCGGCGGCGGGGCGTCGCCGGGATCGTGCGATCGTCCGCGTCTCCCATCGAGTCACCTCGCGGCGAAGCAGTCGGCGATCGAGCCGAGCGTCATGGCGACGCCGCCGTCCGTCCATGTCCGCAGCCCGAGCCACACGGCGGACAGGAGCACGACCGCGGCCAGCCCCTGCAGGAATCCCGCACCCGGCGGCAACGCCACCGTGCGCAGGCAGAAGACCGCGGCCAGGTGGAACGCGAGCACCGCGGCCAGCGCGGGGATCGCCAGCGCCACGGCGAGCGAGATCGCCAGCGCGGGCATGGCGACGGCGAGGTCGAGGATCGAGCCGCCCGCCGACGGCATGCTGCCCACGGTGCCGACCGGCAGATGCCTGACGCTGTCGACGAGGCCTCCGACGACGGTCAGCTGTCCGCCGGCGGCGACGAAGGCAGCCAGCCCGATCCACCACGCCAGCCTGGCGACGCCCGCCGACTGCGGGTCGCCCGCCGCCGCGAAATCGTCCGACCAGGACAGGCCCGAGACGCTGCCGAGGATCGCCCCTGCCCAACCGGTGGCCGACAGCAGGGCCGCCACGGCGGTGCCCATCACGAGGCCCACGAGCAGCTCCCCCGCCAGCACGACCGCGGGTCCCGCGGCCGGGTGCACCGCGTGCGCCCGCCAGGCCATGGGCACGGCGACGACGGCAAGGGCCGCGGCCAGTGCGATCCGGATCCGGACCGACGCGCCCTCGAGGATCGGCAGCGTGCCGGCGACGACCGCCGCCACCATCCGGAGGCAGACTCCCGCGGCGACGAGCAGGTCGGCCGACGGCAGCGGAGTGGTGGGCATGGCGGGCGCTGCGGCAGAGCCGCTCCTCTCGGTGGATCGAGACCACGGCATGCGTGGGGCGGGCGGGGTCACGGCCCCGCGGCGGTGCGGAACATGTCGGCGAGCCGCTCGACCATCCAGGGCATCGTGATCAGGAGGGTCGCGGCCATGGCCACCAGGCGGGGCACGAAACCGACGAGCGGCTCGTGGATTCCGGTCGCCGCCTGGACGAGGCCGACGACCGTGGCCACCGCGAAGCCCGCGCAGAGCACCGGTGCGATCACGATCAGGCCCGACAGGAGCGCCTGCCTGACGAGTTCGACGAGTTCGCCGTCGTTCATGGGGCCCTCCCGGACCGCTCGCGTCGCGGCGTCACGATGTCGCCTGCCGCATCCCGTCGAGCAGCGACCGCACCACGAGGGACCAGCCGTCCGCGGCCACGAACACCAGCAGCTTCAGCGGCAGCGATACGAGCGTCGGCGGCAGCATGACCAGCCCGGTCGACACGACGAGCGTCGCCACGAGCACGTCGAGCACCAGGAACGGCAGCAGGATCCGGAAGCCGATGGCGAAGGAGGTCTTCAGTTCGCTCACGAGGAACGCCGGCAGCAGCGTTTCGACCGGCACGTCGTCGTAGGTCGCCACGCGGGCGGGAGCCGAGGGATGCCGCGCGAGGAAGAAGAGCATCGTGTCGCGGTTGCCCGACTGCTCGATCTGCGCCGCCATCCAGCGGCGGACCGGCAGGCTGCCCCGGTCGTAGGCGGCGGCCAGTTCGATCCTGCCCTGCTGGTAGGGCTCGATGCCGTCGCGGTAGGCGGCGGTCCAGACCGGCCACATGACCAGCGCCGAGAGGAAGAGGGCCAGCGACGTGAGGATCTGGTTCGACGGCAGCTGCGCCGTGCCGAGACCCTGGCGGACGATCGCCAGCACGATCGACATCCGCACGAAGCAGGTGGTCATCAGGAGCACCGCGGGCGCGAGGCTCGCCACGCCGAACATCAGCAGCGCCGGCAGGAGCGTGTCGAGCGAGCGGGTGCCGAGCAGACGCGCGATCAGTGCCGCGGCCTCACCAGTCTCTGCCTGCGAACGCCCGGTCGACGGCACGCCCGGCGGCGCGACCGCGGGGTCTCCCGTCGCCGGGATCAGGCGGAGCGACGCCGGCTCCACCGCCGTCGTGGCCGGCTCCTCCGCGCAGGCCGGTGCCAGGACGCATGCCGCCAGCAGTGCGGCCGCGATCGCACGGACCACGCCGAGCCGCAGGGCCCGCTTCATGCGGCCTCCCGGCCGGCCCGCTGCGGCGCCGGCGGCGGTGCGGGCCGCGGATCGATGCGGGCGACGGGCCGCAGGGGCGGATGGCTGCCGCGGCAGGCCGCGGCGATGCAGGCTGTGGCCTGCGGATCGGAGAGTTCCGCGAGGGTGTGGCAGCCGCCGGCCGAGACGCCGATCAGGAGCGTCTTCGGGCCGAACCGCACGATCCGCACCGCATGCTGTCCGGCGAGCGGTGCGGTCCCGAGCACTTCGAAAACGTCGGGTGGCAGCGTCGCCATCTTCCGCCGCGAAAGCCGCGACGCGACGCCGACAGCCGCGAAGGCGGCGACGATCACGGCGAGCAGTTTCCAGTCGCCGATCCTTGGCGAGGACGCGACTGGATCTCCTGCCGCAGCGGATGCCCGCGATCCATCGAGCGGCAGGGGCGACAGCACCTGGGGGGCCGGCCCCGGATGACGAAGGGCGGCCGATCGCGGCGCGGAGGGCTCCACGCCGCGTGCGGGCGGCTCGGACTGCGGGGCCGCGGCCGACTCCTGCAGGACCGACTCGGGCGACGGGGGCACCGGGTCGCCGCCGGCAGCCTGCGCGGTGCCGGCCGACAGCGTCAGGCAGAGGAGCAGCGTTGCCGCCCGCGCGACACCGGGCCCGCCCTCCGCCGCATCTCCATCGTCGTAGGGGCGGCCCGCCGCCGACCAGTCGATCCGTGGCTGCGGGCTCTGACGGGCCTGCGCGGCTGTGCCCGCGGAGGTGTCCGCCCGCCCGCCGAGCATCCACAAGAGTGCGGCGAGCAGGCCGACGGTCACGCTCATGGCCGCCAGCCAGATCTGCCGCGGCACCTCGTCGAAGCGGCCGGCTGCGAGCCTCGCGACGACGTCGCCGAGGCTCGCGGACGAGGGCTTGTCTCGGCCACCGTCGATGGCGGGGACGGTGGCACGCGACGGCTGGTCGCGACGGCCGGCGAGCGTGCCGGCGACGGGGAAACCGGTGACGACGACGCGGCGACGGGCCGGATCGCGGGTCGCCGGCAGGAGCGCGAGAACGTGCTGGCGGATCCGCTCGGTCTCCTGTGTCTCGATGGCGAGTGGCTGGAGCAGCGGCTGCCCTGCCCGCTCGGCGGCGGCGCGGCAGGCGGTCTGGAAGTAGCTCTCCGGCACGGCGATCGAGACGAGAATGGCGTCCGGTGCCGCATCGGGCGGCTCGGGCGTCGTCCGCGGAGCGGCGACGGGCGGCGGCACCGCGGCCACCGGCGCGGCCGGCTGGATTTCGGCGGGGGCGTTGGCGTCGGCGGCCCTCTGGAGCGGCACGGCGCCGCGGGCGTCGACCACCGTTGGTGCGGGCGGCACCGGTGCCGCGTCGGTCTCGGGCGCGGCGAATTCCACGGTCACGTCGACCGCGGCCCCCTTGATGAAGGAGAGCGCCTGCCGCACCTTCGCGGCGAGATGCCGCTCGTGGGCGATCCTGCGGGCGAGGGCCGGATCGGCGGCGGCGGCGGCCGACTCACGGTCGGCCTCGGCGTCGAGCGGTCCTGAGTGGACGCGGCCGCTGCGCAGGTCGGTGACCGCGACACGCTCCGGCGTCAGCCCGGCGATCGACGAGCTCACCAGCACGCGGATCGCCTGCACCCGCGCCGGATCGAGCTCGGTGTCGGGCTGGGTGCGCACGTTGACGCTCGCCGTCTTGGCCGGCTGCCCGCGGCCGGTGCCGTCGAATCCGCCGCGACTCTCCGTGTCGTAGAGCACGGCGGCCCGCTCGATGCCGGGCATCGAGCAGATGACCAACGACAGCTCTTCCTGGGTCGCAACCCGCAACAGTTCGTCCTGCACCGCCCTGCTCTGCCACGGGCTGTTCTTCTCGAGGGCGCGGCGGAGGCTGCCGCCGAACTCGCGCGGCAGCGCCTCGGCGTCGACGAGCGCCCGCATGTAGGCGCTCTGCCGGCTCCGCGGCACCCACACCCGGCCGCCCTCGGTGCGGTGGTCGCAGAGCTGGGCCCGGTCGAAGGCGGCCTCCATGATGGCCATCTCCGACGAGGGCAGCGCCATCCCGGCGAGCAGTTCGACCTCCTCGCTCGCGGGCCTGTCGCGCAGCAGCCACACCGCCCAGCCGATCGACGCGGCGACGAGCGCCAGCGCGATCACCTGCGCCGGCGCGAGCGGCAGGGAGTGATGGCGAATCGACGATGAACCCAGCTGTGCGTCCATGCACTGCCCTTCGTGACGTGCGGCCATGGGAAGGCCGGTTGTGCGGCGCCGTCCTTGTGGTCTGTCGGACCGCGGTGGTGCTCGTGCGGATCAGGCGGCCAGCCGCCGCGCCCGGCGCCGCGGCAGGCGGAGCGTGACAGCCACGCCTCCTTCGGGGCAGTTGGTGCCGTGGATCGTGCCGCCGATGCGGTCGGCCGCCGCCCGCACCGCGGCGAGCGCGAGCCCCGCCCCGACGGGCGTCTCGTCGCACCGTCCCGCGAGCCACGCGCGGACGTCGCCCGGCAGTCGGCCGCCCGAATCGGCGACCTCGATCTCGATGGCATCGTCCACGTCGACGCTCGTCACGCGGACCTCGCGCAGCAGCGGCGCGTCGCCCTCGCGGGTCGCTCCCGCCGCCGACTCGACCGCCCGGCGCAGCAGCGCTTCGAGCAGGCGACGCAGCGGTGCGGCCGCGGCCGGGACGGGCTGCCCGCCGGGCGCATCGAGCGTCACGGAGACGGACGGCAGGCCCCGCTCCCTGGTGGACCGGCAGCAGTCGTCGACGATCGAGGCGAGCAGATCGCGGAGCGACCCGCCGTCGGGGATCAGGTGCAAGGAACGGGAGGGGAGCGACATCGTCGGATGGCCTCTCACGAAGCGGAGAGCGAGTGGACGTGTGCCGGACGGCCGCAGACCTCGTCCATGACCCAGCGATTCACGTCGGCCAGCACGCCGCGGGCCAGGTCGTTGCGGCCGGGGTAGATCCGCATGGCGAGCGACGCGCCGGCGGCGTGGAAGAGCCGCAGGGTGCGGTCCACGTGCGGTGCGCGGACGTCGTCGGCACCGCCCTGCCGGCAGCAGAGCAGCATCGGCAGGCGTCGCACCTCGCCGATCCGCGCGAAGAGACCTTCGTCGAGCGGGAACTCCCCGCCGATCGACACGACGCCGGCGAAGGCGTCGGGATGCCGGCAGGCGATGCGAAACGCGTCGGTGCCTCCCGGGCCACGGCCCACGAGGAAGATGCGGCGATGATGGATCGAGAGCCTGTCGCGGACGCGGTCGATGGAGCGGAAGACCAGGTCGTCCCAGCAGATCGGGGCGAGGTCGTCGGTCGCGGGAAGCGGCTGGATCGCGACGAAGTTGCGGAGGCTCACCCGCGTCATCGTGCGGGCCAGGTCGAATCGCCGTGGCGACCCTTCCTCCTGGCCGGGCAGCCAGACGAGCAGCGGGTAGTCGTAGCCGGGCTCGTAGGCCAAAGGCGTGAAGAGCCGGTCGTCTCCGAGCCAGGCGGACGACCTGGCGACGTCGGCGACGGCCGGCCTTCGACCGGGCTTCCGGCGCCGACCGCCCGCAGCCCGATGGTCCTGTTTCCGTTCCGGCAGGCGGCTGCTCATCGGACACCTCTGGGGGGCTGGGCCGGGTTGGACCGGCCCGTGTTCGCGGCGAAAAGCCGTGCCAAACAGGCCGTTTCCGGCCCGCGGTTTGTAACGGAACCTCCCGGGGGCGGCAACGGCAGGATCGCGCGGGAAAGGCCCGGGAGAGGCGGGGCAAGACGGGCAATCGGCGCAGGGCCTCGCTCGCCGTCGCGGCGGCCCGTGAGACGTCTCCGGGCGACGAGGAAACGACGCCGGCCTGCCGGCGGCCGCACCGGGCGGCCGGCCGCCGCGGGACAGCCGCCGCTCAGGCCTGGCGGTGGCCGGTGAGACGGTCCATCGCGGCGACGAGTTCCTTCACGGCCGCGATGCTCTTGTCGAGCGCGGCCCGCTCGTCGGGGAGGAGCTTCAGCTCGATGATCCGCTCCACGCCGCCGCTGCCGAGCACGACCGGCACGCCGACGAAGTACCCGCCCACGCCGTATTCCCGGCCGCAGTATGCGGCGCAGGGCACGAGCCGCTTCTTGTCCTTCACGACCGCCTCGACCATCTGGGCCGTGGCGGCCGCAGGGGCGTAGTAGGCGCTGCCTGTCTTCAGCAGGCCGACGATCTCGGCGCCGCCGTTGCGGGCGCGGGTGACGATGGCGTCGAGCCGGTCCTGGGCGACGAGCTGCGTGACAGGAATGCCACCGACGCTCGTGCAGCTGGGCACCGGAACCATGGTGTCTCCGTGGCCGCCGAGGAGCATGGCCGAGATGTCCTCGACGCTCACGTTCAGCTCCATGGCGAGGAACGCCCGGTACCGTGCGGTGTCGAGGATGCCGGCCTGGCCGATCACGCGGGCCGGCGGGAATCCGGTCACCTGGAACGTCCGCTGCACCATCGCGTCGAGCGGGTTGCTCACGACGATGACCACGGCCTGCGGGCTGGTTTCCTTGATCTTCGCCGCCACGTCGCCCACGATCTTGGCGTTGGTCGAGAGCAGATCGTCGCGGCTCATGCCGGGCTTGCGGGCGATGCCGGCGGTGACGACGACCACGTCGCTGCCGGCCGTGTCGGCCCAGTCGGTGGTGCCCGTCAGGCGGGCGTCGTAGCCGACGATCGGCGACGCCTGGAACAGGTCGAGGGCCTTCCCGGCCGGCATCCCCTCGGTGGCCGGGATGTCGAGCAGCACGATGTCGCCGAGTTCGGCACCGGCGCACCAGTGGGCGGTCGTCGCCCCGACGTTGCCGGCACCGATGACGGAGATCTTCGCGCGTCGCATGATCGCTGTTCCTTGTGTGGTCGTGGTGGGGAGGAATGTGCCGCAGCCGCGCGGAAACGCGGGCCGCGCCCGGCAGGACTCCAGACCGGAGGTTGTCGCGGCCATCCGCAGCGGCGGCAAGTCCCGCCGGCAAAACGCCGCCGAAACGCCGCAATGACGGCCCGGGCAGCGAGCGAGGGAGGCCCGTGCCTCCCTGCGCCGCTCATGGCTCCCGCAGGTCGATGCGGTCGGGCAGGCCGCCGCGGGTGCGTCGGTCGTGGCGGCGCGAGTCGCGGGAGAACGACCAGGCGGCGAACGCGAGCGCGAGGCCCACGACGGCGGCGAGCCCGAGGAACGCCCAGCCGAGCACGTTGGTCGCGTTGGCCGGGTTCGGTGCCGGCAGCCAGGCGGCCTGTCGGCCGATGAGCAGCGCCGTCTCCCGCCGCTGGTCCTTCTGGAACTCTTCCCCCTGCGACGAGGTGATCCGCAGGTCCTGGAGCGGATAGCCGTACCGCTTGAAGGCGAAGCCCGACACCCGCACCCGCTCGCCGATCCGCTGCCCGGTGGGCATGCCCGGCGGCAGCGACCGCACGCAGCAGACGATCGGATAGTCCTGCTGCAGCCGCTCGTTCACCTTGATCAGCGGTGTCGGCACGAAGACGAACAGCTCCCAGTAGTGATCCGCCCCGAGCTGCTGCCGCCGCCGCGGGTCGTCCACCGCGATGCGGGTCGCCCGGCGGGCCACGCCCTCGATCGTCACCGGCTCGCCGCGATGGGACTCGATCCACCGCTGACCGGGATCGATGAGCGACACGACGTCGTCCACCGGGCCGGTCGGAGGCCCTGCAGGCTCGGCGCGTCCGGCCGCGGCGAGCGTGGCGTAGAACGCCTCGGTGTCTCCCGCGACCAGCTTTTGGCCATCCTCCACCGTGTCGAACAGGCCGTAGTCCATGCCCAGCCCGCCCAGCGGCGTGGCCGGCTGCCAGGCCACCCGGGCGGCCGCCACCACCAGCCCGCTGCCGGTCGCCGACGCGGATGCCGGTCCTCCATCCGTCGCCAGCGGCAGGCCCACGGTGGTCGCCTGCTCATCGATCGGACGACCGCGCGGCCAGGCCCGCGGAACATGGTCCGCGATCACGTCGACGGGGGTGCCCGCGGCCGTCACGATCCGCACGACGTCGAGTTCCTTGCGGCCGGCGAGCTCCGCCTGCCCGGCGGGCAGCGGCACGGCGGTGACGAGCACGGCGCGGCCCGCGATCCGCACCAGCCGGTCCTGCACCCGCGCGTCCGGGGCGAGTTCGTCGACCGGCGCCGCGTTGCCGGCCCACTGTTCGGCGAGCGCGGCCGGCGCTCTCGTCAATCGGGCCAGCACCCGCAGGGCGGCCTCCTGCTTGGCGTCGCTCCACGCCCCCGGCCCCTCCAGCACGGCACGGGACTGACGGTCGATCTTCCAGGTGGCGAGGTAGTCGTCGAGCGACGATGCCCGCACCGCGCCCGCCATGGCCAGCACGGCCACGGCCGTGGCCAGCCGCAGGAGGCCGCGGGGGGCGGCGCGGTCGTGGCCTGCGGGGGGAAGGGCCGCACTCATGTCGCTCGCTCCTGTGGTGATCCGGGACACGACGGACTCGAGCCGCAGGGCCGCGGGGAGTTTCCCGCAACCGCTGGCCACTCCGTCGCCGACCGCCTCGTCAAGGTTCGCGGTTTCGACCCGCGTCGGCAAGTCGGCGCAGCGATTCCTTCGTGGAGCTGGCCTCCGCGTCGGCCAGCGCGGCGGCCAGGTCGTGCGGGTCGGGCGGAGGCCGGCGCCGCGTCGGGCCGCCCCCCGCGGCCCGGATGCCGGCGAGCGTGAGCAGGACGAGCGCCGCCATCGTGAGCAGGGCCGCCGTGCCGATCGCGTCGTTCTCGCGTCGGCCGGCGGGCCGCTGCCGCCACGAGGGCTCGAGGGCGAGCACGAGCGGCGCGAGCCGCACGGTGTCGGTCGCGGCGTATGCCCAGCGCTTGAAGAAGTAGCCCACGACCTCGACCGGCTCGCGGATCGACGGGCCCTCGGGCATCCCCGACGGCACCTGCAGGAAGTAGACGACGATCGGCGACGGGGGGCCGTCCTCGGGCTCCAACCACCCCTGCCAGTATTCCGTGAAGCCGTACGGATTGGTCTGGGCCGCGAGTCTTTCCAGCCGGCGGAGCGTGCCGCGCAGCCGGATCAACCGCCCGCGGAAGCTCTTCGGCTGGCCGAAGAGTTCGGCGAAGCTCACCGCCTGGGCGGCGGACCGCAGCGGCGGGCCGGCCTCGGCCGAACGGAGCGTCGTCAGGATCTGGAACCACGCATCTTCGTCGGCGGACCGGAAGACCGTGTCGTCACGCACCTTCGCCAGCGCCTCGGCCGACGCCGCGAGCCCGCGTCCTGCCGGCGGCGTGGCCTCCCCTTCCCGGTCCATCTCGATCATCACGCTGTCGGCGTCCGGGGCCTCGCCGCGGATCGCCGTCATCCGCGTGTCGACCTGCGGCGGCGTCGGCGCCGGCGTCCGGCCGAACCACGCCCGCTCGACCCAGCCGAGCGAGAGCATCACGACCATGGCGGGCGGCATGAAGAGCCAGAAGATCCGGCGGTGTTCCCGCCGGGAGAGAAAGTTGCGGCCGCCGTCGCCGCGTCGGGTGCCGACATCCCGCGGACGGACGGCCGGCGAGGATGGTGCCTGCCCCGCGGTCACGGCACGGCCGCCGTCGGAGGCGGGGCGACGCCCTGCCCGCCGCCGTCGGGAGGAGACACGGCGTCGGCCGACTGCCGCTGGCGGCGCATCTCGCGCCACACGTAGATGCCGAACGAGCCGACGAGCGTGAACGGCATCGCCAGCATCAACAGTATGCTGTAGAAGTAGCCGCGGGCGACGTTCAAGCCCTCGGGGTCGGCCGTGTTGACCGCGTCCTTGCAATTCGGGCAACCGAAGGCCTCGGACCCCGATGCCATGCAGAGCAGCAGCAGGCCCGTGGCCAGCAGGCAGCACACCGCCGGCCGACGGAGGCCTCGATTCGGCATCGTGAGCATGGTCCGCGTCGTCTCCCGCGTCGTGCCTTCGGCATGCCGGCGTGGTCCGGCTCGCCCACCGTCATGATAGGCTCCCGCGCCGCGGCGACCAACGCTCGCCCCTCGGCCCGGCCTCCGGGACGGACGGTCAACCGGCCTCCGGGACGGCGACGGCCCCGGGGAACAGGTGGTAGAGCATCAGGTAGATCACGACGCCGGTCACGGAGACGTAGAGCCAGATCGGCAGCGCGATCCGTCCCAGCCGGCGGTGCGCGTCGAAGCGGGCCCGCCAGGCCAGCGCGAACATCGAGATCGCCAGCACGGGCACGGTGACGGCCAGCAGGATGTGCGAGATCAGGATCGCGAAGTAGAAGAGCCGCACCGGCCCCCGGCCCTGGAACGGCACGTGCCCCACGATCGCGTGATACGACAGGTAGCAGACGAGAAAGAGCGTCGACACGCCGAACGCCGCCACCATCGCCGCACGATGCGACCGGACGTCGCCGCGGCGGATCGCCGCCCAGCCCGACACGAGCAGGATCGTCGCGAGCGCGTTGAGCGAGGCGTTGACGGCGGGCAGCCAGCGGGCCGCTTCGACGAGGCTCATGGACGGCTTCCCTCCCCGGTGGCGCCGGCGTCCGCGGGCTCGTCGAGCACCTCGCGGATCAGCTTCTCGAGCAGCTTCACGCGATCGGGATGCAGGAGGTGGTAGCTGCCGCGGAGCCGACCCTGCCGGTCGAAGACCACGCCGCGTTCCGAGTGCACGCCCACCTCCGCCGGCAACAGGAAGGTGCCGTTGGCGAGCTCTTTGATCGTGGCCATGTCGCCGGTGAGAAACTTCCAGCGGCTCGCGTCGGCCTCGAATCGGTCCGCGTAGCGCCGCAGCGATTCCGGCGTGTCGTTCTCCGGATCGCAGGTCACGCTGATGGCGACGAAATCGGGATCGGGGACGGCCCGCAGGATGTCGGCGATCGCCTGGTTTTCGCGGAAGCACGGGCCGGGGCAGTTGGCGAAGAACACGCTCGCCAGCCACACCTTGCCGCGGAGCGATGCGGAGTCGAAGGGCGTGCCGTCGCGCTCGGTGAGCAGGAATCGTGCCGCCGGCGCACCCGGCTCCATGCGGGCCGGCGCCGGCTGCGGATCGGGCTCACGGACGCGTGGCACGGGCTCGACCGCATCGGGACGTCCACACCCGAGATAGGCGGGGGTGACGCAAGCGATCACGACGGCGGCAAGAATGCCACGCGAGCCAATCACGTCTTTGTCGGACAACGTTTCACCGTGGGCCATGTGGACGGCCGTGGAGTTCCCAGCGAAAACGGCGAGGATGGCAGTGTTTCGCGTGTGTTGACCGAGTTCGTGACTCGACGGCCCGGAAGGCCGTCGTGGAGTTCCCAGCGAAAACGGCCAGGATGGCCGTGTTTCGCGTGTGTTGACCGAGTTCGTGACTCGACGGCCCGGAAGGCCGTCGTGGAGTTCCCAGCGAAAACGGCCAGGATGGCCGTGTTTCGCGTGTATTGACCGAGTTCGTGACTCGACGGCCCGGAAGGCCGTCGTGGAGTTCCCAGCGAAAACGGCCAGGATGGCCGTGTTTCGCGTGTATTCAGTGCGCCGCCGGCTGCTCGAGCGCCTGCGCCTCGCCGGCCTGCTCGAGGAGCCGCACGTCGGAGCCCCGCGCCATGTGCAGCGCCCGCTCCTGCGACACCATGCGGTTCCGCAGGCCGACGTCGGGGATGAGCATGATCCCCAGGAACAGCGCCATCATCGCGGCGGGGATCGTCAGCACGTACTTCCAGTTCGCTTCCCACCACACGTGCATGAAGAACAGGATCACGAGCATCGCCTTTGTGCAGGAGACCGCCATCATGAAGGTCCAGCCGACCTGCGGCTGATCCCGCCAGGGCCAGGCCGGGGAGTAGGTGAAGAACGACATCGTCGTCAGGCCGCAGAGGGCGAGGAACACGAGCAGGTACTTGCCGAGGCCGCCGTGGGAGTGGTGGTCGCCGTGGCCGGCATGCTCCGCGTCGATCGCGTGCTGCAGCGTCTCGTCGGCGGAGGCGCCGGGCCGGGTGACGGGGCCGTGGGGGTCGTGGTCGGACATCGTGAGCCTCAGAAGAGGTAGAGGAGCGGGAAGAGGAAGATCCACACGAGATCGACGAAGTGCCAGTAGAGGCCGATGTTCTCGATCGCGCCTGCCCGCTTGGCATTGAGCGTCCAGGTGAGCATGATCGCGAACACGAGCAGCCCCACGCCGACGTGGATCGCGTGGAAGCCGGTGAGCAGGAAGTAGGTGCTGGCCCACATGTTGCCTCCCGGGATGACGACGGGGAGCCGCAGCCACGGGAAGATGTCGTTGAGGCCGCTCGCGTGGCCGCCGTGGCCACCGCCGTGGTCTCCACCGCCGCCCTCGGTCGGCAGCGGCATCACCTGGTCGGCGACGACGGCGAGGTCGAAGGCCTGCTGCTCGGGGCTCGCCACCATCTTGCGGATCTGCTGGAGCCGGCCGCGGGCCGCGACCTGCTCGGCCGTCAGTCGGTCGGCGGGCGTGTCGTCGAGTTCCTTGAGCCTGTCGATCATCGCCGGCTCGCCGAGCCGCGCCCGCACGGCCGAGCCGTAGTAGAGGTCGGGCCGCTCATAGATGCGGCTGTGCGGCATCGCCGGGTAGATCCCGTGCGAGAACTTGGCGGCGTACTCGTAGCCCTTCACGCCGAGGAAGAGCGTTCCCAGCAGAAGGGTGAGCAGCATCCAGACCTTGGCGAGGCTCGCCTTGTTGGCCCGCGCTGCTTCCAGGGCCAGCACGATGGTGACGCTCGAGCAGATCAGCACGAAGGTGTTGAAGGCCCCGATCGGCTCCGAGAGGTGCACGTGGTGCGGCTTGGGCCACACGGGGGCGCCGAACCGCAGCACGACGTAGCTGCCCAGCAGCGCCGCGAAGAACATGATCTCCGTCGACAGGAACAGCCACATGATCAGCTTGCCGCGGTCAAGCGGCAGTCCGGGCTGGTACTGCAGCGTGATGTGCCCGTGATGGCCGTGGCCGTCGTCGTGGCCGTGCCCGTGGCCGTCGTGGCCGTGTGGCACCGTGATCGCTGGGGCGGACATGAGCGGGTCGCTTTCCGGAGGACGTTCGGGGGGCGTGGATGAGGTCAGGCCGGCGTGCCGAGCACGACCGCGGCCGTGAGCAGCGCCAGCAGGGAACCGAGGGACGTGAACAGCAGGATGCGGGCCGAGGCGTCGTCGCGACGGATCGCGAAGCCGACGGTGGCGACAGCATAGGCGACCGCGGCGATCGCCGCAGCCAGGAACAGCCTGACGCTGCCGGACGGCACCGCCAGCACGAGGCTCACCGGGATCATCGCCAGCGCGGCGGCGAGCGACTGCGCCGCTGCCCGCAGGCCGGAGGGATCGTCGACGGTGAGCATCCGCAGGCCGGCGGCCGCGTACTGCCGCCGGTAGAGCCAGGCGATGGCCATGAAATGCGGGAACTGCCAGAGGTACAGGACGGTGGCCAGCGCCGCCACCGCCAGCGTTCCCGCCACGTCGCCGGCGGACAGCCGCTCCGGACCGTCGGCCGCCAGCCAGCCGATGGCCACCGGCAGCGCCCCGGCGACCGCGCCGACGGCGGTGTTGAGCGGCGTGCGTCTCTTCAGCGGCGTGTAGACGACGACGTAGAGCAGCCACGTCGCGAACGCGGCCGCTGCCGGCGGCCAGCCGCAGGCCCGCGTCTGGATGGCGAGTCCGGCCGCGAGCAGCACCGCGGTGGCCGCGGCGGCAGATTCGACCCCGAGTCGACCGCTCGCGATCGGCCGCCGCGCGGTGCGTGGCATGAGCCGGTCGGTGTCCCGTTCGACGATCTGGTTCGCGATGCTCGAACTGGCGGCGACGAGCGCCGTGCCGACGAGGAGCCAGCCGATCGTGCCGGCCGGCAGCCGATCGGCGCCGGCGGTGATCCAGGCCGCCGCCCACACGGTGGCCAGTACCATCAGCGCGATCCGCGGCCGCACGAGCTGCGAGCCGGCGGCCCAGCAGGCCGCGAAACCGCGTGGCACCGCCAGCGACTCCGCGTTTACCGGCAGCGCGGCCGAGGGAATGGCTGCGGGAGCGGGAGCGAGGACTGGGGGCGGGCTCATGCAAAGGCCCTTTGCGTCTCGGCATCGCCCGGCAGGCGGCCGACGTCGCCCCGGGCCGCCAGCCCTCCGCCGATGATCCAGAGCACGACCGACGAACCGAGGATCGCCATGCCGAGGAGCACGTGGCCGGTCACGACCAACGCGCCGGTCGTGCTGCGGGCGACGACGGCCCGCGCGGGCTGCCAGTCGGCGGGGAGAAGGCCGGAGGGGAGGCCCCAGGAGGCCACCCACGCCCCGCACCCGAGCAGCACCTGGGCGACGATGAGTCCGGCGATCAGCCACGACCAGCCGCGGGTCGCTGCGGGGGCGGAGGCGTTGGCCCAGGCGAGCACGAAGGCGACCGCGGCCACGATGGCAGCGCCCGCCACGTGCACGCCGACGAGCCAGCGGAATGTGAAGGGATCGACGGTGGCATCCATGTGCCGCAGCTGGGCTCCGGCCACGAGCTGGAGGTAGGAGGCGATCACCAGGCCGGCCGCAGCCGTCGACGCGACGATCACCCGAGGGCTCGGCGGCTCGGCGGAGATTCGCCGTGCGGAGGTCGCTGCCTGTGGGCGGGTGGCGGTCGCGATCGCCACCGCCACGGCGAAAAAGAGCGGCCCCGTGCAGGCGTGCACCTTGGCCACCGTCTTGTCGTCGAGGAGCACCCTGGCGCCGCCGAGGAGTCCCTGCACGACCACGAGACCGACCGCCGCGACGGCCAGCCAGCGGACGGCGGGGGCTGCCTGCCCGCGCCAGGCGACGGCCACGAGGACGAGCGTCACGACGCCGGTCGCGGCACCGAGGAGACGGTGGCCGTGCTCGAGGAACAGATCCCACGGGCCGTGCAGCCACTGTCCCAATGGGAAGAGGAACATGTTGTGGCCGTAGGTCCCCGGCCAGTCGGGCACCGCCATGGCGGCCTCGTAGGTCGTGACGAGCGCGCCGAACGACAAGAGCACCGCGGTGACCGCGACGAGCAGGCACGCGATCGCGTGCGGCCAGTTGAAGGAGCGGAGCGTCATGGGGCTTCGCCGGTCGTTTCGGTTGCTCGATCGTCTCGTGTCGCGTTCATCACTCGCCGCCGCTCCCCACCACCCGCAGCCGCCGGGACGGCTGCATTGTCCAGCACGGCTGCCTCATTCTTCCACAGCCGCCGGGACAGCTGCCTCACTCCGCACCCGCTCGTCGACTGCCTCATTCTGCCGCAGCCGCTTGTCGGCTGCCTTATTCTTCCCGCAGCCGCTTGTCGGCTGCCTCATTCTGCCGCAGCCGCTTGTCGGCTGCCTCATTCAGTGTGACGCGGCCGCCGCCGCGGCGGCGGCCGCATTCGGCGGATCGGTCTGCATCAGGTGATCCTTCTCGACGCCCGGCACGGAATACTCGTACGGCCCGCGATAGACCACGGGCTGGTAGTCGAAGTTGCCGTGGCCCGGCGGGCTCGGAGCGGTCCACTCGAGCGTGTTGGCGTTCCAGGGATTCCGACCGGCGACCGGCCCGAAGAACATGCTCCAGAAGAAGTTGATCGCGAAGATGATCTGGCACGACACCATGCCGATGGCGCACCACGTCATGAACGCGTTGAGCGGCTGCAGGTGATGGAACGTCTCGTAGTGGTAGGCGTCGGCGAGACGTCGCGGAAAGCCCACGGCGCCGAGGATGTGCATCGTGAAGAACGTGCCGTTCAGGAAGATGAACGTCAGGAAGAAGTGCACCTTCCCCCAGAACTCGTTCATGGTGCGGCCGAACATCTTGGGGAACCAGAAGTAGATCGCCGCCCACACGCCCATCGCGGTGCCGGCGAACAGCACGTAGTGAAAATGCGCCACGATGAAGTAGGTGTCGTGGATGAAGATGTCGACCGGCGTGGCGGCCATGAAAATGCCCGACAGGCCACCGATGATGAACATGGAGACGAACGAGAGCGCGAAGAGCATCGACGTCGTGAACTCGATCTTCCCGCCCCACAGGGTGCCGAGCCAGTTGAACGTTTTCACGGCACTCGGCAGGGCGATCATCATCGTCGACACCATGAAGGTGATGCCGAGCGCCGGGTTCATGCCCGACATGAACATGTGGTGGCCCCAGACGATGAAGCCCAGCCCGGCGATGCCGGCGACGGAGTAGACCATCGGGCGGTAGCCGAACAGCGGCTTGCGGGCGAAGACGGTGAGGATGTCGCTCACCATGCCCATCGCCGGCAGGATCATGATGTAGACGGCCGGGTGGCTGTAGAACCAGAAGAGGTGCTGCCAAAGCAGGGGCTGGCCGCCGCCCGCGCCGGCGATGGCGTTGTTGACGACGTTGCCCTCCGGCGAGAAGAAACCGGTGCCGAACATCCGGTCGGCCAGCTGCATGAAGCCGGCGGCCGTGAGCACCGGGAGGGCGAAGGCCTGCAGGATCGCGGTGATGAACATGGCCCAGATCGTCATCGGCAGGCGGAACATGGTCATGCCCGGCGCCCGCATGAGGATGATGGTCGTCATGTAGTTGACGCTGCCGAGCATGCTGGAGACGCCGACGAAGGTGAGCCCGAGCAGCCAGAGCGTCTGCCCCATGCCGCTGGCCGGCGACGACGCCGGGTTCGTCGACAGGGTGGGGTAGCTCGTCCAGCCGCCCGACGCCGCCCCGCCCTCCACGAAGAAGCTCGCCCCGAAGCAGGCGAAGGCGGGCCACATGAACCAGTACGACAGCATGTTGAGCGTCGGGAACGCCATGTCATCGGCCCCGATCATCAGCGGGATGAGGAAGTTGCCGAAGGCGCCCGCGAGGATCGGGATGATGACGAGGAAGATCATCACCGACGCGTGCATCGTGAAGAGCATCGTGTAGAACTCCGGCGACATCTGGCCGCCCTGCTGCGCGAACAGCTTGCCGAGCACCGGCACGTCGGACCACGGCCAGGCGACCTGCCAGCGGACGGCGAGGGCCAGGAGCCCGCCGATCAGGAACCACAGCAGCGTGGAGAAGAGGAACTGCAGACCGATGACCTTGTGGTCCTTGGAGAACACGTAGGTCGAGAGAAACTCCGCGATCGGCCGGGGCTTGCGGGCCGGCGGCAGGCTCGTGGCGGTGCCGTGCGAGAGCGAGGTGGTCGCGGTGCTCATGGCAGTCTCTCCTGGAAGGCCTTCTCGTGAGTTCGTCGGGTGCGGATGGCGGAACGGTGGGGGCGATGCGATGGCGATGCGGTCACTCGGCGGCGGCGACGTCTTCGGGGGCGGGCTGAGTCGCCTCCTGACGGGCGTAGGTGTCCTCGAGCCAGCGGTCGAAGTCGGCGCGGGATTCCACGGTGATGCGGCCCTTCATCTTGTAGTGGCCCCAGCCGCACAGTTCGGCACAGACGATGTCGAACTGCCCCGTCTCCTTCGCCTTGAACCAGACAGGGATCTTCATGCCGGGCACGGCGTCCTGCTTGATCCGGAGGTTCGGGAGGAAGAAGCTGTGCAGCACGTCCATGCTCTTGAGCTGGATAAGGACGTCCTCGTCGACCGGGACGTGGAGGTCGTTCGTCAGGAACAGGTCGTCGCGGGTGCCCAGCATGCCGTCGCGGCCCGGGTAGCGGAGCCGCCATTCGAACTGCCGCGCCACGACCTCGACCGTCGGGGCCATCGCGGGCCTCCGCATCTTCACGTCGGCCCAGGTGTTCATCTGGTAGATCGCCAGGAACAACAGCGTGGCCGCGGGAATGATCGTCCACACCACCTCGAGCACGTGGCTGCCGTGGATGTAGGTGGCGGGACCCTTCACCTGCGACGCGTCGTACTTCCAGATGAACCAGAAGAGCAGAACTTCCGTGACGATGAAGACCACGCCCGTGAGGGCGAGGATGAACATGAAGAGACCGTCGATGGCGGGGCCGTGCTCCGAGACGTTCTTCGGCAGCCAGACGTCGTAGGCCGGCGCCACGGCGAACGTGGCCACGCCCAGCACCGGCACGGCGAGGAACAGCAGGGACCAGAAGATTCCGGACAGTCGGCTCATGTCGCTCGCTCCACCGTCTTGTTCGTGTCTTTCGCGTCGTGTTTTCGCCGCCAGCCAGCCGCGGCCGTGCCGCGTCGGGATTCCCCGGCTCAGTACCGATCCTGCGCCACCATCGGTCGGTCCGCACCGAGTTCGCCGTCGAAGTCATAGGGCAGCGACTGGATGTAGTTGACGATGTGCCAGATGTCTTCGGGAGAAACGGTGCCCTTGGCGGCGGGCATCGGCGCGCCGTTGATGCCGGCGTGGATGCGGTAATAGAGGTCGATCGGCCGACGACCTCCACGGTAGACGCCCTGCCGCAGGTTGCGGGGCTGGATCGTCCGCGGCTTGAGCGCGTCTCCGGCGAGCACCTGCGAGAACTCGTTGGCCCACGTCCGTTGCTCCGCATCGAGGCCGGTTTCGGACTCGCGAAGCTTGACCAGCTTGTTCGTTATCTTGTGGACGTTTTTGTTCCAGTCGTCGTAGTCGTTGGCCTGGCCGTCGCCGAGACCGGTGGGGCCGTGGCACTTCACGCAGTTCGCCTTGTCGCCGTAAAAGAGCTCACGCCCCTTGGCGATGGAGGCCGTCATGTCGAGATCGGCGGGCATCTCGGGCACCGGGATCTGGGCCGCCGCCGCCGACTGCCACTTCTCGGCGATCGGCGCGAGCGTTTCGCCGACGAGGAACTCCTTCGTCTCAGGCAGCGTGCCCTGCGCGTCATCGTCGAGTTCGAAGAAGGCCCGCATGAGGGCCAGTTCGGTTTCGCCGCGGATGCTCAGGTACTTCACGTACTCGGCGAGCGCGTCGACCTGGGGCTCGCTCAGGAGGGCGAACGACGGCATCGACGTGCCCGGAATGCCCTTGTGGAGGATCCGCACGAGGTCGGCATGTGTCGGCTTGTCGGCCCGTTCGGTGCTCTTGAACTTGAACCAGCCCGGACGGTAGTCGCGGGGGTAGGGATTGAGGAACGCGGCCGTGGGGCCGAGCCCATCGCCGCCGATGCCGTGGCAGTGGGCGCAGTGCTCACGGTAGAGCCCGTTCTTGCGGCCCACGATGTCGCTGCGGACGGGGCCGGCGCAGAGCCGGAGCTTGGACTCGTCCAGGCCCGTCTCCGGAAGCGCCACCGGATCGTCGGGCGTGCCGAACATGGCGAGCAGGATCGTGGCGACCTGCTTCCGCTGTGCGGCGGTCAGCGTCTGCTCTGCGGAGATCGAGTCCTTCTCGGCGGACGGCGCGGCGGCCTCCACCATGTTGGGGCGGAACGACGCGGGGGGCGTCTTGCCGCAGCCGGATGCGGCGAGCGTCACACACACGGCGAGTGTCGCGGGCAGGATGCGGCGGACGATGTGGTTCATAGTCGTGGTGGCGTGCGGAGCGGGGAACGGGAACGACGCTGTCACGTGCCGATCGCGGAGGCCGGCACCTCGATGGTGCCGAGATCCTTGACCTCATTTTCCTGGAGCTTGATCTGGAAGCGGCCCTTGGGCGTCCACTTCAGGTCCGGCTTGTCGACGCCCACCGCGCCGTTGGGGCCGCTGGAACGCTCGTGCCAGACCTGGAACTCGATGGTCTCGCCGGCCGGCAGGTCGGGGATTGTGAACGAGCCGTCCTGGCCGCTGACCGCCACGTAGCCGTCCTTGCGGAAGACGGCGTAGGCCTTCATCCACGGATGGATGTTGCAGGTCACCATCGTCGGCATGCCGGTCTCCGAGTCGGGCTTGAACAGCGTGCTGGCGCCGGCCGGGATGAGCTGGTTGAAGCTCGTGCCGGCGACGTTGGTGTTGTGGCCCACGGGGTCGCTGTTCTTGACGTCGATCGGCTGGCCGACGCGGCCGGCGAACACCGGCGTGATGAACTCGCAGTTCTTCTGGTCGAACACCAGAGGCGTGTCGGATGCGGCGGCATCCTTGACGCGGCCGGTCTTGCGGGCGAAGACCACGACGTTGGCGAGTCCTTTGCTCGAGGCGTCGACCAGCAGCGACCTGTCGACCAGCTTCATTCCCCCCTTCGAGCAGACCTCGGTGTCTTTGTCGACGACGAGCGGCTTGGCCTGACCAGCCGCGCCCGCGAACGTGAAGCGGCCCTTCAGCGTGGCCCAGCCCGTGCCCGTCTCGGCCGCGGCACCGGCGTCACCGCGGCCGGCCGACGCGGCGACGAGCGTCGCACGAATCTTCTCGGCGGCCTGGGCGTCGGCGATCGGCGCCGCCAGCCGGGTCGGGCCGCAGCCCTGCAGGGTGGCGAAGCACGAAGCGACGAGGAGGATGGGAATGAACCGGGTCATGCGCTGTCACTTCTGGAAGAGGGCCGGAGCCAGGGTCATCTCGCCGAGGTCGGTGCCCGCCGCCGCGACCTTCACCTTCTTGCGGCCCTTGGAGATTTTTTCCGCCTTGCCGCCGACGGTCATCTCGCCGATGTAGCCGGCCTTCTCGTGCCAGAACTGCAGTTCGACCTCGCCGGCCGGCACGTTCTTGATCTCGAAGCTGCCGTCGGCCTTCGACACGGCGGCGTAGGGATTCGGCCGCACGAGCACCCAGGCCTTCATCCACGGATGGATGTTGCAGGTCACCTGCGCGGGGATCGCCTCATCGTTGGCGAACGTGATGCTCGACTCGCCGCCGGCCGGGATCAGGCTGTTCGACGGCGGGTTCTTGAGCGTGGCGACGTTGCTGTTGTGGCCGACGGTGTCGGAGTTCTTCAGCACGAAGGGCTGTCCAGTCTGCACGAAGGCCACGTGGGGCGTGAAGCGGCAATCCCTGTTGTCGAGGACGACCTTCTCGCTCTTGCCGGCCGCGGCGTCCGGGTGAATCTTCACGTCCTTGTCGCGGACGAACACGACCACGTTGCCGATCCCCTTGTCGGCGGCCACGGCGAGTTCCTCGTTGACGAGCTTGTGCGCGCCGCACACCTCGACGTCCTTGTCGGCCTTGATCTCGGCGGCGGTCGGCGGAGCGCCGCCGAACAGAAAGCGACCCTTGATCGTGCCCCATTCCTCCGCCCCGACCTGACCCGCCCCGGTCGCGAGAATGAGGCCGCAGGCCAGCGTGGCGAGGCCGCGTGAGGACGTGCTGCTCGAGAAGGTGTTCATGTTTGGCTCCGGTCGTGGTGCTGGTCGTGGCTGGGGTGCGCCGTGCTGCGGGCTACGGGATGAGAACGACGTGTCGCGAAGACTCTCCTCTGTCGATGCCCACCGCTCCTTCAGTTTAGCGCCGTGTTCGGCCCTCGGGAGGCGGACGCCTGGGGGGGTGGCCGCCGCTCCGCGGCCGCCGCACCGGGCACGGGCGGCTCGGCCGGGGTGACGCTGGCCGCCGGGGCGGTCGCCGGCTGCTGCCCCTGCTGGGGGGCGGGCTGCTGCCGCAGGTAGGCCTCCAGCGACAGGCTCCGCTTGGCGAAGGCGTCGAAGTGCATGAGCAGGTCGGTCAGCGCGTCGACCTGCTGCTCGCTGGTGCCCGCGTAGAGATCCTGGCTGACGGGCTTGTCGAACGGGATGTTCACCGGCATGCCGGTGTAGGGCAGGAACCGCTTCGGGTTGGCGATCCAGTTGTGCACGTAGTCGGGCCGCAGCCGCTCGTGCACCCGTTCCAACTGCGGCGCGAGCGCCTTCGGGTTGCCCGGCGGCGAGTAGCTTCCCACGAGGTGGCACTTCACGCAGTAGTTGTTGTTGGTGACGATCTTCAGGGCACCCTCGAGGTGGCCGGGCTTGGTCTGCTCCACCGCGGCGAGCGAACTCTCGTCGAGCCGCGGATCGTAGACGTAGGGCGAGTCGGCGCCGTCGACGGCCGCGAAGTAGTCGACCAGTGCGGCCGCCTCCGACGACTGGAAGTTGAACCGCGGCATCCGCAGCACGGCGGACGGCCGGATAGTGTGCGGATTGAGCAGGAACTTGTGCAGCCAGCCCGACTGCACCTTCCGCCCCTCGCCCACCAGCGGCGGCGGCAGCCAGCCCCACGCGTCGTCGGCCTTGACGTTCGGGTTGATCTGCTTCTCGTCGGCGATCACGACCGGGAACAACAGGCGGGCGAGGTCGCCGCCGCGGGCTGGATAGTGGGTGCCGGCCTTCACCGCGTCGATCGGCACGACGACGTTCTGGCCGCCGACGATCCTGGGCTGGCCGTCGACCAGCGCGTCGTGCCAGAGCATGACGGGCTGATGCGGAACCGCCTCGGTATCCCCCTCCTCGATCGGGACGCCGTCCTCGTCGACGAACTGCGGACGGCCGGTGGCCGGGTCGAGCACCGGCATGCCGACGAGCCGGGCATGCCGCCTGCCCTGCCGGTCGACGGTGAGCGACTTCTGCACGTCCTGGTCGGTGAAGTGCGGTGCGAGGAACGGATAATCCGCCACCTCGGCGGCATCGCCGAGCGAGCCGGGCTTGTAGCGGACGTCCCAGCGATCCATCTGCAGCGCGTGGCAGCCGCCGCAGTTGTACTGCTCCGCGACCTTGAGGCCGTCGAGCCGCGACTGCTCACGCGGGTCTGGCCGGTGGACGAACTGCGGCGCGGGCGGCTCGGCGACGAGCCCCAGCACGAACGTCATCACCGCCTCCCGCTGCGAGTCGTCGAAGGGGAACTTCGGCATGCGGTAGCGCTCGTTGTAGCTCTTGTTCTCCGCCTTCTTGTAGTCGTAGCTCCGCGGGGCGCGGAGCTTCTGCCAGAGGAAGCCCTCGCGCTCGTGCGCCAGCAGCTTCTCCAGGAAGAAGCCGGTGTCGGGGTCGACCGACTCGGGATTCACGTGCGGCGTCTCGGTGGACGCGTAGGCCAGGTCGGAGGCCAGCGGATCCTCCTGCGGGCCGCCGTGGCCATCCTTCTCGGCAGGCGGGCCGCCGTGCCCGTGGGCGGACGCATGGCCGCCGCCATGGCCGTGGCCGCCTGCCAGCTGGTGCGTGACGAAGTGCGACACCTGCTCGAAGGCGATCTTCGAGGAGTCCTTGCGGCCCCAGTCGGCGAGCGCCGCACCGGCCGCCTTGGCGTCCTCGAACCCGGGGATGTCGTGGCAGGCGGCGCAGGCGAGCTTGGCGATCGTCTTCTTGCCGACGTAGTGCAGCAAGGTGGCGTCACGGTTCGACGGCGCGAGACCGAGCAGCATCTGCTCGTCCCCCTGGATCCTCGACTGTTCGGCCGAGAGTCCCGTGGCGAGCACCTCCTGCGCCTTGGCGGTGGGGAACCGTTCCTTGAGATACATCAGCGTCAGTTCGTCGAGCGCCTTCCGCTCGTCGTCCGTGAGCGTGGCCGCCGCCGGGATCTCGGTGGGTTTCCATTGCTCGGTCGACTGCAGCAGGTAGGCCGTGGCGTCCGCCGCGGGGTCACTGACCGTGCCGTCGGCGAGCGTGACCGGCTCGAGGAGCACGTTGGGCATGATGGTCCGCGGGTGGTAGCGGGCGGGCTCGCGGAGCCAGCTGTAGAGCCAGTCCTTGCCGCGCGGCAGCGAGGCGACCTTGGCGCCGATCCGCGACAGGTTCGGGCCGTGGATGCTGGTCGCGGCCGGGAAGTCGGCGTGCTGGTGGCAGGCGAGGCAGCCGCGGACCTCGACCACCTTCTTCCCGCGGGCCGCGTCGGGGGCGGCGGTGATGCCGTCGTAGGGCTTGACGTACTCGAACGGCTGGCTCGACCGCTGCAGGTAGGCGATCATCGAGCGGATCTCGAGCGGCTCGTACCGCATCGATTCTTCGAGGCCCTTCCCCTCGAGGTGTTCCCAGAGGCCGAAGAAGCGGGGCATCTTCGTGCTCGGGCGGAAGTCCTGGGGATTCCGCAGCCAGGAGTACAGCCAGTCGAAACCGACCTTGCTGGCGACGTGCCGCAGGCTCGGGCCGACCTTCGGCAGCGTTCCCGGTGTCTCGGGGTCCTTGAGCAGCACCGCCAGCTGATGCGAACGCGGCTGCAGTTTCGCGGCATCGCCGGCGGCGGCGTCGCGCTCGAGCAACTCGCGGAGCCGCTCCCGCGACTGCCGGCCATCGGGACTCGAGCGGACTTCCTCCACCCAGCGGTTCGCCGTCGGGCCGAGCGCCGCCATACCGGGATCGGCGGACACCGCCTCCGCCACCTCGTGGTAGTTGGGCGCCAGCCGCATGTCGGGGCCGATCCGCTTGTCCGGGCCGGACCAGCCGTTGATCTCGTGGCAGCCGTAGCAGCCGTACTGCCTGATGAGGTGATAGCCCTCCACGAGCTTCGGCGCCGGCGGCTCGGGAAAACGCTCCGTCGGCTCGAGGTCGACGACCTGATGGTGGCACTTCAGGCAGCTCGACTCCTCGAACCGCTGCGGCAGCATCGGGTAGATCCAGTGGTGGTTGTTGAACCAACCATGCTCGTCATGCCACTCGTGCCCCTGCTTCGGCGTATTGGGCGTGTGCGACGACCACTTGAAGCTGGTCGCGCTCCCCTGCCCTTGGTGGCAGACCGTGCAGCCGAAGGTCTGCATGGGATGCGGGCTGGTGGAGCCGACGAAGAGATCGAGCCGCGGGTGCGTGGCGTAGGGCTGCGGCACGCCGCGACGGACGGTGATCTCCAGCGGCTTGCCGGCCCCGGGGGTCTCCAGCAGGCTGGTCACCGCCATCTCGCGGGCCAGCGTCTTTCCCCCGTCGATGCCGACGATGACGTCGCCGCTCATCAGTCCCGCCGCGGCCGCAGGCGACTCCGGCAGCACGGCGCTGACGGTCGGATCTTCCGCGCGGAACAGCCCGCGCGGGGCGAGGTGGAAGCCGTAGGCGTCCTCGAGCTGGGCATTGCCGTCGCCAGCCTGCTTGTCGGCCGCCTTCGCGGGGGCCGGCAGCGAAACGGTGACCATCTCCGTCTGCCGGTAGGCGGGATCGGTGGGCGAGCCGGGCGCCGACTTGTCCATGCCCTTGTGGCAGGTCGTGCAGCGGTCGAACCGGGCGACGTCGCGGAAGTTGTTGTTGAGCGTGAGCTGCGGCAGCCAGATCTGGTCGACCCGGAGCGGACCGTTGAACGCGTCGAGCACGGGCAGTTCCAGCAGCGCCTTGCCGGCGTTCGGGGAACGCTCCTTGAGCGCCTTCGCCAGCTGTGCGAGCTTGCCGCGGTGGTCGGCGAGCGCCTTGGCGGCGGCATCCTCGTCGGCGGTGAGCTTTCGCAGCGTGGCATCGAGCCCCTTGCGGTGCGTGTTCGCGGTCTGGAAGTCGAGCGTGGCGGTCGCGACATCGGCCCGCTTCGCGTCGGCCAGGGCGAGCAGCGTCGCCAGTCTGTCCTGCCCCGCGTCCTCGGCGACCGCGAGCTCGTAGTCGGCGCGATTCTTGTCGAGTTCGGCCTTGCGGAGCTTGAGTTGCCCCGCGAGCAGGTCCTCGCGAAACTTGGCACGGCCGACGATGTCGCGCAGCCGCGCGAGCAGGTCTCCGCGGAGCACGAGCCGCTGGGCCGGATCGGCCTGCGACTGAAGCTGGTCGATGTCGAGCTTGGCGCGGTCCGCGGCCTCGGCGTCGGCCGTGACGCTGCGGGCCTGGGCGACGAACGCGTCGGCGAGCACCGGATCGAGGCTCGCACGGCGGGCGTCGGCCAGCGCGGCCTCCAATTTCGCGGACTGCTCGGCGAACGTCCGCGATTCCTGCTCGTCGATCCGGGCCGCCGCCGACCAGGTCTCGAGCGCGCGGAACTCACGCTGGTACTTCTTCCACGGGCGGTCATGGTCGACCGTCAGCATGAGCACCGTCGCCAGCAGCAGCAGGACGGCCACGATGCCGAAGACGACGTGCAGCACCTTCAGGTTACGCCAGGTCTGTTCTGTGGCAGGCATCTGTGTCCGACCCTCGGAGGGGCTGGGCGTGAGGGGTGGTGACGGGTCGCGGCGGAACCGCGGGCGCGGCCCGCGGCGACGCCTCCGGAATTAGAAATTGAGGGAGAATTCGGGGATGCTCACGAGATACTTCAGGTTCAGCGTCCAGCGCAGGATCATTTTCAGCGGCAGCGAGAGCATCAGCAGCATCAGGTTGGCCATCAGCATGTACCGCACGAAGCCCATCTTGGCGAAGAACGAGCGGAACACGGTCACGGCGAGCAGCGGGGGGAGCAGAAGCAGGTAGGCTCCCAGCAGGACGAGGCCCGGCGATTCCCGCAGCAGGATGTAGGCCACCTGGGTCAGGCCGCCGGCCCCTTGAGGCGCCCGGGGCAGCGGCCGGTCGAGCAGGTTGACCCAGAACATCTGCGGAAGATCGACGTTGTTGAGAACCTCGACCTTGTACGGCGTCCAGTATTCGAACGGACCGAAGAAGTTCCAGTTCGGCCCTCGGAGGAACGTGCCGAGGATGATCAGCGTGATCCAGAGCTCGAAGAATCCGAACTGGTAGACGAGGTAACTGAACTTACGCTCCTCGATCGAGTAATACCCGTTTCCCTTCTTGTTGAAGTCGAGATAGGGCATCGCCATCAGGCCGAAAACGACCAGACTCGGCAGCACGACGCCGGCATACCACGGGTCGAAGTAGACGAGCATTTCCTGCAGCCCCAGGAAGTACCACGGAGCCTTGGATGGATTCGGCGTCTTCACGCTCGAGGCCGGCTCTTCCAGCGGCGCCTGGAGAAAGATGGCCCAGACGAGCAGGAACGCCGAAACGGCCACCATGCAGATCAGCTCGGTGTAGACCAGATCGGGCCAGACGAGCACCTTCTCGTCGTCGAGCTTCTCCATCGGCGGAAGCCCCCGGGCGATCCGGTCATCATTGACGACGGCCTGACTGGTGGCGAGCCAGGTGAAGAAGGCCAGGAGGAACACGAGCCCGACGATCGGCACGTTGTCCGGCTTCATCACGATGGAGGCGAAGTTCTCGTCGGCCATCGACAGCCCCATGACGATCAGGGCCGCGTTCAGGATGGTCCACGCCACCATCGGCTTGACGAAGAACCGGCGGAACACGAACAGCACCGTGAAGAGTGCCGTCGTGCCGAGCGTGTACAGCACCGGTCCGGAAAGCTTGTTGACGAGCATGCGGCCCGAGAGGGGCAGCGAGGGCACGAGCGTCGGCGATGCCGAGAGCGCCAGGCTGGCGAGAATCATCATCGCGGCCGCCACGACCGACCAGACGATCGCCCAGCCGGGCTGGTTTTTCCGTCGCCAGAGGATCAGGGCTGCGACGCCGTTCATCACCGCGATGAAGGTGTAGTACCCGCCGAGAAAACCGGCGACGTCCTTGAGGAAAAAACCGTTTGAGTGCATGGGGTTCGGTCTACAGCGGCCCGCTGATGCCGCCGTCCTTTCGCACGCGCCAGAAGTGGATCGCCAGGAGCAACGCCACCACGAGCGGGATGGCGATGCAGTGCAGCACGTAGAACCGGTTGAGCGTCTCCTCGCCCACGAACCGGGCACCGAGCAGGCCGAACCTCGCGTCGGAGCCGTCCGTGATCATGTCGATGCCGCCGATCGTGAGCAGCTGCTGGCCGGGGCCCTCGTAGCCGAGGATCGGGGTGGCGCGGGCCATGTTCGATCCCACCGTGATGGCCCAGATCGCCAGCTGGTCCCACGGCAGCAGGTAGCCGGTGAACGACAAGAGCAGCGTGAGCAGCAGGAGGATCACGCCGATCACCCAGTTGAACTCCCGCGGCGGCTTGTAGCTGCCGGTGAGGAACACGCGGTACATGTGCAGCCACGTGGTGATGACCATCGCATGGGCGCCCCAGCGATGGAGCTCGCGCAGGATGCCCAGGCTGGTGACGTCGCGAAGGGCGAGGATGTCGTTGTAGGCCCACTCGAGCGTGGGCCGGTAGTAGAACATCAGCAGCACGCCGGTGACCGTCTCCACCAGGAACAGAAAGAAGGTCACGCCGCCCATGCACCAGGTGAACGACAGGGCGATGCCCTGCTTCTTGATCGACACCGGGTGGAGGTGCAGGAAGAAGTTCGTCAGCATCACGACGATCCGGTTCCGCCTGTCGAGCGGCATCGGATGCCGGAAGATGCTCTTCCAGATCTGGGAGTTGCGGATCGTTTCGCCGATGGCCATGGGGACTGTCTTTTCCTGTGCCGGTGTTCTCGTGTTCGGTGTTCTTGTTCGGGAGCTCGATGTCGGGGACGCCCCGCCTCAGACGGTCACGAACGAATCCGGGTCGGCCCACTGCCCGAGTTCTTCCTGAAAGGCCCGGCTCTTGTCGATCTCGAGCTGGCCGTCGTCGGCGATCCGCACGGCATATCGCTCCAGCGGCCGCGGCGCGGGCCCCTCGAAGTTGATGCCGTCCTTGTAGAACCCGCTGCCGTGGCAGGGGCACTTGAACTTCTGCTCGGCCTCGAGCCAGTTGGGCGTGCAGCCGAGGTGCGTGCAGACGGTCTTCAGGGCGTAGATCTGCTGCTGTCCCTGGAACTCTCCGTTGACCACCCACACGCCGTACTGCGGGACGAACTTCGTCTCCACCTTGCCGGCCGGGAAGCCCTCCTTGAAGCCGACCTTGAAGCGGCTGGGGGGCTCGGCGAGGACGTTCGGGAACATGAACCGCGCCAGGCCGAGCGTGAAGAGGCCTCCGGTGACCGACAGGGCGCTGAATCCCACGGCCATGAACGAACCGACCGCAATCTCGAGGAAGCCGCGGCGGTCTTCGCCGGCTGCGTCCTTCTTGGCGGCGGGCTTCGCGGGCCTCGCGGGCATCGACGGCAGGGCCCGCGGCGCCGCCGCGGGCTTCTCGGCGGCGGGCTTGGCCTTCGCCGCGGGCTGCATGCGTGCGGCCACCGCGGGGGGAGCCTCGGCCTTGCTGACCGGCCCGGGCTTCGCCGCCCGCGCCGCCGCGAGGATGCTCGCGGTGTCGCGCTGCACGCCGGTCTTCGCCGCGCCGCCCGCCGGCTTCGCCGCCGCGGGCTTGGCGGCGGTCTTGGGCTTGTCGACGGCTGCGGCCGGCTTGGCCGCGGCTGCAGCCTTGGGAGCAGCGGCAGCGCCGCCCGCTCTCTGTGCCCGCGCCATCGCGAGCATGTCGGCAACGCTGGGCCTGCCGCCTGCTGAGGCCGCCGGCTTCACCGCCGCAGGCTTCGGGGAGGCGGGTGTTTCCGCGGCCGGTTCCGCGGCGGACTCCGCCGCCGCCTCGGCGGCGGGAACCGAGTCGGCCGCGGCTTTTTGCGCCCGCGCCGCGGCCATGATCTCAGCCACCGTCATCTTTTTCTTTTCAGACATCCGATGCGCCCCGAAAAGTGGCTGTGCACGTTGAATGACGCGGCTGCGCCCGAGGCCTCGGCGGGAGGCTCGGGAACGCCCTGCAACCGCCCAAAAAGTAGGTTTCGACCGCGAACGGCAGAGTTCGTGATTTTTTTCACGAACTCTCTCCTTAAAACTGTATCGACACCCGCTGTGCTGTCAACGTCGGACGTCGGGGGAATTCGGAAAAGCGAGGACGTCCCGCCGCTTCGTCGCCGCCGCTGTGCCGCCGAATGCCTGCGAGAGGGGTGACGCGCGCCACGCGGCCGTCGTCCGGGCGGTGTCGCCGGCTGCCGTTTTTGTCGGCCAGCCGCTTCCGGACAGGCAATGCACGCCGGCCCGGGGGGCGGGCGTCGAGGACGCGGATGGCGTGGCGCCGGACGTGTCGCCGGACGTGCGGCCGGAGCCGTTGCGTGCGGTTGCGAGTGGAAGTCGATGGTCTGAAGTCGATGGTCTGAAGATCCTCGCGGTCAAACGGGGCCGATGCACGCCCCGGCCGCAGGCCGTCTGAAACGCGGGCCGCTCGAATTCGCAGCCGCTTGAATCGGGCCGCTTGCATCGGGCCGCTTGAATGTGGTGGAAGGCTCGCGGCACAATCCGCACCGAGCCACCTTTCGGGAAGGACACGGTCCCTTGCCAGTATCGCGCCGCACGTCAGCAGGTCCCTCGCGTCGCGTGCTCGTGGTCGGCGGTGGCGGACGCGAGCATGCCATCGCCTGGAAACTCGCGGCGGACGGCGCCGAGGTGCTGGTCGCCCCCGGCAACGCCGGCACGGCGTCCGTCGCCGAAAACGTCGCCGTGCCCGTCGACGACCTTGCGGGCCTGGTGCGGCTCGCCCGCGAGCGGCAGGTCGACCTCACCGTCGTCGGTCCGGAGGCGCCCCTCGTCGCCGGCATCGTCGACGCGTTCGAGGCCGCGGGACTGCGAATCTTCGGGCCCACGGCGAGGGCCGCGCAACTCGAGGGGAGCAAGCTCTTCTGCAAGCAGATCCTGCATCGGGGCGACGTGCCCACCGCCATGTTCCGCGAGTTTCGCAGCGCGGCGCGGGCCCGCGAATACCTCGAGGCCCGCGAGGACATGCCGGTCGTCGTGAAGGCGGACGGGCTGGCGGCGGGCAAGGGAGTGTTCGTCTGCGACGACCGCGCCGAGGCGCTCGCGGCCGTCGAGAGCCTCGCCGCTGATCCGCAGTTCACGGCCGCCGCCAGGGGCATCCTCGTCGAGGAGCGGCTCGACGGCGTCGAAGTGAGCGTGATGGCGATCACCGACGGCAGGACGATCGTGACGCTGCCGCCGCTGCAGGATCACAAGGCCGCGCACGACGGCGACACCGGGCCCAACACCGGCGGCATGGGCGCCTACTGCCCCACGCCGTTCGTGGATGCGGACATGCTCGCAGACATCGAGGCCCGGATCCTCGTGCCGACCGCCCACGCCATGCGGCGGGCGAAGGTACCGTTCCAGGGCGTGCTCTACGCGGGGCTGATGCTCACCGCCCAGGGGCCGAAGGTGCTGGAATTCAACGCCCGCTTCGGCGATCCGGAGTGCGAGGCGCTGCTTGTGCGGCTGGATTCGAGCCTGCTCGATCTGTTCGACGCCGCCGTGGATCGGCGGCTCGAGGCCGTGGAACCGCCCCGCTGGCGGGACGCGGCGAGCGTGACCGTGGTGATGGCGTCCGAGGGCTATCCGGGGTCGGTCAGCCGGGGCCACGCGATCCGCGGGCTCGACGCGGCGGGCCGGCTGCCGAACGTGCAGGTCTTTCACGCGGCCACGCGGCATGCCGACGGCGGGATCGTCAACGACGGCGGCCGCGTGCTGGCCGTCACGGCGCTCGGCGGCTCGCTGGCGCGGGCCAAGCTGCAGGCGTATTCGGCGGTGAAGGAGATCCGTTGGCAGGGCGCGTGGTGCCGGAAGGACATCTCCGACAAGGGGCTCACGCGGGAGCGCGACCTGCTCGCCGCCGAGCCGGCGACGGAGCCGCCCACATGAAGCTGCGCGTCGGCATCGTCGGACTGGGCAGCCAATGGGAGAACCGCCACCTGCCCGCCCTGCGGTCGCTCGCCGATCGGTTCGAGGTCCGCGGCATCTGCGAACAGGTCGCGCACCTCGCGAAGCGGGCTGCCACCCAGTTCGACGTGGCGGCCTCGGACGGGTTTCGCGCCCTCGCCGCCCGCGACGACATCGACGCGATCCTCTACCTCGCCGACCAGTGGTACGGGGCGACCCCCATCCTCGCCGCCTGCGACCACGGCAAGGCGGTCTACTCGGCGATCTCCCTGCCGCTCGCCCCGGACGAGGCCGCCCTGCTGCGGCGCAGGGTCGACGAGTCGGGCATCGCGTTCATGGCGGAGCTGCCCCGGCGGCACGCGCCCGCCACCGTGCGGCTGAAGGAGCTGATCGCCACGGCGCTCGGCCGGCCGCGGCTCCTGTTCTGCCACCGCCGCGTGCCGCTGTCGGGCGGCCCCGCCCAGGCGCCGCCGCGGGATCGGGCCAGCGAGGCCCGTGACCTCATGGAACTCGTCGATTGGTGCCGGTATGTCGCCGGGGCCGAACCCACGAGCGTGGTGGCCGTGAGGCACGCCGAGGCGGCCGGCGGCGCCACCGACGACTACCAGATGATGAGCCTCGATTTCACCGCCGACGGCCCCCCGGGCGACGGCCCGCTCGCCCAGATCAGCTGCGGCTACTACATGCCGCGGCAGTGGGAGGAGGCGGTGGGCTTCCGGCCCCCGGCGGCGCTGCAGGTGGCCTGCGAGAGCGGCATCGCGTTCGTCGACATGCCGGCGAGCCTCGTCTGGTTCGATCATGCGGGAAGGCACCAGGAGTCGCTGGAGAGCGAACGTCCGGTGGGGGAGCACATGCTGCTGCACTTCCACCGCAGGGTGACGAGCCTCGTCCGGGGGCCGAGCGGCCTCGACGACGCGCTCACGGCGATGCGGATCGTGCAGGCCGCGGCGGAAAGCCAGGTCGAGGGCCGCCGCGTGCGGCTGTGACGGGCGTCACAGCGCCGCGACCACCAGGTCTCCGACCTCGCGGGTGCCGTGCCCCATCCTGCCCGCCGCCTGGCTCTTCATCGCGGTGCCGGTGACGTGCGCGACCGCGCGGTCGATCCTCGCCCCGGCCGTCGGATGACCGGTGTGCTCGAGCAGCATCGCCATCGCGTTGATGGCCGCGATGGGGTTGATCTGGTTGAGCCCGGTGTACTTCGGCGCGCTGCCGCCCATCGGCTCGAACATGCTGACGCCCCGTCTGCCCGTCTCCGACACGTCGGGGTTGAGGTTCGCACCGGCCGCCACGCCCATGCCTCCCTGCAGGATGCCGCCGAGGTCGGTGATGATGTCGCCGAACATGTTCGTCGTCACGATCACGTCGTAGGCGTCGGGGTTCTTCACCATCCACATGCAGCAGGCGTCGACGTGGTTGTAGTCGGTCTTCACGTCGGGATACTCCCTGGCCACGTCCTGGAACGTGCGCCACCAGAGGTCGTGGCCGAACGTGAGCACGTTGGTCTTCGCGACCAGCGTGAGCGTCTTCTTCGGGCTGTTCCGCTTCCTGGTGTACTCGAATGCCCAGCGGATGCACCGTTCGCAGCCCTTGCGGGTGTAGATCGCCTGCTGGACGGCCACCTCGTCGGGCGTGTTCTTCTTCAGGTATCCGCCGACGCCGCAGTAGAGGTCCTCGGTGTTCTCGCGGACCACGACGAAGTCGATGTCCTTGGGGCCGCGGCCGGCCAGCGGAGTCTCCACGCCCGGCAGCAGCTTCACGGGACGCAGGTTGATGTACTGGTCGAGCTTGAACCGCAGGTCGAGCAACAGGCCCTTCTCGAGGATGCCCGGAGCCACGCCGGGGTGGCCGATCGCTCCGAGGAAGATGGCATCCTTCGACCGCAGCAGGTCGAGCCCGCCCTCGGGGATGATCTCGCCGGTCCGCAGGTAGCGGTCGCCGCCCCAATCGAGCATCTCGACGGCGTAGCTGAAGCCTTCGAGCTTCGCGACGGCGGCGAGCACCTTCAGCGCCTCGGCGGTGACTTCGGGGCCGGTGCCGTCTCCGGGAAGGGCGGCGATCGCAAGCGGGCGCTGGGCCATGAAACGTCGATGCTCCTGCAGGTGGGGGAAAGAAACCGGGGGCGAAACGAGGGGGAGAAAGCGGCCGGGGCGGAAGCTGGGTTCGCGGTGCGAGGCAGGCAGCGGCGGGCCGCCGCGGGCGGGCACGCTGCCGAGCGGAGGCGGGCACGCTGCCACCGTCGCTGCGGTCGGCGGACGAGCGGCGGCGGTCGATCAGTTGTTGCTGAAGTCGAGCTGCTTGCCGGACTTCGCGCCGAGCGGATTCTTGACGAACCGCTGCCGGCAGGCATCGCACAGATCGAACCGCATCGAGCGGGCGGAGTCGAGGCACTCCGGCAGGTCGTCCTCGTCGAGCTGCTCGAGCATGTCCTGCATCTCCTCGAGGTGGTCGGCCTCGTCGGCCTGCGGATCGCCGCCGCAGCAGCCGTTCGGGGAGGCGTCGTCGACGGCCGGAAACACCTCGATCTTGACGACGTGATGGACGTCAGAACGCGGATCGATCGGCCGCTTGCACAGGTCGCACGAGTAATGAAGCATCGGAGATCTCCGCAGGGTTGGGGACCGGCCTTGCCTCCGCCGGGGCGCGGCTGGGGACGTCCGATTCGAACGACGTTCCCTGCCCGTGAGTCTGCCTGCAATCTGCGGCGAAGGCAAGCCATCAGCCCCGCCGGCGGCGTGCGGCGAGTTTGGCAGCGAGCGGCCGCACGACTAGACTCAGCGGAACGTCGGTCGCCAGCCGAGGAGTAGCCATGTCTGGTTCCGCGATGCCCGCCGCAATGGCCCCGGGAACGCTGTCGCTCAGCGTGCTCGTGCTCAATCGGTCGTTCGTGGCGGTGCACATCACCAACGTGCGTCGGGCGATCACGCTCCTCTTCCGCCAGTTGGCGGAGGTGGTGCACATCGAAGAGGGGCAATTCTCGGGCTATTCGCTCGATTCCTGGCGGGAGCTGTCGGCGCTGCGATCGGGCTTTCGGGGTCCGGATGAGGACTGGATCCGGGCCGTCGGGTATGACCTGCAGGCACCGAGGGTGATCCGGCTGGTGTCCTGCGACCGCGGGCCGCGGCAGGGGCTGCGGTTCAACCGCCGCAACGTGTTCGCCCGCGACGGGAACCAGTGCCAGTACTGCGGCCGCGGGTTTCCGACGAGCGAGCTCTCGCTGGATCACGTCGTGCCGCGCAGCCGCGGAGGCGTCACGAGCTGGGAGAACATCGTCTGCGCCTGCGTCGCCTGCAACGTACGGAAGGGGGGCCGCACGCCACAGGAGGCGCGGATGAACCTCGTCAAGCAACCCGTGAAGCCCAAGCGCAGCCCGCTGCTCTCGATCAAGCTGGGCAACCCGAAGTACGAGAGCTGGAAAAGCTTCGTCGACAGCGCCTACTGGCTGGTCGACCTCCGCTGAAGCGGCCGTCACCACCACTGGCCGGCGTCACTCTCCGCAGAGCGGGTCTTTCTTCTCGGTGATGACGGGCAGGTCGGCCTTCGCCATCTCGGCATTGAGCGCCGTGAACTCCTTCCATTCGGCAGGAAGGTTGTCCTCCAGGAAGATCGCCTCGACCGGGCACTCCGGTACGCACGCCTCGCAGTCGATGCACTCGTCGGGGTGGATGTAGACCATCTTGTCACCCTCGTAGAAGCAGTTGACGGGGCAGACCACCACGCAGTCGGTGTACTTGCAGGCGAAGCAGGGCTCGGCGACGACGTGCGTCATGACGCGGACTCCTTGATGGCGACGTTGGATGGCAACGTTGATGGCGACCGGCGGAAGGAAAACCACGCCCGACGAGGCCGGCCCTGGGGACGATGCCGGCGGCGAGGCGGGCTACGGCCTCCTGTTCCGCGAATCCTAGGATGGGTCACGGGACCTGTCAACGAATCAGAAATCGGCGGTTTTCCCCGATTTCATGAGTCGGTTTTCGGCTGGTGTTGGTGGTGGTGCCGCGGCCTCCTATGATTGACCGGGACGGGGCGATACCGGATCCGCATCCCGCGAGGATGGCCATGCCAGGAGGGCTGGCCGCCGCCTGGGAGGGGATCGCAGAGGCGTGTCATGGCGACGCTGTCTTCAACACCTTCCGTCGGAAGCGCCGGTGCGGCCGAGCAGACGGCCGAACTCTTCCCGGCGTGCGACCGCCAACTCGTGCTGGAGTGCCTCGCGGGCCATCCGGTCGCCTGGGACGCCTTCGTCGACCGCTTCGGGGGGCTGTTGTCGTTCGTCGTGGACCGCACGGCGGCCCAGCGGCGGATGACGGTCTCCGCGGCCGATCGCGACGACCTGCTGGCCGACATCATGCTCGAAATCCTGCGGCGCGACGCCGCAGTGCTCCGCTCGTTCAGGGGCAATTCCACGCTCGCGACCTATCTCGTGGTGATCGCCCGGAGACTCGCCGTGCGGTCGTTGGACCGGCTCGCGGAGCGGCGGGCGGCGGGCACGGACGTGGCGGCGGTCGGTCGCGACGACGACGGCCCGGCCCGGCACGACGACCGCGAGGAGATCGAGGTCATGCTGTCGCGGCTCGCTCGGACCGATCCCGCCGGCGCCGAGATGCTGCGGCTGCATCATCTGGAGGGCCGCAGCTACGGGGAGATCAGCCGGCTGACCGGCGTGCCCCTGGGATCGATCGGGCCGACGCTGGCCCGCGCGCGGCAAAAGATGCGGGAACGCGACGAGTAGCGGCGCGGCGGCCGCGGGCAACGGGGGCGGCACGGAGTCGCCCGCTCCCCGGCTCAGCGGTCCGCGGCCGGTCCGATCGCGACCGCAGGATCGGCGAGGTCGATCGGCTGGTAGCCCTCGTAGGCGGGCATCTGCCAGAGCTGTCCCGGGTCGCTCGCGGGCACGTTGGTCGATATCGCGGCGATCTCGAGCTGGAACTCGATGCCCGACGCGGGCCACGACACCTCCACGGACCGGGGCAGCGCCGCCCCGGACTGCGGGTCGACGCGATGCTTGGTGGTGCGGGCGCTGGCGAGCCGCTCGCCCGCGACGGTGAACAGGTGCTGTTCGAGCACGAGGCCGGTGGTGCCGTCGAGGATCGTCGACTTCAGCATCTCACCGTCCGCGCCGCCGTCGGCGGACCCGATCCGGGTGCGGATCTCGATCCTGCCGTCGGCCAGGGGAAACGGTCCCTCGTGCCGATCCTCCGGCCGAAACTGCACGAGCCCGAGGAGTTCGGGCATCCACTCGGCCCGGATGGGAAGCAGGCGGCGGGCCGACGACTGGGCGTAGCGGTCGTGCCGGCAGTGCAGCAGGACCGGCGGCTGGTGGCGGCGGATCCAGAGCCAGAAGAGGTCGTCGTTGCTGCCGATGTCGAGTTCGCTGCCGGTGACGGCCGTCTGGGCGCGGAGGCGGAAACGCCGCGGCGGCTCGCTGGCGACCTGGGCCGACAGCCGCGGCACGCCGGGCACGATGAGCACCGCCTGGGGCGCCATGTAGCTTCGCACCCGCTGGGTGTTGTCGTGCACCGTGGCGATGATCTGGTCGAGCGTCGGCTGCGCGGGCAGCGTCCGCGGCAACGGCAGCGTGCCGACCTGGTATCCGCGCAGTGCCTGCGGGCAGCTGGCGCCCGTGGAGGCCAGCGCCGCCGCGACCACCAGGAGCGCGACCGCCCGCGGCATCGCGAGCCCGGGGCGATCGTCGCGGGGGCCGGCTGCGTCGTCCGTCATGCGGCACCTCCGCTCCACAAGAGCGACGTGAGTCGCTCCTCGACGCCGGCGGCCGCCGCCTCCGCCGGAGACACGACCCGCACGCGGTATTCCCGGTCGCGCCGGCGGCAGGCGAGGACGAGGTGCTGTGCCGCGTCGGCGTCGCCCGCTGCGGGCTCCTCCCCCGCGGCCGGGCCGGGATGATCGACGAACCGCAACACGCGGCGACGGACGAGTTCCAGCGACACGAGGTAGCGGAGGGCCGCGTCGCCGTCGCCGTCGAGTTCCTCCACCACGTCGAGCAGCACGTCGGCCGGCGCGAGGGCCGCGCCGGCGGAGGCGGTCGCCGGGTAGGTCGACCGCCACCAGGCGAGCGTGTTGTCGGGCGGCCCGGACCAGGCGGCGTCCGCGAAGTCGAGCCGCTCGAGGCCTCGCTGCGCCCGCACCAGCGCGGAGAAGAACGGCTCGCCGGCGACGAACTGCCTGCCCGACCGGGCGCAGGAGGTGCGGGGGCGGTGGATGGCGATGTCCATGGGGTCGTTGCGCAGGGGGCGCCGGTCGCGGGGACCGGATGGAAGCCGGGGCGGCGGTGCGCGCGGGACAGTACGGACCGGGGCCGATCGCTTCAACCCAACTGGGCCGCACGGTCGCGTCGTCCCCTGCCGGCCGGGGCGATTCGCGGCTCGCTCCGTGAGGAGGGGCAGCCTGGGCGGACGGGGCGAATGCACGCGGGCCGCGACCGTGATCGAGTGCCGGGCAGTTCAAAGCGTCGATCCGTTCGCGGTCGTGGCCGCGAACGATGCGTCGACGACCCGGCAAGCTGGGGAAACGGCGCACGCCCCGCCGGTCGTCGCCCCTCGCTGCTGCGACCGGAGGGGGCAGGGGTGACTTTTTCCACGGCAGTCAGGCGACCGTTCCCGTCGGCGCGGGTTCGTCCAGACCGGTCGTCAGCAGCAGGTCCGCGACGTCCGCCAGACCGTCCTGGTCGTGGCCGCTCACCACCGTGTCGGCGGCGGCCTGAACCTCGGGCCGCGCGTTGCCCATCGCGATGCCGTGGCCCGCGCCGCGGATCATCGGCAGGTCGTTGACGTCGTCGCCGACGGCACAGATGTCGGCGGGGGCGAGCCCCCAGCCCGCGGCCAGGGCCAGGACGCCGGACCACTTCGTCACGCCCGCGGGGGCGATCTCGCACATCCACTCGCGGTATCGCGGGCTGCGGATGGTGTGCAGCGACAGCCGGCCTGGAAACGCGTCGTCGAGCGACCGCTCCAGCGCGAGCATGCCGTCGTGCGTGCCCATCGTGAATCCGGCGAACACGCCCCCCGGCGGGTTGACGTGCAGGTCGGGCACCACGTCCGCCAGGCTGCGATTGCGGTCGAGATACTCGTCGAGGCTGCGACGAACGCCCCGATCCCCACCCCCCTGCCCCTCGCCGCCGAGTCGGCGGCAGTGGAAGTCGAAGCTGCTCGCGAAGCTGTCGGAATAGAGCACCGGCTCGTGGCCCGCGGCGACGATCGTGGCGAGCACGCCCTGCAGCACTCCCGGGGCGAATTCGGCGCGAAAGAGCGTGGTGTGGTCGCCCGGCCGCTTCACGAGCGCACCGGACGCGGTGACGATCGGATCGGTGATGCCGAGCGACTCCGCCACGGGGAGCGTGTCGCGGTAGCGGCGGCCGGTGGCGAGCATCACCCGGATGCCGGCGGCGCGGATGCGGGCCACGGCGCGGCGGGTCGCGTCGGTGACCTCGTGGCGGCTGTTGGTGAGCGTGCCGTCGACGTCGAGGACGAGCAGGCGGGGGCGTGACGGACGGCGGGAGGCGGAGGCGTCGGGCATGCCCGCCATCGTACCCCGCACGGCGGGTCGTGACGTGCGGCGTGCGGGTCGGACGGCGGTGTGGTACATCTGGACGCATGCCGAACGATCCCTCGCCAGCCGCCGATCCCGCCGCGGTGCCGTTCACGCGCGTGGCACGTGCCGGCGATATTCCGGCCGGCGAGGGCCGGGTCTACGAGGTGTCCGGCCGGCTGGTGGCGGTGTTCTTCGACGGCCGCGACTACTCGGCGATCGACGACCTTTGCCCGCACATGGGGGCGTCGCTCGGGTCCGGGCCGATGGTCGACGGCATCGTGACGTGCCCCTGGCACGCCTGGCGGTTCCGACTGTGCGACGGCGCCTGGTGCGACAACCCGAAGCTGCGGGTCGACGTCTTCGAGACCCGCGTCGCCGACGGCATGGTGGAGGTGCGCGTGCCGCCCGCGCAGCCGGTCGAACTGCCGGGAACGAAGCCGGCCTCGTGAGGCTCCGCGCGAGCCGCCCGCGGCCCCGCTCGTCGAGCGTCCGCCCTTCCCCGGCCGGGCGGTTCGCCGGGCAACGATCGCGCCGTCACTCGCCTCAGCCGCGGCTGATGGTGGTCGACTGCCCCGGAGTGAGCACCCTCGGTTCGGCGATGCCGGCCTCCCGAACCCGCGCCGCCCAGGCGGCGGCGTCCTGCGCGATCGGCGGCCAGGTGCCGTAGTGGCTCGGCAGCACGATCCGCGGCGCCAGCAGGCGGATCGCCTCCAGCGAATCGTCGGGCCCCATCGTGAAGAGGTCGCCGATCGGCAGCACGGCCGCATCGATCCGACCGCCGTCGTGCGGCCGGCCGATCCTGGCCATGTCGGAGAAGAGCGACGTGTCGCCGGCGAAGTAGATCCGCAGGCCGCCGACGTCGACGACCCAGCCGGCGGCGGTGCCGCCGTAGGTGCCGTCCGGCAGGCTGGAGGAGTGGTGGGCGATCTCCATGCGCGCGGTCCCGCCCGGCACCATCGCGCGGCCGCCGAGATTCATCGGCTGCACGGCGTCGATCCCCTGCCGGCCGAGCCACTGGCCGATCTCCCAGTTGCAGTAGACGCGGGCCCGCGTCCGCCGGGCGATCGCGACGAGGTCGGCGACGTGGTCGAAGTGGCCGTGCGTGACGAGGATGGCGTCGCAGGCGACGTCGGCGGCCTTCATCGATGCGGTCGGGCACTCGTCGAAGAACGGGTCGACGAGCAGGACACCCGCTCCGGTGTCGACGAGCCAGGTGGCGTGTCCCGTCCAGGTGAGTGAGATCGACATGCGCGGGGTCTCCACGGCGGGCCTCGAGGCACTGCGGACGCCGCGGCGGCGTGCGGCGCGACGTCGCGGAATATACCCGGCGGCGGTCAGTCGAGGAGCCGTTCCTCGACGGCGGCCGCCAGCAGGTGCATCTGCACGAACTGGCCGATCGCATGCTCGTCGATCCGCGGCAGGCGGACGACGGCGGCGACGTGCGGACCGACGCCGGCGGCCGGCGTCGCGCGCAGGGCGGCGGCCCCGTCCCGGCAGCGGCCCCAGCCGCCCGGCGACGCCAGGGGCACCGCCGCCTCGGGGTCGCGCCGGAACGCGCCGGCGAAGAGCAGTTCGACCTGTGCCGAGGCCGCGACCGCCGTCGCGCCGGCAGCACGGGCGGCCAGCAGTCCGTGCCACCGCGCGAGGTCGAGCAGCCGGTCCGTGTCGGGCGACACGAGCCGTGGCGGCGCGTGGCCCCGCCGGGCCGCGAGGCGGGAGACCGCCGCGCACCGCAGTGCCGGATTCAGGTCGGCCGCCGCCTCGCGGAAGCGGCTGTTCATCAGGGCGGCCCCCTGCAGGAGCCGCACCACGTCGATGCCGACGATCGCCAGGGGCAGCAGGCAGGCGGCCGTGAACACGCCGCGTTCACCGACGACGTCGGGCATCGTGAACGCGTGACGGCCGACCACGGTCGCCGCCGCGTCGCCGCCGGAGGAGGCCGCCCGCAGGACCGCCGCGACCCGATCGGCGGGGGGCGACGCATCGGCGCCGCCGGCGCGGGCGAGCAGCCGCAGCAGGAGCCGCTCCGCGGGCGACTCGAGGTCGCCGGCGCACAGCACGACGCCCCACTGCTCGAGCAGGTCATCCGTGCGGGCCGCACCCGCCGGGGCGACGAGATCGACGAGCCCCTGGAGGGCGTCGGCATCGAGGGGATGGCCTGCGAACGAGAGCCGCGGCCGGCCCCCGCGCTCGCCGCGGGGGAGCTCGTTGTGGAACGGGTGGCAGCAGCAGGAGAAGACCGCCCGCACCGCCTGCACGCCGCCGGCGTCGCCCACCACGATCATGCGGTCGACCGAGTCGCGGATCCGCCGAGCGGCCTGCAGGATCGCGAACAGCTGGCTCGTGGAACGCGTCCGCCCTGCGGGCGGTCCGGTGGACGTGCCGTTGTAGTCGGCGAGCAACTGGTCGGGGAATCGCGCCACGGGAGCGTCGCTCACCGCCTCGCGGGCGCGGTCGAGCGCGACGTTCGGCACCCCGCACGCCTCCCCTGTGCCGGAGGCGGCCGCCGCGGGGGCGTAGTCGATCGGATCCTCGGGCGGCTTGGGACGAATGACGCTCATCGCGGCGGAAAGCGGTGTCGGCGGGGCGGCGGGAGGATAGTCTCTGTGGGCCTCGGCCGCCATCGTCGCCGCTGCGGGCATCGCGGCCGCTGTTGGAGGTGAATGCAGTCATGCCACAGGGTTTTTTTGCAGCCACGAACACCGTCGCCCTCCTCGCCTGGATCGTCCTGGTGGCCGTTCCGGGGCGGAGGTTCGTCTCCCACAGGCTCTGCGCGGTGCTCGTGCCCGGGCTGCTGGCCGCGGCCTACGCCGCCGTGATCGGCTGGAAGCTCGTGGAAAATGGGCTGCCGCCGGGCGACGTCACGAAGATCGACGGCTTGCGGGCGGTGTTCGCCGACGACTGGGTGTTCGCCGCGGCCTGGACCCACTACCTCGTGTTCGACATGGTCGTGGGGGCGTGGATCGCCCGGGATGCCGTGCGGCTGGGCCTCCCGTGGCCGATCCGCACGGTGGCGCTGGTGCTCACGTTCCTCGCTGGTCCCGTGGGCTTCCTCCTGCACGTCGCCACGCGGTTCGCCCTGCGGCGGGCCGTGGACGCCTGCCCAGGCCCGACGGCCGGCCATTGATCCTCCCGTGATCCGCCCGTTCCTCTTGCAGGCGGCGGGCAAACGGCCGACAACCTTGGCTTACCCCGACCTCGTTTCCCTGAGACCTCGTTTGATCCTGACCCTGGCCCATCCAGAGGAGCTGCCACACGTGACAGAGCATGAACTGGTGCGGGAGTTGGCCGAAAAGAACGGCTCGAAGATCGTCATGCTGGTGGCCGACGGCCTCGGCGGCCTGCCGCTGGAGCCGGGCGGCAGGACGGAGCTCGAGACTGCCAGCACGCCGCACCTCGATGCCCTCGCTCGCCGCGGCACCAGCGGCCTGAGCGTGCCGGTGCTCCCCGGCATCACGCCCGGTTCCGGCCCGGGCCACCTCGGCCTCTTCGGCTACGACCCGCTCGCCTTCAAGATCGGCCGCGGCGCGCTCGAGGCCACCGGCATCGGCTTCGAACTCGGCCCCGACGACGTCGCGGCGCGGGGCAACTTCTGCACGCTCGATGCCGCCGGGCTCATCAGCGACCGCCGCGCGGGACGGATCCCCTCCGAGGAGAGCTTCAAGGTCGTCGAGCGGCTGCAGGCCGTGAAGATCGCCGGCGTGGAGACGTTCGTGCGGCCGGTGAAGGAGCACCGCTTCGTGGTCGTGTTCCGCGGCAAGGGGCTCGATGGGGCCGTCGCCGACACCGATCCGCAGGCCACGGGCGTGCCGCCGCTCGATCCCGCCGCGGTCTCCCCCGCGGCGCAGCGGACCGCCGAGGTCGCCAAGGAGTTCGTGCGGCAGGCGCGGACGATCCTGGCCGACGAGAAGAAGGCGAACGGCATGGTGCTCCGAGGCTTCGCCGCCAAACCGCAGCTGCCGACCTACCTCGACCTCTACGGCCTGCGGGCGGCGGCGATCGCCGTCTATCCGATGTACAAGGGGCTGGCCCAGCTCGCCGGCATGACGCTCGTGGGGAAGGCCCAGTCGCTCGACGAGCAGATCGACGAGCTGGCGAAGTGCTGGCACGACTACGACTTCTTCTTCCTCCACTTCAAGTACACCGACTCGACCGGCGAGGACGGCGCCTTCGAGCAGAAGGTGAAGCGGATCGAGGAGCTCGACCGGGCGATCCCGCGGATCGAGAAGCTGAAGCCCGACGTGCTCATCGTCACGGGCGACCACTCCACGCCGAGCCGGCTCAAGAGCCACAGCTGGCACCCGGTGCCGACGCTGCTGGTGGCCGACACCTGCCGACCCGACGGCCTCGAGCAATTCTCGGAGCGCGAGTGCCAGCGGGGTGGCTTCGGCCAGTTTCCGGCGAAGCACCTGATGCTCTTGGCGATGGCCCACGCACTGCGGTTCGGGAAGTACGGGGCGTAGGCTCCGCGGTCCGCCGATCAGGGGCGGGCCGACGCCCACCGTTCGTCGAAGAACCCGGCGTCGAGCACCTTCCCGGGCCGCACGGCGTCGGGCGGGCTGTCGAGGTCGATCACCGCCCAGTCGGGGAGCTTCGGGATCTGATTGGCGTTGTTGAGCAGCGCCTCCTCGCGAAACGTCACGCCGCTGTTGACCACGACGTAGCGGCGCGGGTTGAGCGGGTTGGGAAAGATCAGCGCCGGCGCGCAGTGGCCGGCGTCGTGGGTGCCGCCGCCCATCCGCAGCTCCGTGGCGGTCCATGCGACGGGGAGCTGCGGCAGGATCCGGCCGAGCACCGCGTTGCTCGAGGGATCGCCCCAGAGGACGAGGTTGCACCGCTCGATGTCGGCCTCGCCGACGGCCGTGTCGTCCTTCACCGGCGCGTCGCCGCGAAACACCTTCCGCCAAAAATCGACGGCGTGGGCGGCCTCGGCCTCGGCCCACCGCCCCACCTTTCCGTTGAGCGGCCTGCCCGTGGGCTTCACCATCAGGAACGGCGCCATGAACGCATGGTCGATCGGCCCGCAGAGGCCCGGCTGTTTGCGGAGGCCTGCGGAGGGCGTCGCCCCGGCCCGCCACCCGTCCTGTTCGCGGTGCAGCCGCGCCCGGCCATCCTCGACCGGCACGTCGAGCCGTTCGCCGTCGATCACGACCGGAATCGTCCTGGCCTCGGCGAACCGGGGGAGTTCTCCGGCGTGCAGGCAGAGGGCCGTGACGTTCTTCGTCGTCGCCTCGATGCCGTCCGCGGTGAGCTGGGCCACGACGTCGGCACGCTCCCAGTGCCGCTCCAGCCCCTCCGCCTCCACCCAGCCCATCTTCGGATAGATGAGCGTGTAGGTCGTGAACCGGATCTTCTCCGTCACGGCCGCCCTGTCGGCCACCGCCTTGGCGAGAAACGCCTCGATCTCCGGCTTCGAGTCGGGGTGGTACTTGTGGCCGGTCTGCGGGCCGATCAGGTGCGGCACGCCGAGACCTTCCTGTTCGAGGAACCTCAGCATGATGTCGGTCGCCTGCTTCTGGCCGTCGGTCTCGCCGGAGTAGGCGATCGTGGGGACGTTGGCGAGGTTGCCCGCGTAGACGGTCGCGTCGTACCACCGCCAGAGCGTCTGTTCCCACGCCGCCGGCAGCGGTTTTTCAGGCGTCGTGCCGAGGCGGAGAAACTCCTTCGACTCCGCGAAGCCGGCGCCCGGGGCGGCCGCCGCCCAGAGCGAGCCGAAGTGCGTGGCGAACTGCCAGCAGGAGGCGCCCCCCATCGAGAAGCCGCGGACGACGAGCTTCCGCGGGTCGATGGCATAGTGTTGGCGGGCGTGGGCGAGCGCCTCGAACAGGTCGACCTCGCCGGCGAACTTGTTGGCGCAGCAGTAGCGGCCGTAGAGGTGCAGCACGAAGGCGCCCTGCGGCTGAAACTCCCCCTTGTTCCTGAGCCGCTGCTCGATGAAGTCGAGCTCGCTGAGCTTCTCGCCCCGGCCGTGCATCCAGAAGTCGAGCCGCCGGCCCTCCTTCTCCCCGGGCTTCCAGTCCGCGGGGACTTCGAGCCCATAGGGCTGCACGGAGCCGTCGATGGCCGAGACGTAGCCCCGCACGACGAGCCCCGTGGCCTTCGTCCACGAGGGTTTGCCCGCGAACAGCTCCTGCGCCCGCTGCATGCCGCGGAGGATGTGCTCCTTGGCGACGGCGATCTGCCTGGGATCGAAGAACTCGCGGTGCCGCAACGCCCAGTCGGCCGACTTGTGGAAGATCTCGACGTCGGGGAGCAGCGCCAGCTGCCGGGGCTTTGTCGTGAGCTTCTTGCGGAGGATCTCGATCTGCCCGCCGAGCTGCCGGATGCCCTCGGCGAGCTGCTTGGCGTCCTGCTCCGGCACCTCGATGCCCGGCGGGGGCACCGGCCTGACGGGCTGCTGGCCGGCGGCCACGGTGGCGGCGACGACGAGGCATGAGACGATGCCTGGGCGGACGACGGCGCGGATCATGGTCGCGTGCTCCGGAGGGGAAACGGCGGACGAGAGCATGATCGATTTCCCGGGGGTCTTCCAGGAGGGAGTGGTCGTCGCCGCGCGTGCCGCCCAGGCCGGCTCCCGGGGCACGGGCAACCCCTCACGGACGCTGCACGCGCGGGCTCCGCCATCACTCGCCGGTGTGCAGCACGAGCGGGTCGAGCCAGAGCGTGCGATCCAGGACGTCGCCGCCGTCCGCGGGCTCCACGACGAGCTGCAGCTCGGTCGCGGCGGGCAGCGGGGCGTCGATCCGCACCGGCGGCTCGCCGCCGCGGATCACCCGCGACGAAAAGACCTCCCGCCCGGGGTCGCCCGGATCACCGGCCAGCACCCGCACGACCACGCTCCCTCCGGTGGCAGCGGAATCGTCGATCGCGACGACCGCCTGAAATCGTGTCGCCGGCTCGTCGAGGCGGTAGCGGACCGCCGCCGTCGAGTGGATGCCGACCGCCGAAAACCCCGTCGTGCCGCGGAGCGCAGGCCAGTCGCCCGTGAGCGTGCGGCCGCGTGCCAGCGGCCAGGCCGGGCCCAGCACGGGCGTCTGCTCGTAGGTGGCCGGATCGCGGGCGGCGAGATGACGGGCCCGGCCGCCGTCCACGGCGACCGCCAGCAGTTCGTCGGCGTCGCACTCGGCGGCCACGGTTTCCCCCGGCAGCCGCAGGCTGAGGCTCACCCGGGCGGCACTCCCGACCGCGGTCGCCGGCTCGAGCGCGGCGATCGCGAACCGCGAGCCGTCCATGACCGCGACGAGGATCTGCAGGTTGTCGGCGACGGGGGGCGACGGCTGCGGGGCCGCGAAGTCGACGGCCCGCACGACCGCGACCGGGATCGTCACCGGGCCGGCGGCGGGGCCTGCGACGCGACCCGGCTCCGGCACGACGGTCAGCGTGCCGTCCCGCCAGGCGATCCGTCGGGTGGTGACGCGGTCGCCGTTGGCGAGGAGCAGCCGTGCCGCGCGGTCGGCCGACGTGACCGGCGGCGCGAGCGGGCCGGGGCCGGTGGCCGGGCTGGATCGCCAGCCGCGGACCGCGGCGGACGGCAGCGTGAGCCGGCCGCACGTGACCGTGTCGACGACGATCGTCCGCTCGTCCGTCGCCACGATGCGTCCCGCCAGCACGCCGCCGTCGGCCAGGAGCACCGTGGGTCCGGTCGGCCACGGCGGGCAGGCGCCCCAGCGGATCACGTCGGAGGTGGGCACGACGATCGATCGATCGGCGTCGTCCGTGCCCCGCCGCCAGCGTGACCCGGATGCAGCGATCGCCTCCGGCTCCACCCCGTCGTGCACGGTCGCGGCCAGTTCCAGCCGTCGGGCCGCGGGCTGGTCGGGCGTCGCCGCCGCACTGGGACCCGCCCGGAAGGAGAGCGCGATGGTCGCCAGCAGCCGCGGCCACCATCTCCACGTGGAGCCGGTCATCGCGGCTCCTCGTGCGTGCTGGATGGCTCGCCGGATGGCTCGCCGGCGGGCTCGGGCTGGAACAGTGGCACCAGTCCCCGCGGCATCGCGAGCACGGAGATCGCCGCGGCGGTCCCGTACTCCGGGCACGACGGATCCGACCAGGAGCCGTCGTCACGCTGCGCGTGGACGAGCGGTGCGGCGATCGCCGCGTGCCAGGAGGTCCAGGCTGCGGCACGATCGGCCCGCAGACCCTGCCACCGCCACCGGGCCGCCGTCTCGTGGGCGAGCCCGTAGAGGGCGTACCCGTCGGCGGCGTCGAGGGTGATCGGATGGTCGTCGAGCCAAGCGAAACCACGGTCACCGACGCCCGCGTCGGCCCGGCCCGCGAGCAGCAGCGCGACGAGGGCGGCGGCGGTCCGCGGCCCGCCGCTCGGGCCGGCATCGGGCAGGTAGCGGAAGCCGCCGTCGACGTTTTGCAGTGCGGCGAGAAAGTCGGCGGCACGGGAGACCGTGTCGGCGGAGACCTCGAAGCCGCCGTCGTGGAGGGCCCGCAGCGCGATCACCATCGCGGCTGTCACGGAGAGATCGGCGTCGCGTCGCTGCGGCTGGTACCGCCAGCCCCCCTGATCGTTCTGCGTCCGCTCGATGAGGCCGCGTGCGGCGACGAGCACGTCGGCCAGCCGGTCGTCGTCGGCCTCGCCGTAGGCCTCCGCCAGCGCCGTGGTGGCGAAGGCGTGTGCATACATGGGGCCGTGGGCCGCCTGCTCGTCCCCCGCGATGAGGCCGTCGGCGCGGGCGCAGCCGACGAGATGCTCGACGCCGCGGGCGACCGCAGCGGCATGAGGCCCCGATGCCGGCGTGCTGCCCGCGGCGATCATCGCCATCACGACCTGGGCGGTGACGGCGGCGCTGCCGCGGAAAGGGCCCGATCCCCACGAGCCGTCGGGCTGCTGCGCCTGCTCGAGCCACGCGAGCCCGGAATCCACCGACCGCTCGAGCGGTGTGGGGGCGGCACGCGTCGTCACCGCGGGCTGCAGCCAGGCCACGGCGACCAGGATCGCGGCCCCGCCCGCCGCGGCCCGCGACCGCCGCGGCGGGCCGGCGCATGGCCGCGGGAGCGGACAGTGCCGCGGGATCCGAACGCGGTCGCTTGTGGGTGCGAGCAGGCGGTTCATGAGAGCGGTGCGTCAGGGCGGTGCGTCAGGGCGATCC